>Ga0131853_10009582_pt1 | contig 17721 bp, 25 predicted proteins | sample TergutLab28metaG_FD_92764 | JGI IMG/M metagenome (GOLD analysis project Ga0131853, IMG submission 92764) | Labiotermes labralis P1 segment gut microbial communities from Petit-Saut dam, French Guiana - Lab288 P1 (version 2) (version 2) | ecosystem: Host-associated > Arthropoda: Insects >... | reverse complement strand
TGGGTTCGATTCCCATCACCCGCTTCTGCAATACAATATTTTGTTAAATGCGTGAATAGCTCAGTGGTAGAGCATCGCCTTGCCAAGGCGAGGGTCGCGAGTTCGAATCTCGTTTCGCGCTTAACAGTAAAAACCCCTGTATCCCTGATTATATCAGAGGTACAGGGGTTTTTCTTTTTCGCTAAAAAGTTTAATTCAGCCCTGTTCAGCCCCTTTCGATTTACTCTGGATTGATTCAATTGTAATCAAAATTGTAATCAAACATTTGACTTCAGAGTAATTGAGTTTACTGGGCTTGCAGTTGTTTTTAACGCAGTCCAATTCGTCTTATTCTCTGGAGTAAAATCGAGAGGAGAAGACAAGATGGCGACAAGAAGATCTAATGGAGATGGTTCTGTTACCAAGGCAAGTGATGGACGTTGGACAGCTAGGATACAAATAGGAAAAAATCCTAACGGCTCTCCAAAAATTAAGGCTTTCTACGGAAAGAACAAAGCCGAAGCAACAAAGAAAATGCGTGAGTACTTACTTCACACTAACCCCAATGATGTGGATGTATCAAAAGAAATCTTTGGTGATTACCTTCTTCGTTGGTTTGAATTATATAAAAGCAGGAGTCTAAAACCTACCACATATGACCGTAACGATGGAATAATCAGGAATCAGATAATACCTGCAGTCGGTGGTTTCCAAATAGGGAATATTTCGGTCGACCATATCCAGCAGTTCATTAACCAATTACAAGATGAAGGTTATTCGCATTCAACGTTAAATAAAGCTAAACAGCTTTTGGATGGGTGTTTTAAATATGCACTTACCAAACAGGCCGTCAAGTTTAACCCTGTAGTCGGAATAGAGATGCCTTCAAGCGAATTGTTTGAAAAGAAGGATATAGTTATACTGGGAGAAGATGATATCAATCGTTTCGTTCAGATGGCAACTTCAATCTACCCAAGTGGTGCTCCTGTCTATCGTTATGGGTGGGGTTTAGTATTTATCTTGTATACCGGTCTCAGATTGGGTGAAGCGTTGGGTGTTAAATGGTCTGATATAGACTATGCCGAAAAACTCATAAAAGTGAAATCTAACGTAGTAGTTATAAAAAATAGGAATAAGACAAAAGAAACTGAACCCAACTTCATCGTAAATATATCCAGCACAAAGACAAAAAAAGGTACTAGAGACGTGTACCTTAGCCATACAGCGTTGCAAGCACTTTCCGAACTAAAAAACATTGTTAGCCCTGCAAAAGAGAATAGTTATATCTTTGCGACTAGCACGGGAAAAATTGCAGGAAAAAGAAATATGTATAGGGCAGTTGAGTCAATTGCTGAGAGGGCTGAGTTAAGCATAGAACACTGCAATGTACATGCTTTAAGGCATACCTTTGCGAGTATGCTCTTCCGAAAAGGTGTTGACATAAAAACAATTTCCGCACTTCTTGGCCACTCAAAGGTAGAATTTACCTATAACACCTATGTACATTTAATAGAAGAGCAGAAACATTCCGCAGTGTCGTTATTAGATACTTTGTAAAGAGCAAATAAAGAACGCCTTCACTCTTTGTGGTGAGGGCGTTTTACATAAATAGACAATTTTTAATAATTAGCCTTTATCCTAGTTGTTAAGTAGGAAACTCACTCCGTCTTTATTCGTAGAGGGTGTGAATCTGAAAAATAACCGATAAAGGAGTTGTGGCATGGAAACAAATGATGAAACATTTATGCTTGCTACAGAAAGACGTTTCATTAAATTTTTGACAACTACTGTCAAAGGCATTAAGTTAGATTACTTGCGGAAACAAAATTTAAAAGGCGAGCGAGAGATTTTATTGGACTATCCAGAACGGTTAATCGACACCAAACATAATTATAACGAGGAATTTGGGTGTTTAGATAATGAAGATATTCTGGATGCTTTAGAAACTTTGACTGAAAAAGAACGCACGATAGTCCATATGGCAATCATTGATGATTTGCCTGAGCACGTTGTCGCTGAGAAAACCAATATTTCACAACAAGGTGTGAACAAAGCGAAAAAGAGGGCTTTAGGGAAAATGAAGAATCATATCTTGACCTTAGGTGGAGGTGGCCGTGGTTGAGACTTTATTTTCTTATCAGAACTTTGAATGAAGTTGAGAGGGAGGAGAGATTGGATATTGTCTGGGATATAATTTTGCAGTTTGAGCACTACATACGCAAAGAGTGCTATATTGCGAGTGCGAAAAGGTTTGACGAAGATCTCTACTCGGAGATAATAACGAAATTGCCAGAGAGACTCATGAACTTCAAAATTATAGAGGACATTTAAATCCATACGGCCGAATTGTAACTGCGCTTTGTATTTCACATACAGGGCGCATTTTTAAAGTTTAATTTCACTTCTAGCATTTTTTCTTACCCATTCATATACTGCATCTTCAGCCACGTAGTATGTACGTCCAATTTTCAATGAGGGAAATGTTTTAGAACCCATCAGAGCCAAGGCTTTATTTCTACCGAGACTAAAGTACTTCTGCACGTCTTTTAACGTCCATAAATTAAGCTTTTCAACATCATTCATCGTTTATCACCTCTGGAAGTAAAGACGAAGAATCAAAATCAAAAAACAACTTAATAAAAAGAGTTGTATTCGTTTATAAAAAGCACGTCTTACATATTGGAAACACCTGTACCTTGACAATTGAATACTGACGTAACCTAGATTAACGTTCGAAGTGCGGGCCGGAAGGGAAGCGGCAAGAAGCCCTGATAGGGATATAACGAGAGAAACATGCTACAGATGGTTCCTGTAGTCGCGATGATCCGCATTAGGTATGATGATACTTCCGTCCAGCCACAGACATCGCAATGGGGGCGGCCTGCAGAAATCCTGGGGGAAACACGAAAGTGATTTATGGCTCTAATAACCATTAGGGGTTTGGGTACGTCATACATATTTTCAAACATTACCGGCTCTTATAGAGACCCTCTCTATAAGGGTTATTTTTATGTTCTTTTCGTCTTCCAATAAGATGAAGGTGAAGGCTTGCAAGAAGAAGCGTATCCGTTAGCTTTTCGCGCTTTAGATGCATATAGACATATCAGAAGAAGTGCTTCCTTTCCCTTAACAGTAAAAGGGTAATAACAAAATAAGAGGAGGTATTCATGAAGCATAAAGTATTTTCCAGACACCGATTGAAGTTTGATGATTAAACAGCAGTCAAATTGGTAAGACCCGTTTCACAAAATTATTTTATTACTTATGCCGCTGTGTGCGGCAAAAAGGAGAAAACATGAAAAAAGTATTATTAGTGGTAGGGTTTTCGATTACGATGCTACTTCTACTGACAGCATCCAGTTGTTCCAATACCAACTCAGCTAATCAGGCAGCGCGGCAGGAAATGAATGTCGCACACAATGTTCACATGCGGCTTTTAGAAATCCAGCCTATGCCCACTGACATCTACGCTTCTTATGAACGGCACAACATTATAAAACGTTCTTACTGGGTGAATGGTTTGCGAGACCGTGCCCTTGCTCTCGTTTTCCCAGGCCCCGATATTCCTATTGGATATGTAGTTATATTTGCACCCAATGGTGGTATAGCCGGACGCTTTTCTGTCTTAGGTAAAGTTACAAGTCTTAATTATTCGCTAGTCCCATACTCGGAGTATTGGGAAAGAGGCTTTTCTGGTGGACAACAGCGCAACCGGTGGATACCGAACCCCGGTGGGGTTTTTGGCACCAACACAAATGGGGTATTTTGGTTTACTCCCTGTGGTCGTTATATGGAGTGGAACGGAGTTTATCTATTCTCTGATATTCCTTTTGCGATTGAAAACCCTGTTATTGACATCCGTAACCTTGACCCCTCCAGTTACTATTAAGGAGGTGGTGGTCTTTATGTTACGGTTTAAACGTAAATTAAACCGATTTATTGCGTTATCCATGATTATCATCTGTGGTGTACTGGTTGTCTCATTTTTATTGTCCATCACAGTCCTAGCGTCGGCTCGTGAAGAAATGAACGTGGCTGCTCAAGTGCACCAACGATTGGTTGCTATACAGCCCGTGCCTACAGATATTGTAGCTTCATATGAGAGGCATAACATTATTAAACGTTCGTACTGGGTAAACGGTTTGCGAAACGTAGCCAACAACTTGGTGTTCCCCGGAGCAGATATACCTGTAGCCTATATTATTCTCTACGCTCCGAATGGGCAAATAGCCGGAAGATTTCCCGTGTTAGGTAAGGCTACAAGTTTAAACTATTCACTTGTGCCTTATAGTGAATCATGGCATATGATTGGTGTTGGAGACAACGGTCATAATTTCAGAAGCAGGTGGATACCTAACGCAGGAGGTGTTTTCGGCACAAACACTGAAGGTATTTTCTGGTTCACCCCCTGCGGTCGTTATATGGAATGGAACGGTTATTATACATTCAGTGACGTGCCCTTCCACACCGACACACCCATGATAGATATAAATAACTTGGATGCCAGCGGATATAACTAACCGCTAGCATCCACTCAATCCATTACTTTGCCTAGGAGGTATCGTATGCAAAACAGTCAACAAAAACAAGTGAACGATGAAATCAAGACGCCATTCTTAACTGGGAAGCAGAGAAAATGGTTATATGGCATGATTTGGACCGCATTGTTAATTACAGTGATAACTGTGGGGCATCGTGCATTGACTTGGGAGTTGGAAGAAGGTTATGTTGGTGTTTTCTTCGAAGAAGGACTTGTTGTTAGAGCTCTTCCTCCAGGAAGACATCTGCACCGACCTTCTTTAGGTGATCCAATTATCATTACAAGGGAGCATTACGATGAATCTATCGATTTTGCAGTGTCCCTTGCCAATTATATAAGGTCCGTCCCTGGTGGCATAGAACTTAATTACACTGATATTGCTGAAGTTCTTGCCGCCGGGTTTATGGCCGGTATGGCTGAGGATATGTACGGCTTTGTTCACAGTATCATATGGGATTTAACAGTTACACATTCAACACAACATCTTCAAGGAGGCTACTATGACAACTAATGAAAGAAACGGTATATTTCTGGCTGTGGTATTGGGCATAGCTCTTATTATACTTGCTATTATACTTGGTCCTTCATGGATTCGAGCGCGTAATGCTTACAGGGCTGAGCTAACAGTGGCTCATTACGAAACTGATCTCGCCACAATTGTGCGACTGGAAGACCAAGCACGGGCTACGGTGTCGCAGTGGGTTGCAGCATACACAAGATATTTGCAATTTCGAGATAGCGAAGATAGGGAAGAAAGAAATTGGGGTAATGCGGCTCAAATGCAAGCAAACAACTTAGCAGCAACTTTCAATACGTTTATGCTTGAGCACAGTGCCGTGTGGATACGTGGTGTGCCGGAAGGCCTACAGGAAAGATTGCCATTACTACCGTTGCCTGAAGGAGCTGATACTCCTTGGCCTATCGCAGAATGGTAGGTGAAATTATGCACCTGGCATGGTGGTTTGTTGCCGTAATGATTGTTGTAGTTTTTGCCTGGGCTGTCACCACATATATTTCATACTGGAGTTCTAGCGCTGGGTTGCGACGTGAAAAAAGAAGACGTAAAGAATTAGAGCGGACAAATCCACAGCTTCTTGCAATACTTGATTTTAGGACACTTGTCATGTCGTTTGATACCTACAATCGTGCAGACCTGTGCAAGGTTTATAAAAAACTCTTGGACGCTCTTGAGATGTTAGAACACAACATGAGTACAACTGAGCGCAGTGAATTTTCTACCCAAGACGTTGTTGATTATATTATGCCCACGATTGTTAAAATTTTGAGAGTCTTCCGAACTCTAGATGTTGATGGTGTTAACAAGGAGATACGTGAGAAGGCGATAAATAATCTGCAGTTGGCGATTGACCTTTTAACGAGAAAATCTGAATCCATCTTAGCTTCTATTGACTTAGACTTAGACTTAAGTGTCGATGAAGATGTCTTGAAATGGTATGCCGCTTTTGGGTAGGAGGTGTTGAGTAATGACTTTTGACCTTCATATGCACTCACAATTTTCTGATGGCCAGTTAACACCAGAAACCGCTGAGTTGTATCTTTCAAACCACTGCGATTATCGGACAGTGACAGACCACGATAATGCAGATTTTCACAGAAAATTTCCAAATTTTTGCTCTTTCACTGGGATGGAGATAACCTCTTTCTTTATGTCTCAATACAGAAAAGAATTTGCGGAACTGTTGTTGTTTGGTTACGACCCTTCGCACCCCGTCTTCAAACTAATTGAAAATAGAAGGCAAAGCGGAAGTCCTCTGTTGAGTGTTCAAGAACTTTGTGTTGCCTTAGAACCTGTTCGGAAACAAGGTGCGTTATTGTTCTTAGCCCACCCTCCTTTCACATACCAGTTGGAAGAAAGAAGAGAAGAAATCTTATCGGACCTGCTTCCTTTTGTTGATGGGTATGAGTGCCTTCACCTCGCTTTTAATCGGAGGTCAGGTGAGGTGCCATGGATGCTGGAGTTCTGTAAGCGTCATGGGAAATTTGCAACAGGAGGAAGTGATTCGCACTCGATACCTCCTCACACAACCCCTTTCCTTGAGTATGTTGTGCAGTATAAGGAATTGTTTTCTTGGATTCCTGACCTTGCGCAAAGGAAGGGGTGAGAATGTGGGACAGGTGTTACCTTGTAAGAAATGCGGTGACTGCTGCAGGTCATTTAACAATATTCCACGACAACATTTATTACAGGCTGACGAACAGTTTGCCAAGATATATCCAGAAAGTGTACGCCCTTCTGACTTAGATAGAGGAGACGGCACATGCAAATTTTTGGACGAAAAAACGAATATGTGCAAGATATATGACCATCGTCCTGCTCTCTGTGACGTAACAAAAGTGTTTCATGTTTTCTCAGACGCTGGACACATTGATTGCACCTTGGAGTCATTCATTCAGGAAACTGTTGATTTGCGTTGTAACAAGGTAGCACAAGATGGAGTTAAGCCGCGAAAAACTTTTTTTAAGAGACACCCTAAATTTCCTTGCCAAGCCTGTGGAGTCTGTTGCGATAAGGTGTTTAAAGAGATACCTACCTCGTTTCCAGAACTCAATAAGATAGTTGCTAAGCTGGACAGAGGAGATGGTGTCTGTAAAAACTTCGATGAAGAAACCCGACGATGCAGGATTTATAAGAAGAGGCCTTGGTTCTGCAATGGTATTAAAATATGGAAAAAATATTTTAAACCTCAGGGATTAAGCCTAGAATATGCTTACTCTCTCATGGAAAAACAATGTTTAGCTTTGAAAACTAAAGGTACTGTGACCGAAGAAGATTTACACAGCGAGGATTAAAACCTTATGTTGTTTAAATCGGGCTTGACGAATCAATTGTCGTCAAGCCCTTTTCTTTTTGAAAGGCCGAAAGGAGTGTAAGGTATTTGCAAATATTTAAATCTGAAGCAGTAAAGACGGTGTTCGGTGTAGTGCTGGTAGGTGTATTTTTCTTTACCCTAGTCACACAGTTCAGTACACGAGAAGAGATACCTCCGATTCCAGAAGTTATTATAGAACCAAACCAGCAAAGTTTTTTCTATATGCAAGGGTTTCCTTACCATCTACCCTTATTAGACATTCCAATATCACAAGATTTCAGTCCGTGGGCTAGAAGAACGGGATTGCAAAAACCTCCGGATACTTTCTTGCATCATATTGAATTTCGTATAGACCAGGAGACTAATTGGGTTCACACCAAAATAGGAATCACAAGTCCGCGCTACGTTCCTCTTGAACAGGTGTCTCTAACCTTACAACGATTACCTACAATTTGGATCCATCGGAACGAACAAGTTACATCTCTCAATGAAGGTAGGACTTATTTTCGTTTTCATACACCCATTGATATATTCCGCAGCGACGGCTTAGATTTAATTCAATGGCATTTACAAGAAGCGGATATAGCAGAAGAGCAAGGAGAATTAATGATTTTCGAAGCAACAATAGAACGATGACAATAAGGAGGAGAAACAGTGAAAGAGAAAGGAAAGAATAAACCTAAATTTTGGCGACACTTGATTTGGTTTACTGCAGTTTGTGTTGGTGTCATAATCTTTATAGGTATGAATCGAGGTAATACAGATGGGTTGGAAACCCTTGTGACAGCGTCAACACCTCAAGAGGAGTCTATGTTACCATCATCACCCCCTTTAGATGTGGCACCCTTTGTGGACCAATCTACAGACCGATCCCCTTTAGAAACTCCCGCTCCGTTGGCAATACAAAGAGCACCTACTAATATTTCCTGGTTTGATAATCCGGAGGAACAACGTTGCTGGTTGCGAATACTCAACGACCAAAAACCGGCCATGGTTCGTGATGATGGAACACCTCACGAGTTACAGTTCGGAAATGGACTCAGAACCCACATATGTTGGTGTTGGGGTCTTGTCGTTAGAGAATTTGACCCCAATGCTGGTTGGGACGGTGAGCGTACAGCAAATGGGACTTATGTTTTCCAAGGACAAGAGACCTTTAACCAAAATAATTTACTCATTGTTGACCCGGCGCACTTTGTAGCACATTACGATTATGACACCGACACAGCAGCCACTATTACTTTTGAAGGTACTTTTTCTTATCGGAGCAACAGGAGAGCTGCTTATATTTTCGCTGATGCCGGCACCTTTAACACTCTCACCGCGGACGGCACAATCGTTTTAAGAAATGCTTACGGCGAATGGGATATGGATTCTTTTGAAGAAGACTTTGAAATTTGGACGATGTTGTTGAACGCATTTCAAACCCAGACCTCTAGAGTGGCCGCGATTATGTTACCTTGGGAAAGGGATTTGCAAACAAGACTGCAGAATCAAAACACTCGTCTCCCCATCTCTAACCTTTCTGACGTAGGGCAATTGGGTTACAATTGGGAGATGCTCTTAACAACACCGAGACTCCGTACCATTACTGAAGCGGAACATTCTCGTGGGTTTTTCACGCCTGTTATGGGACTGGATATCCATATCTGTTGGTGTTACGGTGTAGCCGTAAACAGGTTTGACTCAAATCTGAACTTAGATGGTCAAGAGCTGGGGTATGGAATCCGAGCATATCAACAAGAAAATAATAACTTAGTTCTAATAGACCCTACCAGATTCATTGCTTATCATAACTATGAAGAGGGTTACACCATTACTCTAGGAGAAGATGGGACCGTGAGTATACGCACTAACGGCGGAAGACAAGGCTACTATTTTTATGCCGCCGGTGGCGTGGTAGGAAGCACTACAACAAGCCGTTTCATACCTGTAGCCTCTCGCGAAGGTGTGTGGAATCTTGAAGCTATGTTTGCACACGACGAGTTGGATTGGGTGTGGGCAATTAACAGAAAGCATTCTTTTATGTCTCATGTTTTAAGCCAAATGTTACCTTGGAACTCTGAAGTACCGTGGTAATTCGTAAAGGGAGATTATCGGATAACAACGATAATCTCCCTTTTGTTTTTGAAATATATCAAGAACAAGAGGGTGATAGTTTTGGCTAAGTTCATAGTCTTCGAGGGATTAGATAACCTAGGAAAGACAACACAAATCAATTTACTTAAAAAGATTCTTCCTGCCGATACGTTTGTTTTCACAGTATGTCCGGGCGGTAGTGAGTCTGCGAAACAAATACGTAGTATTCTCGCAGACGAAACTGCTAGAGAGACAATGACAAGTAGGACTGAAGTACTCTTATATGCGGCGTCTCACGCAGATGTTTCCAATGGAGTTATACTTCCAGCACTGCAGCAAGATAAGCATGTTATCTGCGACAGATATTATCATTCTTGCTTAGCCTACCAAGGCGGCTTGAGGGGGCATCCAGAGGAAGACCTGCTTCTTTTGCACGAGAGATTTAGCGGCAATCTTCAGCCAGATATCGTATTTTACTTTTCGGGAAAAGGATATAACAGCACGAGTGAAGATAACCCAGGCGGTTTTGATGGTATTTCGCAGGAAAAGAAAAAGAAAATTTCCGATATGTACGACAAACATTTGGAGTATGGTGGAGTTTTTCAGGGTGAAGTAATACCTATCTTCGTTGACACTCGTTCTGAGCAAGAAATACATGCCGAAATATTAATGCACTTACGGGAAATGGAAATCTTCACTTTTTGCAGTGCAGACATGTTAAACGCTTCTACAATGCAGTCATTAGGGGATCTAAGGTTTGTTGATATTAAGACCGTTGGAGACCTAGTTTATGGCTTACGTAGGGTTGCAGATGATTCCAGTGGTATCGTTTACATTACGACAAAAGAGAAAAATAAAAAATGGAAGCTTGGAGAGTACGGGACTGACGATGACACCATCCACTACCCGTCTCTTCTCATCGAAGAAAAAGGCCAAATAAAAAGCAATGGCTTAGGCAAGTTGGATTACTATGTGACGATTGCCGCATTAACAGATGAGCAATTAGAAGGGATGATGTGTTATGGGTAATAAGATAATTCTTCAATCAGATGAATACATCTCTGTACAGAATCGTTACCAAGAACTGCTGGCTTCAGAGAAAAAAGGTGACTTTGAAACTTTCAAGGCAAGTTTTATTATGTTACTCGCAGTCTTAGACCCCTATTGGGAATCTTTTAACTTTACTTTTGGTAAGGATAACTTAAAGCCTTTGTATGATTTAGTGAAATTGACCGCACAAGAGTTCGAACGTCTTCCTAAACAAAAAGAAGGATTGACTACGGAAGAGTACTTGAAAGAATTAAGCAGTAATGTAACTGTGCTATTGGCAAATAACGGTTTAAAGCCAGAAGAAACAAAAATGACTGTAGTGGAAATATTAGTTGCTCACGAGGAAGGTAGGTTGCCTGACATCAGTTCATACGTAGAGGTAATATCAGCATTCTCAGCAGCAAATAAATCTTACAAACAAGTAAAAACGGATTATTGCCAAGCCTCTGGTATTGACTCTAAGGACAGTGTAGCTTTGTCGAAACGTCCTACAACTAACGAAGCATTGTGGGATGATATGTTGCGGAAACTCAATATTGTTACAAGTCTTGCGGAAGAAAAACATGTCGTGGAGGTAGTATGAGATGCACAAGCCTAATAACAATCACTACCGTATACTTAGTATTGATTGGGACGTGTTTCATGATATGACCCCAATTCATGCCAGGGTCTATGGAATGCCAAGAAGACTGGGTTGTTGAATACTCACGTTGGGGAGGCGAATTTAAAAATGGAATTTACAAATTTCACGAAAGAGAGTTTCAGCAAGTTAAAGCATTTTTAACTGGTGCAACGCAAATTATATATTTTGCTGAGGACCATAAAGAGCTGTTCTCTCTTATCGAACGAGATTATCGGGTTCATATAACTAACTTGGATTTTCACGATGACTTATTTCCTTATAAACGGATAAATAAGGTGGCTTGTGGGAGTTGGGCTTCTGCCCTTGTCGAATTGAAAGACTGTGAAGTAGTTATGGATTGGAGACAATTGCATACAAAAGGTATCGAGCGGCTTCAAAAACCATATCCAGAAAACCAGCGGGATATGCGGATTAAGTGGTCACACTCATTGGGATTTGATGGCGTAGTTGTAATTGGCGACTCGTAGGCGACCCTATTGAATGGCCATCTTACACCGATAGGTATGAGTATTTAAAAAGGAATCAAGGTGGAGAATCACAGTTCATTTATTTTCCTGATGGGACTGAAACTGAAGAAAGAATGGATACTCTATATGACGACGACACCGTTTTAATAGCACATCCAGTGTGTCAAATTTCGGATATTCCTGACTGTGACCCTTTGTACCGTGGCGAAGTCGCAAGCGGACTTTCTAAATCATCAGTGTTTTCTAAAAGTGATTTAGGTATTCGAACCTAGAGAAAAGTTATACTGTGTAAAGGAGCAACAGACCATGAAGAAGCACGCATTAAGAATCACTATCACTGCCTACTGCGCTTTCCTTGAAAATATCAAAACAGAGCAGTGTGAGGATTTTAAGATTGAAGGACAGGACATTAACAATATCGTTTTTCCTTACTCCTTTAACTGGGTTTTGGGCGAACCGGAAGATATACCAGAGACAGTTTTGTTGGAATTACATGATGCTGTGACTGGCGAAGTAATATATGCTCATGACCTGCCCACGAAAGATATCTATAGAGAGGATAAGTTCATTACGTTCTCCCTCAAAAATGTCACAAGGAAATTGGATTCCTATTTTTGTTACGGCACTATTCGTGTAGAGTCAAACAAGGTTTCAGAAAGCGGAGATTTAGGTCAGGTCTTCGCTCGTATTCTTTACGCGGAAGAAACCTATCTCCGTGTTGTGCCGCTTAGCCCTTCTGAGTTTGAACATTACACCTTATATGACGAAGTTGAATTAGACTTTGGAGCAGATAGATATTCCACCCGTGTATTTACCGACACCGACGATGATCCGACGACGGTCATACTGCAAATGGGTTTTGAAACTCTTGGCATATCGGACATGCGTAAATGGGCAAAGGACGAAGCAAAAATCCAACTTAGGCTTTTGCTAGGTAACGAGCAGCGAGGTTTATCTGAAGATGAGGAAGAAAGATTTATTGATTTAGCGCGCGAAATGGAGATAGAGCTCTGCCCGTATCCAATTTATAACTCGCGTTTCTTCTTCCTTCTTGAGCAATTGCGAAGACATTCTTGACAGGAGGTGGTGTTATGAGAAACAAGTCATCTCGTGGTTTTAGAAGAACATGGAGGACTGAATGGGTCTGGGTAGCAATGATTTTCTTTGCACTGATTGTTCCTCTTGTTGGCATTATCACTCTTGTCGCAAGTATATTTTTGCAAGGGGATGATTTTAGACAAGAGTCACCTTACATGTTTTATCTGGAACATGAACACGAAGAGATGGATTCTCTTTACGAGGAAACTGTAACCACACAGGCAAACCTGCTTTTCGGTGCTTACCCTTACTCAATGACACGACGGTTTATGGTACCTAACTTTCATCCCGAAAACAACAATTTAGTTTTTGATGGCGATGGTTGGGTGCCTTTTGGGCGAGGAACCAATTTGAGTATTACAAATAATCGTTTATATGCCGTAGGGGGTAATCGTCTTATCCCCCAGAAAATTTACTTGGTCGAGAATCCAGACCATTATCTACGGGTCATTGACATTTTTCTTGGGGAAGTTAATCGCTTAAGGGCGGAAGACAACATTCATCCTTTGGCAGTATTGCCTGCTCTACAACATGCTTCTATTTACCACGCAAGACGAAAAGCTGAGCATCAGGAAAGTACAGGGCAATATTGGGGTAATCCGCAAGGCACACATTTAACTCGAGTGGTGGGTTTCATGCCTTTAGAGAACCGTAGACAGGATATGGCTGTGTTGCATTACAATGGTTGGTCGACTCAATTTCCTAATTTTGATCACGAAGAGGAGACCTTACTTTACCTAGCGCAGACAGTATACCAAAATATTCCTCTTTTTAGTAATGCGTTTATTTACAATGCGGGTGTCTACTTTGCACTTGCTGAAAATGGTTGGGTCTATATCTCTGCCCACTTTTCCACTGATATTCATCCTAACGCACCAGCCCAGTTAGTTGAAATAGGAGGAAACAGGGAAAGAGAAGAGGAGTTCTTCGCACAAGAAAAAATAGCGCGACAGAATGTAGGGTTCCATAATCACCCTTTCTCGCCTTACCAACTATTTATCAATCACGATTTTAGGACTTTAAGCGAGTTCAATCGATAAAGGAGATATAATCCCAATTTGGAGTCCATGCCTTCATGTGCTATGGGATACGACAAAACTTTATAAATATGACTTGTCATTTTAGGAGGAATCAGTGTACAATAAACTAAGGAGTATTGTACGCTGTTTACCTGTAAGGAGGAAACGACATGGATAACAGGAACACACGAAGTTCGGTATTTTCCCAAAAAAGAGTTGAGAACAATATAGGGACAAGAGAAAAAAGAATTACGATTTACCATGGAAACCCAAAAATAGATTTCAGTCCTTACTATGGGGGAGGTATGGACTATCACGATTATGGCAAAGGCTTGTATTGTACTGAAGATTTTGATTCCGCTAAAGAATGGGCCTGTCAGTGGGAGCAAGAAGAAAAGTCTTTCGTATATGAATACAGCTTAAATCTTCGGGGGTTGACAATTCTCGACCTTAGTAAAAAGGATATATTGTATTCTCTAGCTCTTTTAGCGGAACGACGGTTCGAGTCCGATGAGCCAAGACGTCGCAGAGAAAAGAGACTTGCTTTCGCGAAAAAATATTACACCGATTTGTCCAAGTATGACATAGTGATAGGTTGGAGAGCTGATGATAAATATTTTAATTTCTTAAAGAACTTCTTAAGGGGAGACATTTCTGTAGAAGCAACCAAGAAGGCTTTTTCCCTAGGAGAGCTGGGACTGCAGGCTGTAGTGCTTTCTGAGAAGGCCTACTCTCAAAAGACTTTCATCAAGCGGCATGATATAGAGGGTGACGATTATCTGAAATACCGTTCTAGTTATCACGCCAAAGTTCAGACAGCAAATAAAATTTTGTTGGAGGTTCAGGAGATGGAGGGTGGAGGGTACATTGATGAGCTCGTGAAGGAGGATTAGAGGTGGATTGGAAAATGGTTTACACTAAGCAAGAATTGATGGCAGAAGCATTAGGGCTTAATGCCGCTCTGTACAACCAATCTGAAGTAGAAACATTTGACATCTTAAAATCTTCGGGAGTTTTGATAGGATTCGAGAAAAATCATGGTAGGTTTACTGTGGGTGCAGCTGGTCGAGACCTAATATTGATGGCTCGTGAAAAACTAGGGATGTCTGCTTCATTAGCCGAAATTGAACAGCTGATTGAAGGTAAAGACATAACCAGTCCTATCGAATATTGGATTGGTTACGCATTGGGTTACCTGCAGGGACGTTCTGACTGGACCTTTGAGCAGATATTTGAAAAATTTCCTCTCGCCAGTTGGAGAGAAATGTATATTCTTCATGAGGTAGGCGACGAAGTTCTTTGGGATAAAACGCTGGGCAAATTCATAAAGGAGAATGCTCATGGCTAATATAAACCGATTTAACGGAGGATTCAAGGGGCCCTTCAGCAACTTTTACAATGCAAAATGTGAGTATCAAGGACTAGCCTTCAAAAACTCTGAAGCCGCTTTTCAGGCAGCAAAAACTCTGGACGGAGAAGAGAGGAAGAAGTTTCTAACCCTCAATCCATCTGAAGCAAAAAAGCTTGGGAGGAAAATACATCTGAGAGCGGACTGGGAAGAAGTTAAATATCAAGTCATGCTTGAAGTGTTGAAGTCCAAGTTCCAAGACCCAGAGCTTCGCAAATTGTTGTTGGAGACGGGTGACGACATCCTGATAGAAAATACAACGGGGTGGCACGATAACGAATGGGGAGACTGCGAGTGTGACAAATGCAAAAGCGTCCTTGGCAAGAATCTTTTAGGTAAAGCACTCATGGAGATAAGAACAGCTATACAAGAACAAGCAGACAATAACTAAGACGGCGAGCACCTTTCATCGCCGTCTTTTATTATGCTCAAAAACAGGAGGTTCTTTAGTATGTCTAAAAAACAGCAAGCACACTTAAGGAAGGGGGTGCTGTGGACTATAGGCTTGACAGTCTTAGTAACAGCATCCTTAACTTTCCTTATTGCAAGGTCAACCCAAATCGACAGGGCTCAAATCCTTACGGTAAATGGGTTTCCGTTCAGTATGAACAACTTTCTCGTAGATGCAGAAACTCTCAGCCGGGAGTTACAGAATATTGGGGTCAATGTACACATAGACACCGTTAATAGCAATTTAGTTTTGATACCGCGCAGTGTTGACAACCGTCATACCACTGAACTCATGTTGTGGGGCAACTGGTTAAATGCTAACTATGGTACTGCCTTGCACGACTTGGGGGAAGGCGGTGCCCTTCAACAGAACGACACAATGTCCTTCCAGTTCAATTATACCAATACCATGGGGGCTTACACTTTTACTCGACGTGTTATAGATGAAAGAGGCCCTGAGTACGCAGAACTTTACAGTGGTACTTACTGGATTGATTCTAACAATGTACTCCATCTACACTATCGTTTTCATTTGAACAATGAGGGAGAAGTTATTGAATTGCTCGACCTGCGTCAACAATGGGTTTTTGAATGGGTTTACCACAATGCTTTGAATATGTGGCAAGAAGAAACCCCCGATGATTACATGCAACTTCAACGAGTGGGGCTGCCTTAAGGAGGAGATAATATGCGTATCATAGGAAGTAGTAGTGTAAGTGTTGAAATTGAATTTACACATGAGGATTTAATCTCATATGGCTATGACCCTTTGCTTGGTCCTAATGAAACTATTATGCAAAATCTTGCTTCTGCTGCAATGCCTTTAGTAGCAAATACTCCTTTGTGGCAAGGAGGGCGAAGACAGGTCGCCTATCGTTTCGGCCCGATGCAAGGAGGTACGTATGTGCTTCAAGTCCTTGCCCTTGATACACCTAGCCATCTAGCCGCTTTATTGAGTCTGATGGGTATGTCTACAGAAGGCCAGCAATCTACACAGCAGGCACACTCCTGTCCTATGTGTGGGCAAATGAAGGATAACAGAACTGTCTTAGTCGCCCGTACCGATTCGTTGGACATGGTTATAGATTTTGCACACAGAGTGGTTGAGGAACATGTGTATATCGGACACTCTTCTTTATTTAAGCTTCACGGGACGTTTCATCTTGCTATTGATGTGGGAGATAACATTGGCGTTCAACTTGTTAAACCTGTAGTAACAGAGTACTTTGAAACAATACTCGTGAGAAAAACTGTGTTTGCTTACTATACAGAACATGCTGAAACAATTGTAGCTGTGGACGCGATCGGTAATTTAGCACGAGTGTAAAGGAACTTAACCAAGTTAAATTTAAATCGAGGAGGGTCACAAGTGAATATGTGTTCGGTGTGTGGCGTAAAGAAGTATGTGGTTTCGGAACGCGAAGATGGTCTATTTGCCGTCGAACGCTGTGACGAATGTAGTAGGTTCAGCGGGGTTCAATTCGACGAAGATGCTGCAGAACTAGCTAGACAGGATGGAATTGAGTGCAGTATGACTTACCCTTGTTATATCGAATTAGAGCCAAGCATAATTGACAGGTATACAATACTTAGAGAAAACCCACATGATGTAAGGAAACTCTTTTATATGGTGTACCAGATTGATTGGGTAACGTCTCGCGGTTATAGTATGAAAAACTATAGTGAAGACCATGGGTTTAATGGCGAGTTGTGGGTTTGCTTTGAAGAGTTTTGCCAACACGAGTTGATTAACAAGGCGTTTATGCAGTCGATTTTACACGGTAAAGATTTTGAAAAATGGCTTAATTGGAAACTTGGACAAAAGATTGACATGAAGCCAAGTAGTATATTTACAGGCAAGAGGGATTAAAAATCTAACGTTTGTCTGAAGGGCAGGAAACCTAACCTGCCCTTTTTTATTGAGGTTGAGGAGAGATAGCGTGAAAGAAAAGGTTCGCCCGCCGTCGTGAGCGCATACAAAGAAAACCGTAAGAAACGGTTGCAAAAAAAAGTATCAGTTAAGCAGGAATTTGTGAATCATCAATCAACCCTTCCCGTTGCAGAAGAATAAAAGCGTTTCTAATAGCTTTCTTCTTTTGTCTCTCTTGAAGAGCGCAAGGCATATCGACTTTGAACAGGTCAGTTGGATTCCAGACT
>Ga0131853_10009581_pt1 | contig 17721 bp, 12 predicted proteins | sample TergutLab28metaG_FD_92764 | JGI IMG/M metagenome (GOLD analysis project Ga0131853, IMG submission 92764) | Labiotermes labralis P1 segment gut microbial communities from Petit-Saut dam, French Guiana - Lab288 P1 (version 2) (version 2) | ecosystem: Host-associated > Arthropoda: Insects >... | reverse complement strand
TTTACAATAAGTTTATTTCATGCCTCTACATGTTTCGAGCACATGTGCTCGAAACATGTAGAGGCATGAAATAAAACTTATTGTAAAACAAAAATTTTGTGCATCAAGTTGGTTAATTACTGATATATATATATATATATATATATATATATATATATACACATATACACATACCAGTGAATATAAAATAAATTTTGTGTTATAGACTGACGTACAGAATTTTTTATGTTTGAGCACTTCGGGGTGGAAAACTTCAAATCTTCATGTAAGTTAACAAGTTTGATCTTTGCACCTGAGCAGTGGGGAATGTCGGTGTTGAGTCGGACATGTTTATTTGAAACGAACTTCATTCGGAAACACGGACTGTACCAAGACGAGGAAAACAAAGCATACGTCAGTATGTAGTTTTATCAGGGTGCTGATAAGTCCTTAGCCTGGCCAAGAAGGAAACAACCTTCGCCTCTCAAAAGTTTCAGGGGCAGACGAATGGATTGATATGGCTAGGGTAAGGACAGGTGGTGGACCCTTGTGAATGTGGTAATGAACCTCCAAGTTCCATAAAATGCGGGGAATGTAGCTAGTTTCCTTCCTGGTCGGGTTAAGGACTTATCATCACGCCTGTAATAAAGTGTACAGCTACGGACAGAGTGTGCTAGAGGCTTCAGAATGTATAGTAGAAACTGCATAGATATTTTTTATGGCTCGACTGCCCCGGTGGGCCAGGACCTCCTAATCGCCGAGGCTTCACGATCACACTCATTTAGACACACACTCATCAGGACTCCTCTGTACGAGTGATCAGCACGATGCAGAGACCTCTAGCAACAAATAACATTCACAAGAGACAGATATCCGGGAAATCGGCGGGATTCGAACCCACAATCCTATCAAGCGATCGACCGCTAAGATCGTCGCTGGCTAGCAGTGTGGCTGAATAATTGATTTTTTAAGTTTTAGGTTCCTGTGACCGTGCATCGTGAGCAAATTGTGAAGTGAGAGAGGAAATCAATAAGATGCAACAATCAGGTGTTCATTATCAACACTGTCTCAACATGTTTCGGGTATCATTATGACCATGTTCAGGAGAACAAGGAACGTGTGTTACTGCATGTGGTGTGCTGCGCTGGTTCTGCTGGATGTGGTTGGTAGCGGTTGTGGGGCGCTGTATTGTATGCTCGCACCCAACAACGCAGCGCCCCACAACCGCTACCAACCACATCCAGCAGAACCAGCGCAGCACACCACATGCAGTAACACACGTTCCTTGTTCTCCTGAACATGGTCATAATGATGCCCGAAACATGTTGAGACAGTGTTGATAATAAACATCTGATTTTTGCATCTTGTTGGTTTTCTCTCTGACTTCACGAATAATTGATTCTTTCCCTGTTGATTTTGCAAGACATTTGGCTAACTTATGGACTGACTGATTTACTGACTAGCTGAGTTGATTCTCTCACAGACAACCTGCTGTGTAGACTCTGCTGTTATGTTTGACAACACACTTCATTCTAAGCCCCTTCGTAGATTTACAACTAATCTCTTCGTTCTACGAAACCTCAACTCTAACACCGAGCTCCACCCAGCCTCCCGTTAAATGAATACAAGGACCTCTTGCTCCAAGGGTGAAGCGGTCGTACTGTTCAGCTAGACGGCTGCTTCTGCTAACGTCGGGGTTATGAAATATGTGCAGTTATTTATCCGCTTAATTCGGATATAACCTAATGTCTTCTTCTTTCTCTTCATAATTTCTCTTCAATAATTTTTCTCACAAAACATTTATATTCTTTCTTATTTTGCTCAACATATCTGATTTTAAAATAACTAACATACTTACTTCATTTATCTCAGTATTTAACCAAATTGATGCACAATTTTTTTTTCACAATAAGTTTTATTTCATGCCTCTACATGTTTCGGGCACATGTTCTCATCATCAGGAAGTCAAAAGGTGTGATAATACCAGAAGCTGTTTAATGCAATTTTGACCTCCTGATGATGAGAACATGTGCCCGAAACATGTAGAGGCATGAAATAAAACTTATTGTGAAACAAATTTTGTGCATCAGGTTGGTTAAATACTGAGATAAATATACTGAGACGCACGGTCAGCAAAACGTCAAAAAATACATAATTCACTTATCTATCCCGACAAAAGTAACAGCACACTGTGATTTGTTCAAAAAAGAATAAATACGATATTACTCTATTCTTTTTTTGGGGGGAGAACCTGTCACATGATTCTTTTCCTTAGTTTATGTAATTGCATATCGAACCACCTGGCAAGTGTCAATCTAGCGTCCTTAAAGATCGGTTTTTTGTTCCATTACATAATACCAGAAAGCACTCATGCTTATAACCTGCTAAGAACTGCCATAAATGACATATAGAGTCAGCGGCTAATTTTATGGTAAACATTGCCTACTGGCAAAGTACGACTGGAACTCAACACGCACAATCAATCAGTACGTGTATTTTTTTTATCTCTCCGGTGGTTAGCCTAACTGTAATGTTTTTATCTCATGTTCTAAAGACAGTGTTCATATCGTAGGTTAGGATTTTGCTATATTGGCCTAAAACTGATGTGGTTCTCTCTAGAATCTTCAAGCAAATTCGAAAACACGGCATTACAGTTGCATACAGATAGATCAACTTGATGTCACTTGCTTTATTATTTCATTATTTAATGCTCAACATGTTTCGAATGTTAGTACATCCATTCTCAGGAGCTTGCGACTTATTTGTTGAGTTATTTCATTGGTTGTATTGCTCTGTTTCGATGTGTGTTGGTGTTACGGTGTGGTTCGGCTGGGGTGGTGTGGTATCCGGATGCTGGCTGAAGCGCTACTCATGTTGAGCATTAAATAATGAAATAATAAAGCAAGTGACATCAAGTTGGTCTCTCTTTATTCAACTATCAAAATGATGCACGGTCCAATAAACATGAGATTCACGGCATTACAGGTTTAAAATCTGAAGAGATGTGGTAGCCAGTATAGGCAGTTGATGTAATGAAGCACAAATGCTGAATCCAGCATAAAACCGATTACATTATACAGTGGGTTCTTTTCATAACGATGGACTCGGCGTCGTAGAATGAATGGCACGGTGACGCCGCCCGCTTTACAGAGCGCATTGAAAAAAAAAACACCCTGTTTAACCTTATATAGCACACCGTTCATCTAATTGGTATTTATGAATTTGGTCTCTGACTCACAGAAAGGTCACTGTTTCTACAATTACGAAGTTCAGTCGGTTGATGTTTAGCCAAAAATTCGACTATTGTTGTGACAGACGACATCACTAAATACACTGCGCTGTAAGGTTAAAGCAGGTGGTAGATATAGTAACCACTTTTCTCTAAAAGTTTAAGTAATCAGTTTGGTAGGATTTCGATACTTGGTTTGTTTGCTAGTTTAATTAAAGTGTGGTTTGTTCTTGCGAGATATTTTTAGTAGTTTACAGCATCGTGGCGTCATCTGACCATCTCTCATGACCGTTATGTAATATTATGTTACATTTCTCTGCCAATTTACATGTGTGTGTTATGTTTGTTAACCCTTTACAGACGAAGCGCAGACCGCTCTATTTAAAGACCCAGTCCGTACCGCGCTGTAAACACTTTTCATCTCGGTTATAAAAACCTATCAGTTTATGCTGTAAGTGGCACAAGTCGCTGTTTGTTCTCAGATATATACAAAACACATAAATACAGTGTGTGCAGAGCGTACAGTTGTTGAATGTTAAACCTGTTGGTGCATCACGTGACCAGTAGGCTTTAAAAGGTTAAATTACTACCAGGATACAGATTTTAACCGTAAATAATCTCCGAAATGTCTGCTACTCCGAACATAATTGCTGTAGGTCACAATTAATAGCTTTGTTCTTCACGCGTTAGAAAAAGGAAGTTATTTATGCAGCTCAAATTTTAACAGCCTAACGTTTATGAAATTTGTTTATGACTGAAAAGTATTTGACCCTAACAAGAAGCCACGTGTCCAGACAGACATGCAGAGGACTGTGTATCATGCGGGCTCTTGAAGGCAGTCTTCTGACACCATCTGCAACATGGGTGATGGCCATGTGGTGTGTCAGCGGTGCTGGCCACAGACCTTGATATCACTACACGCGAGTCAACGCAAGTATGAACATGGAGAGAGAGAGAGAGAGAGCTGAAGTCTGTCGCTTGCTCCCTCTCCCTCACCACAAGTCATACCACAACCCGCAACAACAGTCAAATATCCTTCCTCCCTTGACACAAGAAGAAAGCACGAAGAGGAAATACGTATTGAGATAGAGTTTCAGATATAGGCTGTTAGAAGGTTATCGTTGATGAGAGTGAGGTAGAATATTGTGAAGGGAGGGAGGTACTTACTAACTGATCAGGTGCGAAAATGTTGTGTTAATATTCTCGTTGACTCAAGTATAGAGTCATTCTGCAGTCACTCGTGTATCCAAGTAACTCTTTGTCAATTACGCAAACCTACTGCCCCGTACCGTCAACAATGATGTTTTGCGAGATGTAACATTGCGTAGACTGCAATGCCAGAAGAGTGTTTTGTGCATAATCACCTCCTTGACAACCTCAAATTTTTTAACACTATACGCGGTGGCGCAGTTGGTTGAGGCACTTCGCTACAAGCGGCAAGGTCGCTGGTTCGATTCCCGATGGTGTCATTGGAATTTTTTCATTGACATATGGCATTTTGGTCCTGGGGTTGACTCAGCCTCTAACAGAAATGAGTACCACGAATATTTCCTGGGAGGTAGAGGCGACCGGTTCGCAGGGTTGACAACTTTACCAAATTCATTAGCCGATTGCCTTCAAATCTGGAAACCTCAACCTCCTGGATCCCTCAGGGGCCTGTCCAGGCCCGTAATGGGATTGCGTTACCTATACTCACATGAACCTCCCACAGGATATCTCCTAGCCAGTTGAATCTAATTTCCACATCCCCTTTTGGGTCAACTGTCGTTATCGCCCTGCAACCCAAAACTATTCCCGAAAGTCGTTCCCTTTTATTCAGTTTTCCCGACTGAAGTGCCTAAAGCCCTATGTGCACATTTCTCACCTTTTCCCCATTCGTACCTAAAGCTAGCTTACGCAACTCCTAACGTTCCTGCCTAGCAAAAGGGAAGTACGTAATTCCGAAGCTTGGTTGGTGCGCTGTTGTGAACGAAACTTCGCTTGGATTATTCCATCCCCCTCCTATTGTTTGGCGGGTGCACGCGGTGGCGCAGTTAGTTGAGGCACTGCGCTACAAGCCGGAAGGTCGCGGGTTTGATTCCCGATGGTGTCATTGGAATTCTTCATTGACATAATCCTTTCGGCCGACTGTGGCCTCGGGGTTGACTCAACCTCAAACAGAATTGAGTACCAGGTATATTTCCTGAGGGGTCAAGGTGGCCTTTGCGTAGGGCTGACAATCTTAACAATTTCATGCGCCGATTGTCTGGGAGCCTCAACCTCCTGGAACCCTCAGGGCCTGTCCAGGTCTGTAATGGGATTGCTTTACCTTTACCTATCGCATGGCGAGACATTACTTTGACGTAGGCCACAAAGGTCCCACAATTCATCTTCTCACATCATTCGATTCTAAATAATCTCTGCAGTTGTCATAGATTCGTAAAATAAACAAAAATCTTCCCGGTCCTTCTTGTGTCCCGTGCGTCTGATCGCTTCTAAGTTCATTTTTAAACACAGAATATTTTATAAAGTTCAGGAAAATAAAGAGAAATAGTTGGGATAATAATAATATTAAAATGTATCATAAAGAAAGAAGATGTGAAAGCGTGGAGTGGATTGATCTGTCTCAGGATATGGACGACAATTGGCAGGCTGTTGTGAAAGCGGTACTGAACCTTCGGATTCCATAAAATGCGAGGATTTTTTTTTTATTTGCTGAGAGCGTGTTAGCTTCTCAAGAAGTGCTCTGCTCCACTGAGTTGTCTGGTTATTTAGATAGTAGATCGTGTACAGTCAGGTAGCCTAATTCAAATTAAAGTAGGTCCCATCTTTTCTTTCTTCCACATAAGCGGAAAGCAGCCTGTCAATAGCATATTTGTCGTGCAATAAAGTGCGTTCCAAGAACTCTTTTCTTTTTTTCTTTGCCTCTAGAAGAAAGATGACGTAACTGGATTAATCAAAGGACGGATATTTGAAACCCGCATCAATCCGGGTGGCAGGTGTCTTAGTGTCATGTAAACGTGCTGGTTGTATTATCGACAGATTTACGTAATGATATCTTTATGTAATTACGTATACAGGTTTTACCTTCAGAAGCACGTGACTGGCTCTTAAAAGTCTACAAAATGCGTTCCGCAGCTCTCCACTGCCCAGATGCCTGTTATCAGGGACACGCCGAAACAAATATACTGTACATCTAAAACGCCGTCTACATTAAGAGTCTCTTCACTCTTCATGTTTGTACCGTGCATCAATGATGATTAAAACACTTTATTATCCAACAGATTGCCAAATATATAATTCGTAGATGAAATTAGAATTATTATAAAATATTTAAAACTGTGCAATACACACACACACACACACACACGCACACGCACCACGGACAAATATGCTGCCATAACACCGACAACGTCCATATCAACGGACACGATAGAACCATTACTGTAATTTTAGCCAAGCACTGTATAAAGCTCCCTGATGATGGATCCCTTGTGATCCGAAACATGTTGAAGCAATTTTAAATATTTTATAATAATTCTAACTGTATCTACGAATTATATATTTGTGCATCTGTTTGATAATAAAGTGTTTTAGTCCTTTCACTAAAGTATTCTCTGTCCTCATGTTACTAACTATATCTCGGCTACAGATATATTCTTCATCACCTTGGTTTAAACCTTGACCAATCCTTACTTATGTGAGGTTTCAAACTAAGGACACTACTCTACAGTCCATGGTTGCATTCCGGAAGAACCAGTTTAAGACTTAAGATTCCGCCAAGTCGGAAATTGATATACATTCAGTCCAGTACATATTTATATACAAGTAAGTCCAGTTGAAATCCATGCTCAAACACACTGGAACCTGATCGGCTGCAGCACATCCATCACGCCGCCTGTGTTATCGCTTAACAGTATTCTTCCGCGAACTTCGTCTCACTGCACTTTCATTCCGGTAAGGAAACATGTGGCGGGCCTTTTAAACACGTTAATGTTGCACTTTTTTAATTGCTAACAATAGCGTAAGCGTAATACTTCATAAATCGCGGATTCGTAAACAGAAAGACCACAATTCACAAATAACGGTTTCCATTAACGAAGATTTCCGGAGAGGAATATTTAGTGTATTTTGGGGGCGTTTTTATCCCTGCTTGGGAGTCTACAAAAATCGCTCTGTCCGTCCGTCTATCCGTTCTTCTGTGTAGTAATTTCGCACATTCTGATGTGTGGGAATTGCATTGTAAATTGTTTGAGATCCATTTGAATATTACCATCTTTCTACCATCTACATCCAGATCTTCAAGGTGGTCTCTTTCCTCCAGTTTTTTCACAACGAGACTCTATACATATTTATCTTCTCACCCATGGGTGCACTATGACCCTCCCATTTATAATTCTTAGGTTTATCATTTTCGTAACTTTGGGCGAGGAGTACGAAGTACCCATTATTAACCTTTAGACGCCTAACGTCAACTATAGTTGACGTACCGCACCGCTAACCTTCAAAGTTGCATTTTGTATATTTATTCAACAAATATAGTTACCGAATATTTTAAACATGGTGTATTCTCTCCGTTTTTTTCTCTTCAAAATGCAATTTGTTTCATAATTCTAACATATTTGGTTCCTGTATTATTCACATTTTATATACAGGGTGTGCTAAAATTTAAAAAAAATAATTCCGGCGCCAAAAGGTTAAATTCTCCGTGTCCTTCTCTCGAGCCATCTTTGGTTTCAATGCGGCCCTTGCCACCCTGAGCATGTAAACACCATCAGCCTGTGTTGTTAACCAAATGTGAGAGACAGTATTCTTCACCGATATCAAATAGCAGATAAAATCATAGCTGGAATACTTTAAATGTTTACAAGGTGATAAGCTAAGCATGACTCCCTTTTATAGATCTTTCTTCCGTTGTTAAAGATCTCATCAAAAGTCACCATTATTATGCTATCCAGACACTTAATCATATTAGTTGATTCATTTGAAGGCCGTATTACATCGGCACATGACTCTGTTGTCTTGAATCACCCTCCAGCTATGCGCTTTCCCATCACAGGAATTCAAAATAAGGATAGAAACAACACCGTAAAAGAGAAATATAAAACTCGGTTACCGTTCGCCCACTTCGCCTCTGGAACTGATGCAGTGACCAAGAATGGTGAAGCCGCCTATACCCGTTGCCAGATGAATGTCCATTTGAGTCAGAGGCATTTTCGTCTAGTGCTGGATATCATTATGCAGTTGTAGAAAAACCGTAGTGTGATGTATAGTTCAGTTGTTGGTTTTAAACCTGTGAGCTACAAACATGGCAGGTGAGCAAACCCACTGTGTATGCGAAAAGGTAAGGATTGGTTGTTTGTTTCGTTATTTTTGTGAATCCATTTTTGTTATCGTGGTGCGTATGACTCGCGCTCTAGGTTTATGCATAAAATTTTTACCATCGAAAGGTAACAAAATACACATAGGTGTGGAAGTAAGTAATTATGTGTATCTAATTAAGTAACATGTCAGGAAGACGTTATGGGAAGTACACTGTTAATATCGGCATTGGGAGGTGAATAATATGCTTCAAGCTTCGGCAACTTTACCCTTCCTTTCCGAGAAAGAAATCTATTAGGCCGTTTATAAAATAGGCTGATATATAATAGATTTGGAGGCTGTGTGGATTATGGAATATATTTTCTCTGCAAGGACTCGAGAACATTCATAGTCTGCTTTTATTTTTAAATGTATATCGTTAAGCTACTGTGAAACTTGGTCGTTGACATTGCGGGAGGAAAGGAAGCTGAGGGTGTTTGAGAACATGGTGTTGAGGGGAATATTTGAACATAGGAGGGACGAAGTAACGGGGGAATGGAGGAGATTGCATAACGAGGAGCTAAATGATTTGTACACCTCACCCAATATTGTGCGGGTGATAAAATCGACAAGAAAGAGATGGGCTGGGCATGTGGCGTGTATGGGTGAGGAGAGGGGGTATATAGGGTCTTGGTGGGGAAACCGGAGGGATAGAGACAACTGGGGAGACCTAGGCGTAGATGGGTGGATAATATTAGGACGGATCTCTAGGAGGTTGGATGTGGGTATATGGACTGGATTGGACTGGCCCAGGATAGGGACAGGTGGCGGACGCTTGTGAGTGCGGTAATGAACCTTCAGGTTCCGTGAAATTCGGGGAATTTCTTGACTAGCTGTAAACCAGTTAGCTTCTCAAGAAGGACTCTGCACCATGGAGTAAGTAAACTAAGTACATGTAAGGCACAATATCACATGCTTCACTTAGAGATTGTCTGGGTGAACGGGATGTGTGTTGGGGTTCGAGGCTTATCCAAATTCGTATTAATTGGGTACTATAGGGAAATTGTGAATCGAGATAGCTCAGTCGGTATAGCGACTCGCTACGGACTTGATGGACCGGGGATCGAATCCCAGGGGGGGGGGGGGCAAAATTTTCCGCACCCGTCCAGAACGGCCCTGGGGTCCACCCAGCCACCTAAACAATGGGTCCCGGGTCTTTTCCGGGGAGGGGGGTATAGCAGGCAGGCCGTGGCGTTGGCCACCCACCCCATCTAGCGCCGAGGTTAAAGAAAAAGTAGAGCTATATCTCTACTCCAAATCTGGGCCTTCGTGGCCGGGTGAACTTCACCTTTACTTTTACCTTTACTGGAGGAAAATTTCTTGGCCCTTAAGGACTCGGGGTGTAAAGCTGAAGACTGTACTTCCTATAGTGTTTATTTTAATAATTCGTGGAGGTACGCTTCCATCATGAAGTATTGTTTCGCGTTGTGAGTCTTAATTAAACATGGAAGAAGCTTTAACTTTAATGGAAAACTAGGCCTATTAAGCATGATTAACCTTTTACTAATCCACTTGCAATGTTGAAGCTCATGCTGGAAATTTTAGTGCACAAAAAGGGAAGTTGTAATCCCTTTTGTTGCTTCCAGTTTAAACGAGATGTCGTACAGATGTATTCCGTAGGGCCCTGTCTGGGCTTTTCACTTTTTTTTTTTTTGAATGATTGAGAAAAGTCGTTGGCTCGTGAAAGCCTTTACAAATTGCTTAGCGTGAGCTGACATATTTTTAGAGTTCCCTCGGATTTTGTATAATGCCATATAGTTTGCAATATGCACCGTCCAGCAGCTGTAAGCGATACAAAAGGAATTTGGGATAGTTTACACAGGTCGCATCCCCTTGCTTATGAAAAGGTTGATTGCTAACAAAAGATATCCACGTCTGTGTTCATTTCGTAAGTTATAACACACAGATACTGCCGCAAAGTACGGCAACATGGCCTTGAGAATTACTCGAATTAAAATACAAATTTTTGAAACGAAGAAGTAGTATAAGATTGGGGGGCGGGGGGTCAGTTTTGAGCTTCACTCATTATTAAACTCTGCTGTATGTTGAGTTGAGTGGTTAAATTCAAGCCCAGTCACTTTGCTCCAAAGAAAGAAGGCCGGGAACCGTTGAATAGGAGGCTGGATGGGCCGCAGAGCTAGTAAGGAAGTAATGAAGAAAAAAATATGATTTGTTTTTGTCGTTCTGGGATTCAAAACGCGAATTGTTCATCCCCTAGCCTAGTAAAGGTAAAGCAGTCCCGTTACAGGCCTGGACACGCCCAGAGGGTTCCAGGAAGTTAAGGTTCCCAGATTTCGTGACAACGGCACAGGATGGTGGTAGGTTGTCAGCCTTACGCACCGACCGCCTTTACCCCCAGGAAATACTCTTGGTACTCATTGCTGTTAGAGGATGAGTCGACCCCAGGGCCATAGTGCAATCGGAAGGATTTTATGTCAATGAAAAATCCACTGACACCAGCTGGGAACGAAGCAGCAACCTACCGATTTGTAGCACAGCACTTTAACCACTGTGCTACCGCGGTCCCCACCTAGACTGAACACTGTTTTATTTGATAATAAGTTCAGTTTAATTTCATGTTTAGTTTTTCCGGTTTGTTGATATTTGCAGGCATGTGGGCTGAACTCTTCTGGCAGCAAATCTAAGACATATGTGTTCATTTTGTACCCTGAAAATTCGGGTAGGGACAAGAAATTTGATTTTCTCCAAAATGTTCAGACTGGCTCTGGGGCCCACTTAGCCTCCTATTCAATGGGTACTGATGTTACTTCCCGGGGGCAAATCGGCTGGGGTCTGAAATTAACCACTCACCTCCGTCCACTTCTGGGGTTAAATGCGTGGAGCCTGTACTCCTGCTATAAGCCTTAATGGCCTTTGCGAGGTAAAACTGAACCCTGAAAAGAGAATTAATTTTTTCCCTGAGAAGGCCGATTCTCATTTGAATGTGTGCACGTTGTTAGAGTCGAGGGCAATAGAAGCGTTGCACAATTCGTATCCTAAGTATTGTGTGTTATTCTAATGTTGATGTCTGATATAAACAAAAATTAATAAGTACTGGGCTTAAACGAAGACAGGTAGATGAGGATATATTTGAATAACATTAAAGCAGGAGTGTACTGAAGGCGATTCGCAGAACCGGTATCTGAACACATACACTCACTCACTCACACACAGGCATAACTGAAAGTCCCTTGATTTGGTATTTGGGATCCCATAGTGTTTTACATGTGGATTACTTATTAGCTAAAGCTTTAGCTAATAAGTAATCCACATGTAAAACACTATGGGATCCCAAAGTGGACAAAGCATCTGGTAACGAAATTGTAGAGGCATGAAGATGACTAACATCTAGTCGAAACATGTAGCCTTACTCTAGAATAAATACATTGTGCTCATGTACATTTGTATAATACTAAATAAGTAATATGTAGAGGGGGAATTAAGAGCTGAAAGTACGAAAGTTTTGTTACAAATTCAACAACACACTTTTGTCTTAAAGGGAAGAGGTACTGAGTGTTGAATGGACTGGGGCAGTAGAAGTATCTTTAGGTTTTAGGTAATTTTTCTGCTGGTGCTTTCATCACTAAGTAGTTTTCATGAAACGGACGAGAAGAGTTAAATTTGGTAAGCGTGTCTTGGGTTGAGAGTACATATTCTATAAGGTAATTCTGTCGCTAGAAGCCCCAAACTATTGCCTGTGTATACAGTCGAACAGCGTGGGTTTCTCGTCCGTAAATACTGGCAAACGGGTTCATTTAAAGCATGCCAGACGGCATTTCGAACGGAATTTGGTGAAAGACGTGCACCATCGAAGTTTTGCATCCAGAAACTGGTTAAAAAGTTAGAGACAAGGGGAAGCTGATCTAACGCCTGCCGACTTCTTTCTTTGGGGCCTATTGAAGGGCAGAGTGTACAAAAATACACCTCGCACAATCGATCAATTCAAAGACGCTATACGCCAACAGATTCAAGCCGTCAACTTCGGCACTTTGGGAAAAGTATTCCAGAATTTGGAGAAACGCATTAAAGTGTGCTTGGATGTGAAAGGAGACCAGTTTCAGCAGGTCCTATTTTGCATCTTTCCCGGTATGTGTATATAAATTTTGAAGTCATTATCTCAATAACATAATTTTTTATAGACAATAGTTTGGGGCCTCTAGCGACAGAATCACCCTGTACTACTTCAATATAGTAAAAACAGCCGTCGGTCACTACGGCTTTCATATATCGATCTTACTGTGCTACACATTTCGTCCATACTCTGTGTAGACTTTTATAATAAACTATTCAAACGTAGATCTCAACATGAACATTGATACTGCAAAATTACAAAATATATCAAGTGTTTTACTCGACAACTGTTTAATGACGCGGTAACACAGTGTTTAAGGTGCTGTGCTACAAATCAGAAGGTCGCTGGTTCGATCCCAGATGGTGTCAGTGGATTTTTTTTGACATAATATCCTTCCGATCGCACTATGGCCCAGGGGTCGACTCAGTCTCTAACAGAAATGAGTACCAGGAGTATTTCCTGGGTGTAAAAGCGGCCGGTGCGTAAGGCTGACAACCTTACCACCATCCTGTGCCGTTGTCATGAAATCTGGGAGCCTTAACTTCCTGGAACCGTCTGGGCCTGTAATGGGACTGCTTTACCATTACTGTATAATGAAGTCGGTATAGCGACATGCTGCGAGCTGGACGGTCTAGGGATCGAATTCTGGCGGGAGCGAGATTTTCTGTAACTGCCCAGACTGCCTCTCGGGCTTACCCAGCCTGCTACACAATTCTTACCGGTTCATTCCCAGGAGAAAAGCGGCCGGGGTATGGCGTTAATCACCGACTTCATCTAGCCCCGAGGTTAAAGAGAGAGCACAGATATACCTCTACTCCCCCTCTGCGACTTCATTACATGACTTAGGGTACATTTGGCCTTAAGTGGAGACATTTCTTTAGTAACTTTTTGCTGATGACTGGTCTGTACAGGAGTCGAAACGTGTAGCATTATAAGATCAATATATGGAAAGTGTTATGATTGGTATTTGTTTTCCCCTGTGCTTGTTTAGCCGTATCACAAAGGAATGTCCCAGTCAAAAACGAAAATACAACTACAAGGGTGTTGATAAGTCCTCAGACCGACCAGGAAGGAAACAAACTAATGTTTCTGTCAGAATGGCGTGAATTTCCTTCGGCGCCTCGCCTTGTAGGGGGAAAAAAAATAACTTGATGACAGCTCGCGTCCCGATGTTGTTGAAACCGCGCATATCCCTGACATGCTTCAGAGCTTGTTTCCTTCCTGTTCGGGCTAAGGACTTGTTAGCACCCCGGTACATAAATCCGTATACGAAAGACTTGCACTTTCGTGAAGGTTAACTTGTACCCTTGTGACAGAAGTTTTAGTTTCGATATTGTGTGTGGAATTCATTAGCTACATAAATCTTCATGTATAAATTTTTGTAAGTGATTTAAATTCGGTTTCTTTTGCAACAATAGACGCAAAATTAACAGGTTAAACCTACATTGCAGGTAACGAGGTCTTCTTGCGAATAAGTTTAGGAAAACTGTAATATAATTCACTGTGCATATTTTCAGTAAACTAAGTGGCTTGTGGTACACGACAGTGTCTGCCAGTGTGAGGTCCGCGTGTTGAGTGTGATTTATTTAGTAGAACGTTTTCCTTTTGTTGCTATTCCCCCCCCCCCCAAAAAAAATTTTGTTTTTAATATAATTTTAAAGAAAATTAGAGATTTTTACAGCATAATTGTTTGTTCTTTATTTCTAAATATTTCAATCTTAAATTTGAGTCTTCTGAAAATTTACACTCTGTTGGCGCGTTAATATTCCTTGGATTTTCAAAGGATCATATTACCCCAATCGCCAGAGTCAAACGTGACCCTAATTATCGAGATAGTATAAGCATTCGAAATGTTGGTAACTGTTTACCCAAATACACAACAAAAATTGATGGAATATTTAAATGTTCATGAACAAAGCTGTCAAAACATCAAATCTCGCATTCCAATGTTCAAATTTCATCACGGGGTCTGCACAGGGAGTTAGTTTGCGTTAATTGTGGGGGGAAGGGGGGATCTGCAGAATTAGTGAGGGTTGTAATGGGTTTTTATTACCAGAAAATTTTACAAACACTGCTCTAGGGTGTGTTCCCTTCCACACTTTAATTATCAATGCTTATTGCAATGCAATATTTACGGATATCTCTGTAGGTTATAGTATGTTCTGTTGTAGAGTTTTGTCAACCAGTTCTGTACTACAGTGCCATAATTATGGATATCTCTTTTTTTTCGGAATGTTTCACGCAGTACAATTTAATCACCCACTTCTCTGTCACAATGCGACGAATACCTCTGTAGTCCGGAATGTTTCCCGCAGTACAATTTCATTACCCACTTCTGTGTTAGGATATCAGGATTATGGATATCTTTTTGTCCGGAATGTTTTCAGCAGTAAAATTTCATCACCCACTTCTGTGTCACAATGCGACGAATACCTCTGTAGTCTGGAATGTTTTCCGCAGTACAATTTCATCACCCAATTCTGTGTCACAATGCGACGAATACCTCTGTAGTCCGGAATGTATTCCGCAGTGCAATTTCATCACCCACTTCTGTGTCACAAAGCGACGAATGCATCTGTAGTCCGGAATGTTTTCTGCAGCGCAATTTCATTACCTACTTCTGTGTTACGATACCAGGATTATGGATATATTTTTGTCCGGAATGTTTTCCGCAGTACAATTTCATCACCCACTTTTGTGTTACGACACCAGGATTATGAATATCTCTTTGTCCGGAATGTTTTCCGCAGTACAATTACATCACCTACTTCTGTGTCGCAATGCCACAGATACCTTCGCAGTCCTGAATGTTTTCTGCACTAGAAACCGAACTCCCACGTTTCTATGGTCGTCCTTGGCCCCCTATCTGTCGTTTTAGTCATGGCGTGTAGAACTGGAGTGGCTATCCACAGCTGCAGACTGGGCCGTGTAAGGGTTAAGTTGAAATACCTAAACTGATTTATCTCGTAACATCGAACAAAGCCTTCACCCGCTGTTAGAACTTCCCGCTTCCCACCTGGCGCTGACACACCCACCTCCTTTCTGGGACAATTCCGCTCGAACCTAATGACGCTCGTGATATTCGGTACTGCGTGTAGCTGTTGGAATTGACAAAAACTATTGTTGTCAGATAAAATAAGGAGCTTACTAAGAATATTTGAGGTTCCTGTTTGTTCACATTTAATTAGAAAGTGCTTACTTTTCTTTGGAAGTTTTCGTATTTATCATAATGATTTAGTCAATATTGTCTTTAATCATAATTAGAGGCCTGTACTCTAATCACACAAGTATCATACTTATGTTGTATGATTATTATCGTTGTTACTTTATTCCTAATTACGATTATTGCTTTTTATTAACCTACGTCATCCGAGGTGGCTGTGTCAATATTGGCCTGTAGCCTGGTGGCTAGCAATCGACTTGTCTATTAAAGACAGACTTCCACCAAGGACAATGTTGTTATCTGGGAACTGATATCTTGTAGTTTGGTAGGAGAGTACCGACGATTTGGAGTAAAATGTATTTTATATCTCCAGGGTGAGAGGCCGGAAGTCGTAGCCAGCGTGTATCTTCAAAATTGTTTTCCTCTGGGCATCGGGGTTTCTTTGCCTTACGTTAAAGCTGTTGGAGAGTAAAGCTAATTTTTCACCTACGCCACGAACAGTGTTTAAAGATACGTGGAGTATTGCCTCCATTCCGCACTATGGCTGCGTGGTGTTTCATGTAGGATTAATGATACGTTGTGTTAACCTCATTATTATTATTATTATTATCATCATCATCATCGTCTCCGTTATACAGGGTATTTATACTTATATACCTGAGACAGACTATGTCCCTAGGGAATACAGTGTTGCAGCTATTCTGTTGTTACTATTCATGGTGCTTATATCGTTAGTTTCAGTGTTGAATCTATTGCACTTTTACATTAGTACATTCCGCAGTATGTGTGCAGTGCTCAATATGGCTGTTTTGTGTAGTTCCTTGATTTTATGTTTTCCCGGTATGTTGCTCATGTATTTTCTAAATGACTTTGAAATAGTCCCAGTCGTCCCTATTATTGTTGGTATCACCTTTGTTTTTACATTCCACATGCGCTGTATTTTTATTGTGAGTCCTGTATATTTTACAGTCTTCTCGGGTTCTTTTTTAATCACATTTCTGGCTTAAAATTATTATTATTATTATTATGGTACTATAAAGTTTTGCTGCATGTTGAATTCCTTAGATGTCTCAAATATCTGTGGACAGCCAGCTTCCAAAGAATGTTTCTGATCTACATTTCTAGGGTGAGTTGTAAATATTGTTATGGATTATACGTGTATGGCCTAGGTGAGGCACCTAACATTGATCAGCTAGGCATCTCTTATTAAGCAAACAAACAAAAAAAGGACAGGAATAACAATATGTCAGCAAGTGTAAACAAACAATTGTACGTCACTACCATAAATATTTCAAACTATACACGTGAAAATCTGCAAAAGTCCTACGCCCTAGAAGAGCACGCTAAATTCCTGCTGCGCTCTGTGAACAGCATTAAACCTACTTCAGTCATTTTTGTCCAATTATGATCGTAAGCAGTGTTACATTGTGGTGTGTCAGTATGGCTGACATTCGATACTTTGCCATAATTTTCTTTAAGATTTACACTTCGGATTTTGGATCCTTGCATCAGTTTGGGCGCTAAAGCAAATCATATGTTACAGACAGACGTACAGACGGGAGACAAAAATTGAGGCCTCTCTTTTCCCTCGCCCAAAATTTCCCTGGTGACACAAATGATTTTTAAGTGACCGGGTCTGCTCTGCTTTTGCACTGATTAACTTTTAAGCAGTTAGGGACGAATATTCTGTAGACATTGGCTGGTACCTTTCGGCACAGAATCTTCCCGATTAAGAAATTGTGCAGTAAAGTGCTTTAGGATTCGAACTTTTCACAAATTAACCTTTTAAAGCCTACTGGTCACGTGATGCACCACCAGTTTAACATTCACCAACTGTACGCTCTGCCCACACTGTATTTATGTGTTTTGTATTTATCTGAGAACAAACAGCGACTTGTGCCACTTACAGAATAAACTGATTGGTTTTTATAACCGAGA
>Ga0131853_10009579_pt1 | contig 17723 bp, 8 predicted proteins | sample TergutLab28metaG_FD_92764 | JGI IMG/M metagenome (GOLD analysis project Ga0131853, IMG submission 92764) | Labiotermes labralis P1 segment gut microbial communities from Petit-Saut dam, French Guiana - Lab288 P1 (version 2) (version 2) | ecosystem: Host-associated > Arthropoda: Insects >... | reverse complement strand
GGGGGGGGGGGGGGGGTCGAACGCCCCCAAACCCCCCCTCGGTACGCCACTGCCTGCTCCTTTACTGGATTAAGCCCCAAAATAATCTGTTTTCAGAGAAATTCCACTTTCTGGCTGACAGATTAAAAAGGGCGTTTACTTTTTTAGATTATTTGTCAAGAAAATAAATTACCAAATAATATAAATAAATAAACGCAGTTTTATTTTTGTCATCGTTAAATTGTCGTTTGATACTGTGGATGATTCGTAATTGAACCTAATATTAAAAAACTATTCGAAACTTAACAATAAAGAGTGTAGCCACTAAGATCTTACCAAATCCCCAGTTATTTAATGGAGATGAAGAAAATCGGGCCTAGAGAGTGACAACATGGAATCATAGATGTTCCTTCATGTCTAGCTTCTGTGAATGTGGGTCTCCTTTATGGCTAGATTTTTCCTTTCACCACTCGGTGATTGATGCCCGATGTTTCGAGACATTTGATACATTCAACACTTGAAAATAAGACAACAAATCTGTCTCGCGCCTGCCGTCACCAATCACTCAATGATGCGACGCAGATTCTCAGAAGAACAGAGAAGTCAACTGCATCGCTAAGAAAGCCTAAAATTTATTTCCTGAAAGGTTGTAATCTTTAGCGGGACATCTTGAATATTCAGAGCCTAGAATAGCGCTGTATAACATATAATGTGTTCTGTCGTGTGCAGAAATTTGTACAAGGTTTAACACGAAAGTATGCATACTTATTCAATATTCATACGCTTCCTTGTAGGTTACCCTCTCGTGTAACAAGTCTTGAAGTTATTTATGTAAAGAACGAAAACTGAAGTCGTGCCACAATCATGGAAGGTTATAGTGAACATGAACAGAATACGAGTTGATATATCTTCATTAGTTGCTGGTACAGAACGGCAAGTAACAATTCAGGTATTAATACAAATTACGTGATAGCTGCAAATTATCTGGAGTGTTTTATTTCTATTTTCGCTGATCGCTTTATGTAGAAAGGTCCCTTTGAAGTTGTCCAAAAGCGATTACCTTTTCGTCATAACAAAAATCACACTTTGCGTCATACGCGGACATTGTCCACATTTACTGACGTTGCAAAAATGGAAACAGCCTGCGTATAACTCAGATTACTATGTATGTTTCTTTATCTTATTCTTCTCTACAAAGAAAATACTGGTCATGTGCCCAGGTAGAAGTAACTGTTAAGGGTGTCTGTAGTGTAAACGGAGATGCATGCCCTCTGTCAGCGCACATTAAATTAAGTCTTATTATAAATTAACATAATTGTTACAAATACAATAGTTTCATACCTTTTAGATGGAGGAGTTCAAAAAGTAGTTTGAAAAGAAACTGGCCGACAGCCACAGATGATGCTGTTGGTTCACTGAACACCACTCGACTGACCCGCAAAACAATGCAACTTCTTCGCAATAAAACCTTCACGCCGTACTGTCAAGACTGATACTGCCATCTACAGTGAAGAGGGTGAATCTCTCTTTCCACCAATTGTAACACCGGATTCCAAGAAGGATGAAGCGGAGTGGAAAAAGTGAAGCATACCTGTGCGCCTGTACTACTAAATGTGCGTTTTTGCTGACGCATTGAGTTGTCAGGTTTTTTTTCTTGTGACGTTACCTGTTGCTAACACACGTGGTAACTGTAACTGTGAATCCCTGAAAGTAGTGAGTTTCGAAGTAGTGGAAGAACTTCAAGAAATTTTTAGTTACATTTCTTGGAAACCACGATGTCCCTCCTCCCCAGAAGAGGAATGATGCATTGCATCTACGAAATTTCTGTCCGATATTTCGTTCTCACGTCGGGGAGTACCAAGATCTTTAACTTATCGAATAGGAAACGGTGGCATTAGGTAGATGGGTACCAAAGTTCTGGACAAAACTTACGAACTACACCGAGTCACTCGACCGAAGTCTGCAACCTTGACTATGTAGTCACGTAGCATGGTACAAATAAGTTAAAAATAACAAGGAAACAGCACGGATCTTGTGAAATTACAGCCCATCTTCAAATTTTACATATTTAATATCTTGGCATCATTACTACCATCATGGCGACATTTTAAAATTCTGAGGTGGGGATAACAATGTTCTGGGTCTCAAAAGTTCGAAAACGCTGCTTCTTAAGATGAGCTTTTTTTTTCTTTTAAATCTAGATAAATAAGTGGCCACCCTACGGAAACTGTTGTTATTCTCAGTTCTATGGAAATTACTGAATGACTATCAGTCGTAGGCGTGTGAAACTACAAATTTAGATATATCACAAGCACACCGACCAACTCTGTATGGAAGACTTGGACATGTATTTAAAAATCACGAAACACGATATCGTTGCGGAATTTTGTGCTTTTATCTCACACACGGTAATGGTCGGTATGGGTACTTGTAAAAGGTTTGCACGTTAATGGATAAATGAAATATGCTACATAGTTTTTATCTTTGGACCGTGCATTTTGAAATCTACATAGTTCAATCACCAGCAAATGCACTATTTATTAACTTGGTTAAATTTTTTAATTTACATTATTGTGTATTTTATTGTAAATTTAAAACTTTTAGCCAAGTTAATAAATAGTGCATTTGTTGGTGAGTGAACTACGCAGATATGCCATATAATTATAAATTTGTAGTTCGATTGGCATGAGCTGTAGCCTGTAGAAACAGACGTGAAGTGGGCTCTATGAATTCCTGTTAAAACTTCTTGTAAGATATTTTAGATTCGGTGACAATAATACTGAGGGAATCTTGAAAGTTTCTAAGCCACAAATTGGCCGAAGGCAAGAATAGTTCCTTCAGCCATCAGATACGTTATGTTGAGACAGCGTGCGCAGACACTGCTGTGTACAATTAAGATAAGAGCTCTAGTTAATTTCACAATACATTCTCTGCTGCTACTGCTTTGCCTCCCTTTTTTATTTTGTAATTTCTTTGTAAACATGGTATGGTTTATATTATTTTGACGCTTGGGTTCTTTGTAATACATTTTATAAAGAATGTTTAAGAATGAAAAAATAAATTCAAATTTTACAGCGCCGTGTATCATAAAATTTTGTCGTAAGTGGGAAAATGTGAAAGTAGGCTATACTAAATTTCATGTACTTAGTAATTACCTTCATAATTTGTACTCTTCGCCAAATAGTACTGAGTTCATCAGGTTAATAAGAATAAAATGGAGGGGGCTTATAACAAGCACAGGAGACATGGGACACGAATGAAATATTGTAGTGGGAAAATTTGTATGAATAGAGAGCATAGGGGACGTGAGCGTGCTTGGGGGGACGGTAAAAAGGAAAATTGTAAGAACACAGCTTTGATGTGGACAGAAAGTTTCTGACTCAGGACAGAAACGAGTAGTGGGCTCTTTAGAACAGAGTACTAAATATTTGGGTGCCTTAAAAAGCAGTGAATTTTTAATTTAACTCTTTGCGTTTCTGGTCCAGTGACGTTTTTACCGGCGAAAATAAAACCCACCTTTTGGTTGAAAGATTTACAATTTCTGTGACAGAATCGTCGGCTGACCTAACGTTCGCGTAATACAGATACCGTATCCACTCTTGCAGAATTGGCTATCGGCTCTGTAAACATAAAGTACAGCTGTCATGTGGACCTGTCAACCTGTCACCCTTATCTCCAGGACCAACTGATGATAATGTCGGTGTTAACTGAAGACTCTTTGCGTTGTGCTGTAATGTTTGAACATGACCAGGAATGGACACATATAAGCAGATTGTGTAATTGTGTTGCATAATATGTACGCGACAAACGGACAGACAATATCGAGCAACTCTGTTAAATAAGATGATTTCCGTAAGGGTGAGAACAGTGATGGGGCTAAACTATCTAGGTAAAATGTCAATAAGAACTGATAAAATAACTAAAATCTTCTCTATTCAGAATATTGACCCCTAAATACTAAATATTTCTAGGCACTGTAAAAAATCTTCAATAATAAGACATAGTTACATATTCAAAATTTTCCTATATTTTGGGTGTCCGATTATCTATGATGCATTGCGAGTGTCCTATCAGGATAACAAAGCTTCTTTATTCGTAAATTAACATGTGGTGCTCTTCCTAAGGATGCATCTTATTAAGGCGAGAGGTATATCGTTTGAGCATGGCGTAATTTTCTTACAATTCTTATGAAAACACTTCGCAATTTTTGTAACTATTATTTTACATTAACTCCATTGAAAGGTGAGAAAAACAATTCTGCCATATTTGCGAAACGTTATCTGTTGCTCAGGGGAAAGAAGTTAAACTGCAAGTGTATGAGAAAAAATTAGTGAAACGACGCCTTACTTGTATCTTAGAAGATGTACAATTTGGGCTGTTAAATAAGGGGAAAATTTTGTATTTTTTGTTGGTCAAATATTATTGTGATAATGATGAAACGTAAGAGAGTGCGATGGGCTCGGATGTGGAAAGGACAAGCAAAATTTTGCTTGCGCCCACCCTTGGACGATGTTTATTTGGGAGCGCAGAATTAAGATCGGTCTTTCGAGGGTAATTTGGAAGGCGAGTGCGACTGGATTAGGTTGTAAAATAGTTAAAACACATTTTACGGCAGGAAGATTTACTTATTATACGTAATGTGCTCCCAACGTTTTTGTCTAGATTAATGAATCATTTTCAGGGAAATCGTACTAATATCAGTATACAGTAGTTAAATATACTGTCAAAAGTGTATTGCTGTGAAATAAAGTGAAATGCCAACTTGATGCAACTGGGTAATTTTGTTGATGTATTCTTAGCTCGACATGATTCGGGTACATACGCCCATCATCAGGAGCATTAGATGTTGAGTTGCAGCTTATGGTTTTCCGCACCGAGTTTTTGGATGGGTGGTGGTCTTGAGAGCCGCAGAAAAACCATATGCTGCAACTCAACATCTACTGCTTCTGATGATGGGCGTATATACCCGAATCATGTCGAGCTAAGAATACATCAATAAAATTACCTCGTTGCATCAAGTTGGCATTTCACATTATTTCATGAGGAAGATGCACGGTCAAACAACACTCATTGTATTACTGTGTCTCTGTTCGTGGATTTTGGTAATGTTGGTGTTGAAGTTTTAAGCTAGTTGTACGCACGACATTTTCTATTTATGATAGTATATCACATTAGAAGGCCCAGAAACTTGAAAGAATACATTTTGTAATAAAGGGTGTATTGACAGACTAACACCAGTAGGTGGTTTTGGTTTTTCGCCTGTACTCTTGTAACGGCTGTACCAGTCGTGTGGTTTGAATGCACAATTCTGCGAAACTTAAGCAGTGGTAGATATGCCGAGAACTTTGTTTCCACCCGTTTGTTTTTAGAGATTCGAGGTTCTCACAACGTAGACACTGAAAATTTAATTCTTTTGGGACGTTATGCTTAACATTCGAGAATAAATGGATTTACATGTACCTTTTAATTTGATATTATAGCCCAGTGTGGGCCGGGTAGCTCAGTCGGTATAGCGACTGACTACGGGCTGGACGGTCCAGGATCGAATCCCGGTGGGGACGAGATTTTCCGCCTGTTTAGACCGGCCCTGGGGCCCACCCAGACTCCTGTACAATGGGTACCGGGTCTTTCCCGGGGATAAAGTGCGGCCGAGGCGTGCTGCTAACCACTCATCCCCTTCTAGTGCCACGATCATGGAAGAGTAGAGCTATACCTCTACCCACCCTGTGGGCCACACCGGGCCTGTAACGGGATCACTTTACCCTTAATATAGCCCAGTACCACTACTGTATCTCTGAAGCATATAGATAAAAGGGTTGTTTGCATACTTGTCAGCAGATAGCAAAATACCCTACATGTGGAAATAATTTAGCTAAATATTTTTAATATTATTCATTACTTTTCTGGACTCTGTTAATTTTCTCGTACACAGAAAGTAATACAGCGTTTCAAGAACTGACTCTTCTCATCTTCAGTTGTAAGGATATGGCAATAGGTCGAAAATTGAAGCTATTCTCCGTTACTGGAAAACCTGTGTCTGTAAGCTGTGTGTACTGACGCAGTTAGGGCCCGATTTTATTAACAGGAGATAACCTAAGGGCGGAAACATATATAGTCTGGGAAACATTTTTTAAAGCGAAACAGTAGAGGAGTAATCATGAACGTAATAGGCCATCGTCAAACCATTTAGAAATAATTTTGCTTACTTTACTACCTGGTATGCATGGGGATTCAGTGAAGACTAATAAGGAAAAAATACACTAGCTAACATTTCAGCTTTTGATTAAAATAGACGATGCTGTTCATTAAAGGTGATTGCGTCATACAGCTGGGCTATAAACAACAAAGTAAACAAAGTAATTAATCCTCTTTTTTGTCTTGGAACGAGGAGTCATGTATGACCAACGCATTGAGCGCTATGCCTATATTTCAGGACATACAAGGCTACATACTGAATTTGAGAAAGTAAGTGTGATATACCTGTGATTCGTGTTCTTGAATGCACGGGATTTCTGACTGGTAGAGTGAGAACTTAGAGTATATAAATGTTACACTTATATAATGTAAGAAGTAAACGGGATTTAGGAAGGAATAGAGAAGTAGGGTATTGCAATATGTGAAGAATATTCTGCTTCTGACTTAAGAGCAATTAATGCGTATGTGTGTTCGTTCTGAAGTAAGGAGAATCGTGATAAGGCAACGTGTCTACTTCGATGACATTTTGCAGTCATGTCAAGTGGGCAGTTGTTGATTCAAACCCACACATATGAAAGCATATGCATCTGATCTCAAGCAAACGCCCGCTTGTGAAATAATAAATTATTGGGCTATCAGCATAAACAAAGGCAAACTTGCCAGGTACTGGACTTGCTATACTCTCGGATGGACATTGATCAGTCCTCCTCCTCCAGTAGAGCTTTCTGAAAATGGCAGCTTTTCTTTCGCTTCTATTAGGTCTTATAAAATTTTGAATTATTATAACAACTAAAAGATATATAATTCCAAAATAATTGGAATTTCACGCCACTGTGTTCTGCTCTGTAAGTAATTTCAGGATTAGGATATTTTAGCTGAAGACTCTAGGAACTTGTTAGAATATGGCTGTTCCTTTTTTCAACCAAAACTCCCAGTACTCTGACTGAGAATTTTTAGGGCATTCTTCAGTAGTTGTTATCCCGATTTTTCCACGACGCATCCTGCTGTATCCCCTCCAATTCACCATTCACCAGTCATCCTGTATTCTGGGATACTGACGCTGTCATAAATTAAAATAAACAAACTAATTATTATTATTGAGGTGATTAATTTGAAATATATTAATTTGAAGGGAAATAGTTGAAGAATAAGAGACCAACTTAATGTCACTAGTTATTAAGATTTATTTCATTTCTTCTTTGCTCAACATGTTTCGAACATTAATATATCCATCATCAGGAGCTTGCGACTTTTCTATTGTATCACCACATTGGTCGTGTGTTCTTGTTTCAATGTGTGTTGGAATTTCGGTGTGGCTGGCACGACCAATGTGGTGATACAATAGAAAAGTCGCAAGCTTCTGATGATGGATGTATTAATGTCCGAAACATGTTGAGCATAGAAGAAGTGAAATAAAACTTAATAACCAGTGACATAAAGTTGGTCTCTTATTCTTCAACTATCACAGTGATGCACGTTCAAATATACATAAGATTGAAGGGAGATGTAGCATGTGTGTTGGAGATAGGAAGTGCATAAACAGGTTCGTCGTAAACTGTGAAGTGAGGACTTCTTGGAGGAACTAAGACATATAACAAAATGAATATTAAAATTAATGTTAAATAGAATGTGAGTTTGGCCTGGAATTACTGATTGAGGGAAGGGGCCGATGGTGCTTCATTTTAAAACTTCAAGTCTCATAAAATATGGTAACTTTTTTTTTTTACTGAGTAACTAGCACCATTTCAGGAACGATTCTGCTGCATGAAATTATTTGTTCATTGGTTTGTTTGTTGGTTTTTGTTATTTGATAATAGTTATAAGCGGGGAAAAAATTAACATCTCCCGAAGCGAAACAAAATTTTGAAGTATGCTGTCTTTTGACCAAATTTTTTTGTCCCTTTCCATCACTTTTATTTCTTCCCTTCCTTCCTTTCTTACTTTCATTTCTCCTCTATTTATTTATTTCATTCTTCGAAATGTAACTTTAGCCTATGATAACATATTACTCGTACTTTTTCTGAAAATTGCATGCTCAAAATAACAAATAACGTCCTATCCAGATTACAATTTTGAACGAGAGCAGGCCTGTGAAGTGTTGGATTTTTCCACCGAGAGTACCAAATTACTTAAATCCATTAGCAAATAACATCTTCTCGAACAATTAGCTGTGTCCATCTGCTTCTGATTGACGCGGCTGATTCTCGGAGAATAAACTAGTACAGCTTGTCGCTGTGACGTTTCACGTTTTTCCAGTCCATTCACCATGCCTTTTTTTTTCGCCGTTAAGCTTGCTACAAACCGAAAGTCTGGGGCATTCTGAACTTCATGCATCTAGAGATTGCCTGAATCCAGCACATGACCAGAAGCAAACAGTCACGTTCTATTGCATCGAAGGTCTTAGAAGGGTCACTTCGACGCCAGTTGTTCTTTGAAGCATTGTTAATTAGTCACATGCCTACGTCAGAGGTCCAATCCGAAGGAAATGTCCAGAGCCACATCCGTAGCCAGGTTCTTAAAACTTCCTGATTCACATTTGACGCATTTCCGGCAGCACAAAATATAGCCTTGCTCTATAATATTTCGTAATACGTAAAAGAAGCACTGAAATGTGTAGCGTTTCTTTAATATATTTACTGAAATTTAACTTTATATGTGGGGCACACATGTAAGGAATTTTAATTTTTAAATGAAGCTTTTTTTTACAACTATTTACTCTCCACTAATATTGCCAGAGATAATTGGAGAAATACATGAAATATTTATGACCCCTATTTACTTTTAATTTTTACACGTAATATTTATGGTGTTTCTTCACGATGATACTACTGATGATGATTTGTATATAATTTTCATTTTTTAGCTTCAAGGTGAGGGCGGATAGCCCCTATCGGTTCCTGTTTTATGTATCCGCAGGCTGGTGGACGCTGCTATTGATAAAAGGAATTGAGACTAGGAGAGTCACAGACCGCTGGAGAGGACATGAATATGACTATGTGTGTGAGAATGAATTTTGTTTGTATGGTTTAGAAAAAAATCAGACTTTTCTGGAACATTATTCTGAAAGAATAGGGAACTTCTGCAATCCTTTCCGGACTATCAATTTTAGAATCTGTTTAAGGGTTCAAGTATTGATATGAATCTGCCACACGTTTCGTGTTGCAGACTCGTCTTTAGGACCGACCAAGCCGCTGACGGTGTAAACTCTCAATGTTTATCCTTATAAAGGACCGATTTAGGACCGATACTCTTTAAACCGTCCCATGGAATGAAATGTTTAAATGTTTGGTATTGTTCATTATATTTACCTTCCTTAATGTGTGCTGTTATAACTCGCACCCTCATTTAGATGTTTTCACTATTAACGTCGTGATACTTACAAACGCAAACACGTAAATCTCTTATGCGTATTGGACCGTGCATCATCTTGATATTTGATTAAAGGTTGACCAACTAGATGACACTTGCTTTATTATCTACTGCTCAACATCTTTCAGACGTTAATACGTCCATCTTCAGGAGCTTGCACTCGGATACCACATCACCAACAGACAATCCCGCTACATAACACCAGCACGCCTCAAGTCAGCCTACACAACAACGCAACAAATAGTCGCAAGCTCCTGAAGATGGACGTATTAACGTCTGAAACATGTTGAGCAGTAGATAATAAAGCAAGTGTCATCAAGTTGGTCAACCTTTATTCAAACGTAAATCTCTGTTTGTTGGTAGGCACAATTATTTACTGTCAAACCGAAATAATACCATTCTTATAATTAATGTCTTATTCAAATTCGGTTTCAATTTTTTACATCCACGATGTGTTTCGTATTCAGTGGACTGCACCAACGCAGTAACCCAGTCACTCTAAAGTGTATACAATAAACTGGTTTTCGACCCGCACAAAAATACTACCCGGAAATTCTTATCATGGCAAAAAAGCGGAACAGTGGTTACTAAGGAATCTGGTCTTTCCCGTCATTTCAAGGGCAGACAGTAACTTCCTAGGACTCAATTATTCCATTACAAGAAAGGATACTTCGCGATATAGTCGAACTGTAGGCCCTGCGTCTGGATGGGCTACACAACCAGCGATTTACGTGTATTGGTTTTGTATTGCAAAACTTTTCACGGTCGCCTGGTGCCCAGAGCAGGGATGGAGAAATTTGGAGTAAGAAACGAACAACATGAACTACAAAGTTCTTCATGTGCCATGTAAGATATCACGATATAAGACATTAAGTGTGAAACTTGGTGTTTCAAATTAGGAGGATAGCATAGGTCTAGCATGTTCGAAAGAAGATGCTATGGAAGGTATGATAGAGGAAGTAACTTTTGGATGGAGAAAATAGGATAATTAGAGAGCCTTCACTATTTATACACCTCACCCAGTACTATTTTTTGCCCCGTGGCGCTGCGGCCCAACGTGGGTCAGGGCCTTCTCATTATTGAGGTTTCTAGATCACACACAACGACGCGCCACCGTCGGTAGGACTCCTCTGGACGAGTGATCAGCTTGTCGCAGAGAACTCTACCTGACAAAACGCAGCAATCACAACAGATAGACATCCAATCCATCGGCGGGATTCGAACCCACAATCTCAGCGGGTGAGAGACCGCAGACTCACGCCGTAGACCGTGCGGCCACTGGGACTGGCCATAAAATGCCTTTAGATAGACAAAATCAAAGAGGATAAGATGGGCGGAGCATGTGTCTTCATGGGGGAGAAGAGAATTTGCACACAGGGTTTTGGAGCGAAAGCCTGAAATAAAGGGTGTAGCTCGAAGACCTAGACTTTGATTGGATGATATTATTAAAATGGGCTCGAACTTAACAGGATGGGGTACGTAGACTGCATTCTTGTACTTCAGGATAGGAGAAGCTTTAAGATGTTGCTAACAGGGTAATTTAGCTTTGGCTTCCATAGAATGAGAGCAGGAAATATAGTAGCTGAAAACTATTCTGTTTTCAAAAATGATTCTTTATCAGGGAGTTAGATAATTGCAAGGCATCATATTATATATATATATATATATATATACATACATGTATATGAGTATTAATTCGATTGGTGCTGCTCAAAATTTAGTGCCCGCCATTCGTATTGCATAGTAGCTATAAGAAATTAAAAATACATATTAAAGGCTCTTAAACTACGTACTTGAAGAAGAAGAAGAAGAAGAAGAAGAATTTCCCTCGTGTGCCATTCACAATGCCGTTATATATATATATATATATATATATATATATATATATACACACACACACACACACACATTTTTACCATGGCTCTTCACTACTGTGGTTTCCAGATCACACTCGGTAGGACAAACTACCCTTGGTAGAATTCCTCTGGACGAGTGATCAGCTCGTCGCAGAGACCTCTACCTGGCACCACACATCACTCACAATAGACATCCTTGTTCCCGGCGGGATTTGAACCCGCAATCCTAGTCAGCGAGTGGCCGCAGACCCACGCCTTGGTACGCACGGCCACTGGGAAAGGTTTCATAATAGTAGTTGATTTAAATTAATTATGTGATGCACTGAAGAATATCCTGCTGCGAGATACATAGAGCTGGTCGCATTGCGGGAAAGGGAAAATCAAGGGGAGGGATATCTGACTATCCACTATCTTCATTTCCAGTGGAACATTTATTTAAACCCTTTTTATTTCATAGCAGTAGAAACTAAGATCTCTTTTCGGTTTTAAGTACTTAGGCAATAACGTTGAATTTAGAAGCAGTTATCACAAGCTGACTGTACCTAAGGTTTTATAATACAGTGTTTTCGCATAAAAAATCAAATTCTCTTTCTTATGTATCATGTGTACAGAGCGCATGTGTGGGACAATTGTGTACAAGTGCAAGTAAGCACTATAAATAGTGTCTATATGATTTTCTTGTAACGACGATAACATGACTCAAAATTTTCGAGCGAAAACCACGAAGTCACATGCATCTTGGTGTCTGGAGAAGTCTGGGAAGTCACTTGACGTCGGTTTCTGCAGTGAATATGTTCAACACAACTTCTCCATCCACACACTACAGTATCCAGAACCCGCCATTACTCATAAAACTTGGATGTCTTCGTCTGCCAGTTATGACGCACCAATTCTGTATACTGTGGGCCCGGTAGCTCAGTCGGTATAACGACTGACTACGGGCTGGACGGTCCGGGATTGAATCCCGGTGGGGACGATATTTTCCGCCCGTCCAGACCGGCCCTGGAGCCCACCCAGCCTCCTGTACAATGGGTACCGGGTCTTTCCCGGGGGTAAAGTGCTGCCGGGGCGTGTTGCTGACTACTCGCTCCCTTCTAGTGCCGCAGTCATGGAAGAGTAGAGCTATACCTCCACCCACCCTCTGGGCCACACCTGTAACGTGATCACCTTACGTTTTTTTACTTCTGTATACTGATCGCTGTGTCAGCATCAATCAAAATTTATATTTCCTACGTTTCATGCTACACGATTACTTTCATTTCAAATTGCAACTCTGACAATTCAAGGCTATTTCTTGAGAAAAAGCTTTAATGTATTGGTACCGGTAGTAGTAGTAGTAGTAGTAGTAGTAGTAGTTGTTGTTGTTGTTGTAGTGGTAGCAGTAGTAGCAGTAGTGGTAGTAGTAGCAGCAGTAGTAGTAATATTAGTAGCAGTAGCAGTAGTAGTACTAGTAGTAGTAATAACAATAGTAGTAGCAGAGTAACAGTAGCAACAGTAGTAGTAGTAGTGGTAATAATAGCAGTAGCAGTAGCATTAGAGTAGTAGCAGTAGCAGTAGTAGCAGCATCAGTAGTAGTAATATTAGTAGTAGTAGCAGTAGTAGTAGTAATACTAGTAGTAGTAGTAGTAGTACTATCAGTAGTAGTAACAGCAGCAATAGTAACAGTAGCAGTAGTAGCAGCAGTAGTAGCAGTAGCAGTAATATTAGCAGTAGTAGCAGTAGTAATAGTAGCAGTACCAGTAGTAGTAGTATATGCTGCTATAGCAGCAAGATTTTTGGCCATGTTATAAAACGAAAAATTTGAATTGCACAGAACATTTAAATATGTGTTAGGTCTAAAATTAGCCTTCAATTATTTATACTTGGACGTCTGTACAATCCTACATTAGATCTTACTTAAGAAAGTAAAATGTCTTGAATGTAAATTGCCGTTTTCAGTCATCACTTACTAACTCCATGGAGCAGAGTACTTGTCAAGAAATTTTTAGCTTTGTGTGTAACACTCAAAAGTTCCCTAAAAGACGGCCACTGGTCCTTATTTGGAACCACATCATTACAGTCTACACCCTTCTGTTCTACTTCTTTAATATCAATTTCATTATTATCGAAGGCTTGGTCTTCTAATTGGTCTTTCCTTCAAGGTTTTCCACCAAAACCTTCTATGTATTTCGCCTCTCTGTCCCACTGTAGCCACGCGCCCCGTCGATCTTATCTTCCTTGTGGTTATCGCCCTAATAATATCTGCTGATAATTGCGAAGTATTAAGTTGCTCATTACTTAATTTTTTCCAACCTCCTATTATCATCTCACGCTTATGTCCAAATGTTTCCCTCAAGAACCTGTAGTTTAACACCGTCATTCCATGTTCATCCCTCAGTATGAAAGGTCATTTTCCATGCCCATATAAAATAGGCTTTTGCCTCATGGAGTTAGTTGAGTTTGTACTTTTTAAACAGTTTTCGACGTTGACTGGTAGTTTTAACGAGCTGAACCTTACTATCTAATATTTCACATTTGACGGCCAACTTTACAATTGCTTGAACACCTGCCCTGTGTGCTACGGCAAGTGACGAATATAGCCGAAATCTTACGAAGGTGTGGGGCAGCATGACAAATGACTGTAGTGGTTCGTACGTGTAACAGTGAGAGAATTTTTTGTGCTAATTTTGTGTTCTGTTGATAATTATGACACCGTTTGTTATAAGTGTGTAGCGTACGTAAGATTAGACATCTTTTTACGTAAAACAATCAGCCAGTTTGTGAAAACTCATTACAATACAAAGTGAAATCACGGTTACATAAACTAGCCTCAATTACATGCATGAGTTGCTGGTTGCTGTGTGTCGTTCAGCCATGAAGTTGGGGTGGAATGGCGCCATAGTGGAAGGTAAGACTCGAATTTCCGTTAATAGGACATTGCATGTATATTGTTTATTTGCAACGTGATGCACGCGCGCTCGCGCGCGCGCACACACACACACACACACGTAGTTATTGTTAATTGTTACTTCTTATTACAAAGAGCCGTGGTGCAACACAGTGTTCCAATGTAACAATACCATTTGGTTTCCTCTATTATGCTCTATTTTGTTTGTTTACTAACAAAGACAGAGGCTCAAACATTTTTTCAGTCATGCTGTTAATGCAGTAGCGAGTAAAATGGTTTCATATTTTAGAATACCGTACTCGATCATTTGTGATTGCGTTTAAATAGCAGATGTATCACTGGATGTATTTCCTACATGCCATTAATAGTGACTGTCAATACGACTACTGAATGTCTTCGGACAGATTGAAACATTCTGAGAGATAATAAAAAAAATGTTTTAGAACAGACTATTGTTTTCAATTTATTGCAATACAAGGCTGTCAAACAGGCATTGCGGGGAGGGAGAGAAGTATAGCTATAACTATAGGTATAGCAGAGTATGAGTATAGCTACATAGCTACACTCAAACTCTGCGCTAGAAGGGGCTGGGTGGTCAACGCCACGCCTCGGCCACTTCCCCCCAGAAAGAGAATCGGTACCCATTGTACAGGAGGCTGTGTGGGCCTCCTGGCCGTCTGTATGGGTCCGACAATTCACACCAGCCACCGCAGTTCGAACCTCGGATCGTCCAAACCTTAGCGAGAAGCCACATCAACTACGTGGTCTCGGCCACGTATAAAACATTTTTATCAACGTAAAGGGCAAAGAATGGGAAGCGTAAATAAAGGAATTTAAAGAAAATATTATAATGCTCTTATAAATTGGCAACCATTTTACAAGACACATGGAAATATGCATTGGCCAGTTCGAACCATAGGCTAAACTCACGCCTGTTGGCGACATTGTCAGTACTCCATGCATGTTTCTCCTTCGTTTAAGTGACTTGGTATTTATGCCTCCTTTTATCCACAAAATTCAGCGCCTCAAGTAATTAGTTAATTTGTTCTTTTATTCATTCTTTTATTCTTTCATAATTTCGTTTTTTATATTGTTTTTCTTTCTTTCTGTGCCACAAGAGTGATGATCGGGCTAAACTTGCTGCCATATTTTTCGTCTCGTAATCAACACAAGCAAGTGAATTTGCACTGTGTGATTGAACAGTGTCCAGGCTTTATTGAATGTGTCTGAAAGACAAGCGCCCTATTTCTGTTTGACAACGTTCTGGTAACTTCCACAGCTAGGAACAAAATATCAGCGATAGGAGCCCTTTATTTATGTTAGGCAATTTGTTTTTAACATCCATGGCCAGGAAATAAACTAATGAATGTAGAAATACTATATTTCTCTTTGACAGTGTATTGCTAACATCCACAGCTAGGGAAAAGTGATAAGTGATACAGGTCCAGGGTATCTGTTCGGCAGTTTGATGATATCCACAGCTAGGGACGAATGATGGGTGGGATGAGCCCTGTGTTTATTTTTATTTGTTTAAGTTCTCCATCCCGAAGTGTTAAAATATACAAAAACGTCAGTCTATAACACAACATTTATTTTATATACACCGGTATATGTGTCAGGGCGACTTGTTCCGACCTAGTCGGTCATCCTCAGGCCTTCCAAGAAAACAGATCCAAGAGTTGTTAGTTTTTCTGCATTGTGGGATCCCAAATGCTCGCAAGTTTCAGTTACATAAGCAAAACTATAGAAACTAGTGTAAATTGAACTTGTTTTGTGACGGTTTTAAATTAAAATTAGAGACTTATCTGATATGGCAGTACATTAAATCACTGCCTATAAAAGATAGTATAAAACTTTTTATTTAGTTTTTTTTAATTCTTCTGCCTGTATTTATGGCCAAATTTCTGTCAACCTTTCTTTGAATCTCTCAACTCTTATTAAACTTACATATAACCTCAAAAAACTATTCAGATTAATAGAAAATTATTAATGTGTACCTCACCTCTCATAACTAAATCCGAATGTTGTCCTTGGCAATCATGTTATGGGTCGTGTTTGTGCATACTTGTAATTTCAAACTCAAATTATTTGAACGTAACACGAGCTGTACGCACACTTCTATCAGTGCTTCTTATTTACAGTTTTAACAGAAGCAATCAAAATTTGCCTTTTAAGTGATGTTTAAGAGGGCATTGATGGCAGGACTACCTAATTGCCATAAACCGAACTTCCATACAATAAACCACACTGAACACAATAGAAGTGCGAAGGAGGAAGTAACAAACACTTATTTTACAATACAGACCTACTTGTCGGAGAGATGAATTTTTGTCATTGGCTCGTTCGTAGTCCTGATCACTTCCCTTGCATTATTTTTTCTTCTCGTTTTACTCTTTAACCCTGAAGAAGAGGAAAGCAATATTCTCCGAAACGTTAGTACATCTCCGCTAAACGACACGTCTTCTCACCTCAGAATACAGCTGTTTTAGCCTTTTGACGCCTAATGTCAACTATAGTGATCGTACCGCACCGCTAACCTCTAAAGTTGCATTTTATATATTTATTCAACAAATATAGATACTGAATATTTTAAACATGGTATATACTCTCCGTTTTTTTCTCTTCAAAGTGCAGTTTGTTTCATAATTCTAACATATTTGGTTCCTGTATTATTCACATTTTATATACAGGTGTGCTAAAATTTAAAAAATAATTCCGGCGCCAAAAGGTTAAGAACACATTTTTTTCGGCCAGGCTTCGAACCGGGTACCGAGCTGTTGCTGATTCTATGCAAGGCACTATACTTTTCCTGCAAAGTTCGGTTTGGACTGTGATTGTGTTTGGTAAAATTACATACAGTGATAGTATTAGGAAGTAATCATCTTCAGCATTATTGCAGCGCTTCCAAAGACGTGGGAAACGTTTTTAAAATGAGTGCTTGCAGGTTATTTGAAGTTTTGATCCCAGATCTTCCAAAAAACGAAGCAGAAATGCATCGCATCCTTGCATTTTCGTGTAGTGCGATGGGCTTAGAAATATAACTGCAAGAATATCGTTTAGATGTCTGCCATATGTGTAGGTTTTACATAAGGCTTGTGCTTCGCCCACCAGTTCTGTCAGTTACATAACAGCAATATGAGAGGATATTACAGTTCTGGAATTTTGGAGACGATCTAATATTCTCATTTATGTGGCTTTCCTATTCTGCAGAAGCGAGTAGAATATTTCATGTTCAAACTAACTTGAGGATCTAGGCCATTGTTGTCAGCGTTTCTTGGTTAAAGACAGTGGCGAGACCTGGATTCTTCGGTGGTGCGGGGGGGGGGGGGGGGGTAAGGTTTTTGTGTCGGTCGGGGGGAGGTTTTTTGGATTTTTTTTTGATGTTTTTGGTTTTTTTTGGGGTTGTATGCATTTTTTTCAGTTTTTTTTTGGTGGGT
>Ga0131853_10009578_pt1 | contig 17723 bp, 10 predicted proteins | sample TergutLab28metaG_FD_92764 | JGI IMG/M metagenome (GOLD analysis project Ga0131853, IMG submission 92764) | Labiotermes labralis P1 segment gut microbial communities from Petit-Saut dam, French Guiana - Lab288 P1 (version 2) (version 2) | ecosystem: Host-associated > Arthropoda: Insects >... | reverse complement strand
ACTACATTGGTCGTTTCGTTCTTGGGTTGCTGTAGGTTGGAGTTTAGGTGCGGTTAGGCTGGAGTAGTGTCAGGGCTGCAGCTGTACCTCCAACCTACAGCAACCCAAGAGCGAAACGACCAATGTAGTAATCAACATCATAGTCGCGAGCTCCTGATGATGGGCATAGTAGTGCCCGAAAAATGTTGAGCCTATAAGAATTACAATAAAATAATATGTGGCATCTAGTTGGTTTTTATTCTTCAGTTATCACAATGATACACGGTCCAACAAACATCAAATTCTACATAAATCCCTTTGCTCATTATCATTTACAAGTAAGATTTTAATTTAAATTTTTCATTTACGACTTGAGACAGCGAAAGTACATGTTTCCATAACTATACCACCAAACGAACCAGTAATCCTCATAGCTGAAGAAAAGTTACAAAAGAACTGAAACCTATTTGTATTTAAATCAATATATTTAGTCCTTTAAGTTTCTTGGACTTTATTTTTATCTCTCTTTCAATTTCGTGCGTTTTTTTTTTCATTTTAAAGACACTTAAAGTGAAGACGTACTCATTAATTTATTAGACTTCTTCCAATTTTTGGTTCTGTTGAAGATGAACGTCTATAATGGATGCTTTTACATCCCCAAGGTAATACATAATTGATATGAGCCCTACCCCAATTCTCAAGATGACTCGAATAGCTTGCTTCAGAACCACTGATTCAATTAACCGGGTATCATGAAAACGCTATTCAAGCCTAAGATATCCTGACAGCAAATTCTCATCAGCTTCTGGAGTACAAGTTCGGAATTCTACTTCATGTCTCATTATTAGTATCTGTGAATATGCTATTTTGAAATTTATCTCTGAATAGTCCAGAATTCGAGGAATGGTATGAATACTTATACTGTGGCTTGTTAATTACTCACAGCGGTAATTTAATGCAGCTTTATACCGTGGGTATGGATTAGACAGACATTCCACGGTAAAGCCTTTAGCTGCTATGTATTATATAGGTTATCGATTTAGATTCTGGTAACTTGGAGGCAGTAAAGTGAGAAATACCAGATATACTAATTACCGACAAAGGACCAACAAAATGCTCTTGTAGTCGGTGTTAAGTGCATGCACTTACGCAGAGTATATCTTTAACTCTTTCTGTTGTGTATAAGGACTCAGTGCGTACCGCTCAGTAAACAATGTCAACCTCGGTTTTACAAAACCAATCTGCTAAGTTTGTGTAAGGCAAAAGTCTCTGTTTGTTGTGACATCGTACAAAACTCTTAAATAAAATGTGAGCACCAAGTAGAATTTTTGAATTTTGAAACTGTAAAGTAATCGCTAGGCTTTAAACGTTGAACTTAACGGGTCTGCATTGGTACAGATGGATAGAGGAAATTAAGTAGATTTTTAAATGTAAAATAAACCTTTATTGCAAATTTTTGGACACGTGATTTCGACATTGACAGACTCTTATCAATAATAATTTTAATTCTCCTAGTTTTAATTAATACTCATATTGTACTGTACATATTGACAGAAACTTGCCACTGCGGTCTATCCATACACGAGCTACATTTTATAATGACGTTAGTAATAGTGTTTTAAATCTTCTTCCTCATGTATTTGGTTTCTCCCTGCTGATATCGTACAAAATACCAAAATATATAGGAGATGATATATGTAATATTAATAATAATAATAATAATAATAATAGAAACAACCTAACTACATGTGTGTATTTTCAGTAACAGTCTAATGCCCGAAAAATGTGGATAACATTAAGATACGTTAATTTTAACTGTGATTCAATCTTTGATTTCCTTTCGACCATTTGTACACCTTTAATTCCAAATCTTTGCTTAATAGCCTCATGTACTGCAGATGATCTCCTTCAGTACCGCAATAACTTCTGAATTAAAAGCTCCTAACATTAAGGTTGCAATATGAACGATAAAATTGAGGTTTTTTACGACATAAGTACGCTTTTGATATTCTGGTCTACGATACTTTGTAAGTTTTATGTGGTTCGTGACAATGTGAAGAAATCTGCTCTTTCCATCTTCCAACTTCCAGTCTTACGGAACAGACCTGCAGGGAGGCGTTGTAGATTAGACGACCCGAAACGTTAAAATCGTGTACCTTTGTGTACGTTTCAACATGATTATTGGGACGACAATTAGTGTTACAGTCAATGTATTAACCACAAATGTAGAGGAAACTGCTTAGCTTTAAGGCAGTGTTTCTCAAACTTTGTGAGGCCGCGGCCCGGAAAATTATTTTTTCATAAAACGAGTGCCCGGTCCCGACATATTTACTCGTCAGTATCTTTCCAATTATTTTTAAGTTCGTACATTAAACTAACGTAAGTATTAATAATTAATTACGGCCTAATCATAAAGAGTATTAGTAAAATTTGGTGTACGGTGTGGCATGTTGGCAAATATAAAATTACATTTCAATTATATATCAATTCCAGGAGAATCTCTCGCGGCCCGGTATAATTGATGTCAGGGCTAGGTACCGGGCCTCGGCCCGGCGGTTGAGAAACACTGCTTTAAGGCATTGTCTGAATGTAGCCCGGAAGATCTCGGAGAAATATTAAAAATGTCCACATTGACAAGTTTCATAATTTAATCCAGAGATTTATCACTTAAAGATCGTTGATCGTTACCTGCCGCGTTAAACTTACATTCGAATGATATATCTACAATTGTGCTTACGGTTTGAATGATGCCGTGCACGGCGCCATCCGCACCGTACACACGACCTACGGAGCGGCTTTCAAGACCACCACCCATCCAAGAACTCGATGCTGAAAACCATATGCTGCAACTCAACATCTAATGCTCCTGATGATGGACGTATGTACCGAAAACACGTCGAGCCAAGACTATATCAAAAAATTACCTAGTTTCATCAAGTTGGCATTTCACTTTATTTCATGAGGAAGATGTACGGTCAAACAACCTCTAAAGAAACTTAAGTTTAGGCAGTGTTTTTTATGAGATAACCCAAGGCCTGCTCTGCTTTGAAGTAGCAAGGGTCAGCGTTGTACAGAGGCACTGTAAAGAAGCTTCTCTAAGAACTCTGAAGTACTAGGCCTGCATTCTGCTCTGAAATGGCTGTAACTTCTGAGAGATTTCAAGCCTGCGTCGCAGTCTCTTCTGAGATGTTACGCGGAATAGGATGGGAAATGTTTACTGACGTTTCGGGACAACCTATCTCAAGCGTCAAACAGTCCAAGTTCCTTGGATGTGGGACCAATAGCCTGTCCCGAAAAGTCGGTGCAACCTGCCAACCTACGCCGCGTAATATTTCACAAAATAAAAGACTTCAAAATAACTCTAGGCTTACATAGCGATATTGTTTTGAACTGGCGCTGTATATTGAGCGATTGGCTAATGATAAACAGGTTAGGGCTTTGTTGTGTCACCGCGAATAGATTGTAGTTTCAGTTCAAACTAGACAAAATTTAGAAAGGTAATGGGATTAGCTTTACGTCCGGACACGTCAAGAATATAAGCCAGAAAGGGTATCTTTTAATCTGCTAGTACTTCTTGATGAATGAACGCTGACATTTGCTTCCGGCTACAGTGATATTTCGTACAAGCGCACACCCGGGGCGGAACAACCAAACGCTCTCCCTATCAAGTAGTGTCGGCCCGTAACGCTTATGTAGCTGCACGGAAGCGATGTCAAGGAAAGTGACTGTGAAATGATAGGTTTAATAAATGATGATCTTGTAGCACAAAAGTAGAAAAGTTGCTGCTTGGGAAGTTGTGAGTTTGGGCAGTCACCACTGACTTGTAAGTTTGCCTTCCGTCTCGGATTTTGCAGAGTGAGTTTCTAGGATATTCCGAACCTCGATGTTCCCTACCATTACTCTTGGTCATATTCACTTGCTTTGTACATGAACATAATTTGTAAAGTATCTTTTAAATCAGCAGTATTCCGTAACATAGCTTCGAAATCAACATATTTCTTTTCAGCCGTGTCTTCTTCCTGTTAGCAGTTAATTTCATTTGAGTGTAAATAATATATCATCCTGACATTGTTTCGTGAGTGGTTGTAGATCGAAAGTTCACACCATGTTCTTCTGTATATATTAAATACTCGTGGAATCGATACGTCTTCCATTTTACTTCAGCAGTACTAGTTTAATACTTTCTTTGGTATCAATGGATAATATTTCATTGTTTCCACGTTTCATTCGGCTTATGTAGATAAATATCTGGATAATTTTCTTTCCCCTTCAGGTCCTTTTATTACCCTATATCAGGGTAGGCCTAAATAGAACGTGTGGTTGATAGTGTAGGCCTATTGTTATATAACTTAGAGCTACCGCATTCAATAAAGTAACTGATTAAAGATTCCATGACTGGAGACCGTCCCTGGTGGGGAACCGGATCTTTCCTTACTCCACACACATTCCAGACTGGACCCGCGGGCTACGAATATCGCACTCAGTGGGTACTAGGGCCCCTTTATTAGATGCAAACAGCCGGTGCGCGAATCCTATCTTTCACCTTTATCTCAAAGATTAGAAATGACTTTGGTCGTAAGAGACATTTATCGCCGCACGGCTCGCAGTCAAGCGGACGACATTCTGTATGTATAATAAAAGTGGATCTATTTTTACATGCTGCTGCTTGTTGTACAAAAGACAAAATTATCTTAAGGCAAAGTTTTAAGTTTTTGTTCTAAGAATCGATTAAAAAAACTTTAGCAAAGGCAACGAGTTTCAAATATCATACGTAATAGAAACCCGTCAGTTTAACAAAGACTTTATCGCTTCCTGCTAATTTCTTAAATTTGTACGTGCGCAAGTGTAGAAGTAACATCTTTATAAGTAATTATTTTTAAACTCTATAGTTAACGTATTTAATTGTATGTAGTTATCCTTATATTGAAGGCCTCGCTACACAGTACGCGTTGCACAGGTTTGGAACCACTGGCCTAGTATATTTACTGCCTCTAGTCTTTTCGAAAGCTGACCCTAGGTGGAGGTGTGAACTACTGCCCTGAACCACATTACAACTTTTTACAAATCGTTTTTCTAAACGCATTGACCGTCAGTAATCGGATGGCGCAATGTTGCTAAGTAAAGTGTCAACCTCCGCTGTTTTTTTTAAATTGTTACGCGTGCATGAATCTTTCCATTTAGGCACTCTTGCACATAATATCTACTGCACGACCCTCTCAAATCGCGAGTTCTCTGATTATGGGCTCTCTGCGCTTTAAATTTCATTGAAGAGTAAGCGAAACAGCAACAGACAGAAAGTTTTACTTTCGACAAAGTTCTACACTGTAAGAGCGACTGACGACATTTTACAGGCCGACCGAAAAATTATCATCCATGTCTGTCCACTTGGACTTGTATCATAAATATATGAGATTAGTTTTGCACTTGTTTTTCCGTCACATCTACACGGCGGTAAATGCTACCCTGTTCAGATGCAGTTAGATGTCAGTAATCTTTATACCATGGAAAAGATGGTATAGCCATTAAAATCTGAGCCGTGTTATTGATCGATGGGAACATTTTTGGTACTTTCTAATTCTCTCCCATCCAAGTGCCTGTACAGCGCCACGAAATCAGTTGTAACGTTCTTCAAATCATTACCGGCTCTCAGTGCATCGTGTTCTTCACGCTTGGTTCGAAGCTGTGTGAATTGTGTGAGTCTGAAAAGGATTTGTTATACAAATTTTTGACAAGTCAAATGAAGCCGCTGATTCATACTTTGTAACACCTTATGTCGCTTTTGCACTGGTAATTGTTTTTTGGTGGTTCTGAGATGTGGGGAACAGGTAGAGTTGGGGTTCGCCACTTACTTTCTCACTCTTTCTCCATTTCTGACTCAATCATTCCGACCCAAGCTGTGAATGTAACTTATAGCTCCCAATACCACACGTCCTTTGGGAAAAGTGAGCTTGAATTATGCAAATAACCGCGCACTCCCCCTCAGATATGGAGGGTAGAGAGAACTTACAATTTCTGAACTCAAGTGAAATATGCGAACCCCACAACTTCACTTTTCAGCCACATACAAAATCTTTATTTTCAGACGAGCAGTTTGTAGAATCCTTCTTGTCGTCTCACCGACGAATTTTAAGCCAAGCAAATGAATAGCTTGCATATGGATAATAATTCGTGTCACGTGTTACGGTGATATTTTGACGGAAGAAAAGCCATTCAGTTTTGTGTCGAGTGATGACGGTGGAAACGCGTGAAAAGTGCGATATTAGACTCTTTGTCACACAGATACAAATTGTAAATTTCGGTGCCAGGCAGGTTGCTGTCCTAACCCACTAAGACTGTTTATTTTTATCCTATCCTTCCAAAACAACACGTCGAAGTGCAGTGGAAAGCAGCTGTGTGCCGCCAGTACAGCAAACATTGGGGCTACTGAGTGGTGCTGTCTTTCGAAAAGAGACATCTTGAATTTTGGCAGTGTGGCAACAAATTTTTTCCTACAGCTTCACGGTAAAAGCATTAGCTGCGCTGTGAAAAATGGCATATATTTCATTTTTAATGCTTCAGAATACATGATAGATCAAACTTGTAGCCATTTTGTGTTTGCTTACGCACGGATTCTCTTTATGTTTATTTCTTACGGAACGACGTACGTCAGATTTGTTGTTCTCAAAGCCGTCGCCACCAAAGTGCGATATTACGCCTACCCCGCGAAACCTATAATCCTATCCTGAAGATGGAGGCCGCTGGATCCTTCGAAACGTTGATAGTTGTGTGTTTAACTGCATTACGTCACAGTATATACCAGTTTAATCATGGCCGTGATCGCCTCTGAAAGCTCACATTTCACACACGTGTGTCTCAAAGACGTATTCTTCTAGATAATCAAGTTAGGTAAGATAAAAAAGTCTTTGAGCCGAAGTAAAGATTAAAATACAAAACATTAGAATTTACACACTTAGATTAATGGGACAACACTTCATATCTAAATATGAGAGAATAAATAATATTGAGATTTTCACGAAGAACTGCTGAGGGAAGAAATTGTGGTCGTAGGAAATAGGGATTTACTGAGGAGCTGTAATAATTAAACTAGTAGGAGCTCGTGGTCTGTACTCTTTACCTTTTATTATTTTGGTGGGTATAGTGATAGAGATGACGTAAGCAGGACTTAAACTCCTCTTGCGGAAATGAAAATACGTAAGAAAACTTGACTGGGAAACGAGAGTAAAAACGAAGTGGCGAAAAGAATAGTAAGCAATTAAGGCCACGTAATATCTTTCTGTGGTGACGTCATGGTGGAAGCAATGTTGCGCGTTTGGGGAAGGAAAATTTCAAACAGAGTTTTCATGTTTTCTTACTTACGTACAATACGGTAGATTTCTTGGGGCATCTCGGCCAACGACACTATTTTCGGAAATAAATGACTGTTCATTTTGAGTCCGTTACGGAAAAGAGTTACAGTCAGTTCTTCTGTTACGTCTGATTTCTTCACGCGAATTGGCTATAACGCCATTGATAAATAGCTAAACCCTCTTGTTATAACGAAAACTTTCGCACACGCGTGTTGGCTATTACGTGATTTCAGCGCACTGTGCGAAAACATAAGTTCGGCGGTGGCTGGGGGGGGGGGCGAAGGGGGTGTAAATGTTTTCTGACATGATGCTGTTTTTATTAGGCGTTCTTCTATAGCGTGAGGTTCCGCAAGAATTCAACTATCGCCTTAAAGCAGAACTGTCTGTACACAGTTTACAGAAATGTAGAAGATTAGTGAAGTGCGAGTAGAAATCAGTTAATGAGTGACGCCTGAATATCGTGTGATAGGCAACTCCTTTTGCTGCTTTGTTTGACACACAGTCTGAACAGTAGGCTGCAGGCGTTCTCAGTTCCCAGGAAGGATAGCATCCTATATGAGTGAGGTGAATTTTCTTTACGTGTTGTTGATTGACTTCTAGCCAAATATCCAGTGCAATTAATTAAAGAGTCGCGGTATTTATAGATATGTGCAGACTTATTTCAGGAAAAGTTGTCAGTCCTATTCTTAACTTAGGAACAACAAAACCCTCAGAATATATCATTAATTGTGACATACTATTTGATTATTATGCACCGAGAGACGCGAGAGGGTAGGTGGGGGTAAAGTGAAGCAATGGAGAGTCAGCGTGTTTCAGCATCGATGCTACAGACATACCCCCCTAATAAAGCACATTCTCTGGTCATAATAATTAGAAGAAAATGATTTTCTTATAACAAATTTCGGATATCGTATGTGTTCCATCTCCATTTAACCAAATAACGTCATACAGCAGACTCCTTTTTGGGAAGTTTGTATTTTCTCAACATGTAAATAAATTTTACGCGCTTTATGGAACCCGTAGACAAATTAACGTTTTCAAATGAGCGCGTAACTGACCCTTGTCCTGAGCCAGATAAATCCAGTTCACATATTTCTATCTTGTTTTAAAGACACATTTTATATTCTCTTCCCACGCGCGGCTGGCTCTTCCCAGCAGCCCTATTCCTTCGAGTTTTCCAGTGAAATATCTGCATATATTTATCTTCTCTCACATACGTAGCTCATGGCCCGCAAACCTCATTCTACTTTATTTTATCACCCTAATAATATTTGGTGAGGGATACAAATCATGAAGCTCTTTATCGTGTGTTTGTTTCCATCTTCCTTTTACTCTTCACCCCCCCCCCCCCCCCCCCCCCCCCCCCCCCCCCTCCCCCCTGCCCTACTCCCCTCCTTTTTTTTTACATCGGACTCTTCTGTCCCCCCCCCCCCCCCCCCCGCCGCCGCGTTTAGACTCGGATGTCTTCCTTAGCATCTTATTTCAAAACACGCTTCTCAAGCGTTTCACGTCCAACTACTTGTCTCAGTTTAGTTTTCCAGGGAAAATGGTGGGTGAAGTTGTGGTTCCCTCTAACCCGAACTGTGTTAATCTTGGGCTCTCAGATTTTATCCAAATGATTTTACGTAACGGGTAACATTTTGACGTACTTCTCAAAGCACTGTTCTGCCTTCGTCTGAATGTAATTCTCCCTTCGTAAGATCAAGTACTGTTAGTCACTGAGTTTGGTCAAGTTTCACACTGATAAGGATCAGGTTTAATCTTTAGGATTCAGATGACCAAACACTAGCTCTTTTTAAATATCCTTGATCAATACAAGTTTTATGTATTTCAGAGTTGTAACAATTACAGTGCCGTCTGTGTTACGTGGGTTATATTAAGCTTGGTGGCACGACGTTTTCACAGCTAACGAAGACAAAGGGCTACAATAGCTGGCCATACAGTGGAGTTCCGTCTTTATAAGCACGCACTGAACACGCTAAAGCCGCCCTTTATTTATGACGTTAATGACTACTGTGATAACGAAATGCTACCAAATCTTCCCGATCCATTTACAAAATGACTTTTCTGATCACATTCATTGCCTTGAAGCTGGGAACCCGACAATAACTACCCTAGTTTAAATATGAAGTGCTAATGAAGTGAAATAGCTAAGCCGTTTACAAGTATATCATAATTTTCATCGTTAAGTGACGTCTCGTTAAAATGTCTATTTATTATACTTAACGGACTTAACATTCAGGTTTTATGGGTTTTTTGTGTTTGTGACTCTATATAGTGCCCGTACATTGTTTTATACATAGGCATAGTTACATAATTATATATACATGTGTCCCACGCAGCTTCTGGCATTTCAGAAGGATAGTAGTAGTGTATTTCATGCCAAATTTTCTTTATGTGAACAAGGGACCTATCGTCATTTGCCGAAAGCAGTATCCATTAAAGGAAACGCTTCTGGCGCTAGCGCGTAACTATAGCAACCAAGGCACGCAGATAAACTCGATAATCAGCGTAACCAAAGTAGCAAAAGGAACCATACTAACAAAAGAACCTTGGTAATAAATGTAATCACTGCAGTAAAACGTGACTATAGTAACCTGGCGAACGGATTTGCCTGATGTGTACGTTATTTTTATTCGGATTTAGCCACAATTTGAATGTGTTGACATGTAATAAACACGACCAACATCTACTTTCACATAAACTTGCCTGGTGAGAGTCAAGTTCTTCCACAAGGAGACAGACAGAGAGAGACAGACAGACCGGGAGACAGACAGAGAGACAGAGACAAACAGAGAGACAGATAGAGAGACATACAGAGAGATAGACAGCGAGAGAGACAGATAAAGAGACAGACAGAGACAGAGAGACAAAAAACAGATAGACAGACAGATAGAGAGACAGACAGACAGACAGCAAACAGATAGACAGACAGACAGAGACAGAGAAACAGACAGACAGACAGACAGAGCTAATGGTCTCTTTTTGCAATTGCTATGCGAACGAGCATAAAAATTGAAGAAACGCAAATAAAATTCCCTCTTCAGGGAACGGAATGGTTTATTTTTGTGGCTATATCGTAGTATCATTGTATTAATCAGAATTCGTGGCTAAATTACAGCTAACTACAATACTAATTTCCTGTTGAGAAAGTTGCGAGTTCATCTGGAAGAAGCTCTTTGCCTGGCCAAAATTAATAATTTGAAGTTTTGGCATCCCTATTGTGCTTTCAGATTAATGGTCACGTAAGAAATAATCGACACAACTAAAATTTTTAAGTGTTGAATAAAGCGACATGTTTCGGCCTTTTGGCTTATCATTCGGCCAATATATGTATTATGAGACATGAACGAGAACACACAAAAATGCGCTTCTTTCGAAATTCAAGTTTCCAAAAAATGGCATTTTTGTGTTGCTGCTTTATGTTACGTGTGTTAGCCTGATGATGACAAGAAAGACCGGAACATGTCGCTTTATTAAACACTTAAAAAACTTCGTTGTGTCGACTATTTCTTAGGCAACCATTAATAACTTGATTTCCACAGCGATCAAACTCATTTTTTGGACAAATGTCTCCAACAAAATGTTTAATTTGTACGGCGGCAGTGCAGAAACAAAGTACATGCCGCTACGTTCTGCACTTCACTCTTCTTGGTTGTTTATACGATGGTGTAAGAAAGGAATTTTTTTCAACAAAAGTAACAGGTATGGTCCAAATGTTCCCATTAAAAGCACAGTCTTACACAATACATATACGAGTTTTCCAATTTACTGGTTTTGGCTGTGGTAACAAGTCAACTTCGTAACCTTTTCTTTACAAAGAACCGTCCAATGAAAACTTGTTCTTATGCATAGGATTGATTTGTCACTGGACGGTTCTAGGTAAACGAAGTGTTAAATTTTGGCTTGTTAACAAAGACGAAACTAGTAAACTAGAAAACATAGAATCGATATGTCAGACAGGGCTTCAAATATAACATTTGCATAAAACACAACTGGAATGAATCACCTTCAGAAGATACTTATACTTTCTGCGAATCATGATGTTGTTTCTGTAGTTTGAAATAAATGTGAGTCACCCAGCAGGAACGTTCTGTTGTAAAGCTGGCAAAACTGTAAGTAGAGAAGGCACGAGTGCATTCCAACCTGAACTACGTCGCATGGAATGAAGTCTTTATATAGTCGGTAAGGCATAATTTTTACTAGATCACCGAGTTTCTATGCCTTTTCTAAGTTTCGAAAAATGTTAATGTAACAGTCGAGAGTCGAACTCACGTTCTTGTAATGATTTTTATTAAATATTACCCAGTTAACAACCTTCTGAACCTGGGTAGAATTTCATGGGACACAGTGTCTTTGGTACCACCTATAGGGACTGTACAAAATATATACCTCATGAATGGCACTGAGACGTTTGATTGTGGAACGCAGCATATTTGGTTCTGAAGACAGGTCACAGACTGGAAATATGCTAAATGAATATTCCGCTAAAAGCGTTTAGAAATGTGAGTGATGGCAGTACATTACGGAATGATGGCCCGCCTTATTGTAAGACTAATATATTGGTAACACAGACGACCGAGGGATCCTGGTTCGATTCGTGGCAGGACTTGGAGATTTTTCCATTTCCATAGCCTCCATAACCGCTCTGGACCCCGCCCAGCTTCCTACTGAAAGGTGGCGGGGACGCTTTACCCGTGTTGAAGCGGCCGGAACGTGAAGGTAGGCACTCGCTTGTATCTAATGGCGAGTTTATTTGTAAGTTCAGTCCCCCACTGTAATTTTATGGCGTGTGCAGTGTACATCGTTCATTTAGTTGCTTATTGTTGATTTAAAACATTGTAAAGTTATAATGAAATATACATAAGGGACATTGTGTGTAGTGAATAAGAGAGAAATTTTCAGTACATGTAACTTGTCTATGAATGGCCGAATATGTGTTTAAGCAATCCGGTCATTTTAACGTTAAACAAGGTAGAGAATGATTCACTGATATAGAAGGTTACTCCACACATTTTATTTCATGCATTCGCACAGCTGTGTAGGCCTATATGCACGCACAAGACATAACTATTCATTTGTAAGCTTAATAGAGGGTCATTACAATTTCCTTACTTCCTGCAACATCTGCAGCTTGAAATAAATTTTAAGCTCCAGCAAAAGAGTTTTGAGCTTGTGTTTCTCATTGGAATGGAAGGAGACGGGGTACATTTGCAAGAAGCAAACCTCTGCATTAGAATGATGTCGATTTAAGAAAAAGAAGTCGGATTTTCCAAAACTTAACGTTTTCGTGGTGTTTTTTTATTATTATTTGGGTAGTTCTGTCAAACGATCCAAAGGCAGAGGAAGAGGCAGTGAAAAGAAATTTCTTACGTGAGATTTGAAAGAAAGTGTACCCTCGCCACTTCCTGTTGCTTACAATTAAATTTTGATATAATATATTCATAGCCCCATTAAACATGGCACCATTTTGCTGCATGAAAGAAAAGAAGTTAGATCTTCTTTCAGAAATCACGATTTTTGTTGATCCTGATGATGCCTATCCATTCTTGCTAAGCGCCTCTCAGAAAACCTGAAGTTCTCCTGCACACGGTCATGTAATTTGAAACGTTAACGTAATATGCTTTTGTGTTGCCTGTTTTGTCACTGAAAAAGAACGAGTTTTTGAAATGGCACTTTGTATAACTGTAGTTAGACATATAAGACTCGCTGGTGGCCAAAACGCAATAGAGAAACACAGGAAGAGTTTTCAGCGAACTTTTTTTCTGCACGTTGAAGAGCTACAGTAACACTACAGTGAAACGAAGCGGTATGTGTTACTACATAAAGTGCATCGTCTATCCAAACTGATGGGTCCGTATATCCATTTCATATTACTTACTTACTTACTCCATGGTGCAGAGTCCTTCTTGAGAAGCTAACTGGTTTGCAGTTAGTCAAGAAATTCCCCGCATTTCACGGAACCCGAAGGCTCATCACCGCACTCACAAGCGTCCGCCACCTGTCCCTATCCTGGGCCAACACAATCCAGTCCATATATCCATATCCGACCTCTTGGAGATCCATCCTAATATCCACGCATCTACGTCTATGTCTCCCCAGTGGTCTCTTTCCCTCCGGTTTCCCCCACCAAGACCCTATACTTGCCTTCTCCTCACCCATACGCGCCACATGCCCAGCCCATCTCATTTCACATTATTATATAAAAATATGAACTTTTCTTTCTTTCTGTAAATATATGAAGATGAACGTAAATGTTTACTTTTATTACTGTAAGGTATATTGCGTTATGCTAAATATAGAATAGTGCAGTGTAGTAGTCAACAGGCCTAGAATAACAGTTAGAGCTGCGTAAATAAAACTGTACTCCATTGTTCGTTGAAATCCATTGTTCAATCATCTTGCATATTGCTACAAGGTAATATTTTTAGAGTTGGCAGACATTGATTGAAAAAAAACAACTCAACAATTCCTACTGGAATATGCCTGAATGTTTCATTGTGAGGAACAATTGCACTTCGTGCAAGACGGAACGCCAACACGTTTGGTGTTTTCTTCCCGTGTGTGGCTTGAGAAATGTGTGTCTGTCGGCGGATTGGACATCGAGGTTAGCGCTTCGACCTTCCTGTCATTTCGTTGTACGTGTTTGGGCCAAAATTGAGTGTACTGATCAAGACCAAAAACACTGGGGACAAGAAATTATATATAACTCTGCAGCCCTTCCTCTCTACTTCCTTAAAAATCATTCCGAGTTTATGGATTCTATGCTGCAGAGGGAAATGTATAGGGTCTTGGTGTGGAAACCGGAGGGAAAGAGACCACTGGGGAGACCTAGGTGTAGATGGGTGGATAATATTAGGATGGATCTCGAGGAGGTGGGATGTGGGTATATGGACTGGATTGGGCTGGCCCAGGATAGGGACGGGTGGTGGACGTTTGTAAGTGCGGTAATGAACCTTCGGGTTCTGTGAAATGCGGAGAATTTCTTGACTAGCTGCAAACCAGTTAGCTTCTCAAGAAGGACTCTGCACCATGGAGTAAGTAAGTATGCTGCAGAAATGTGTGCAATATACAGGAGCCTACTTTAAAATTACGCTATTTGGTAGCATATGGGCTTTAAAGGTGTGCAACAATTGCATCACAACACAATTTACGTCACGAGACACAGTTACTTCTTCTTCTTCGTCACGAGACAGTTACTACGTTGAAGAATTTGCTTTACAGTTGTCGTGTATCCAAGATACTCGAATTTAAACGTTTACATTACGGAACAGAAGTGACTAATTCTTTAATGCCACAGTTTATGCCCGTAGGAAGTGATGGAACTTAAAACCGTTAACTACAGTACGTATTCCAAGCAAGTTATGGCCAAATTACAGTTTTAATATTATTTTAAATTGGGATTTTCTGTTGAGAATAAACAATACAAAGTTATTTTTATTGAAGTTTATATACATTATTAGACCGAAGCTGAAAGTGTATTTGCTTCCGGACTCCGGACGAATGGTCGGGCATATTCCAGGGTCTGTCATCGAGAAAGCTTAGCTTCCCTGACCGTTAGCGTTTTGAAATGCATTAAACTACAGGCTGTGTATCAGAGATGCCCAGATATTTCTATGCAAATGAGTTTATTTTGACCATAACTATGCATGGGGAATGACAGCCACAAAAATTAACATGTTGGCAAAGAGAATTTAATCCCTCAAAACCCAGTGTTTACTTTATGTTCCAGCGGTTTCAGTATTCAAAGATTGTAATTTTTCCCACAGAGTGTATTTCTGCTTTGTGTATCGTTCTCCGAACCAAAAGTGATTTTTCCTTGCAGGTCACTGACTGATTTTTATTACAGGCATTGTTTACAGTGCGGTACGAATTGATACTTTAACTGAACTCTTGCAGTAATTTAAGGCCGTTGTAATATACTAGACGGGCGAAACGAGTGTTTTGTTTAACCCTTATCCTACTAAAGTGGACAATAGGGTAAGCTCCTAATAATGCCAGGAAATGGGATTTAACTCAGCGTGTAAAGGGCTGACAAGACTATGCTCATCCTTTTATAATAATATATTTAACTGCAAGTGGGCTCTTGTCCGGTGGCATTGGTTTTAATGCATGTACATAAATATGAAATAAGGATCTAAGAAATTTAAATCGGGAGGGCTACATGAGAAGCATGCAGTAGCAACTTGGAGTCTTGGTAACCGTTACAGCATTCGCTTTTAGACACAGGGAAACCAAGAAGGACCTGTGCCGAGGTGGCCGGTCGCAGGACCTTCTGGATACTGACGGTAAATCGAACAGCCTATGTTATTTTTGGAATCCACATTTTTTTCGTCATGTTTTCCACAACAACCTTGCGATGAACAACTGCACTAATGAAGAGTCGAGGCTCCTGGTGTATGACGCCGTGTAGATTTGTAACTAGTTACCAGCGTTTTGAAGTAATTGACTGCTTTCATCCTCAAGATAAGGTCATTATTGCAATCGACGTGGAGAGGTATCTCAAAACACTTGAATCTCTATCAGCACAGTAGTGGGGAACTTTTGTTTCGAACTAATTAATGTTTAATGTTTTTTTATTGTTACACTGTGCATGTTATCGAGTTACTCAATTATTACACCAACCACTGCACATATATAACATTTATAAAATTTACGCATTGAAACATTAAAATATAAATTATAAATTAAATAATTATAAATTTTATATATTTGCAGTGGTTGGTGTAATAATTGAGTAATGTTTAATGTATAACTGATAATGGAACATTTGTTATAATTTACTACAAATGCAACATTTTTTTGTTTAACAAAGTACTGTAACTGTAGATATTGGTATCCGAGCATGTCAGGAATTGTAAATCTTACGTATAAATGAAATTCTGAAATTTGTTTCTCCCTGTTGCTTCTAGGGCAGTATTCTTCACTCTTCCTTACATCGCATTGGACGTTGTAATTATCAGCCTAAAAGCCAAATCATTTACTAGGATACGAACTGCCTTACGGTGTAAGAAATCTTGCGTTTAGCATGCAAAACTGTCAAAACGCCATATTCATCAGGGGTCCGTGTTAGCAGCTGCATTTAATTTTATCGTTAGTTGGTCACGTTACACAGCTTTATTCCCTGGCCATAAGATGAGCTAAAAAACGAACGATACTCATCAGCCTCTTTCAACATGCAAACTTTACTGGGCATATCAGGACTGGTACGATTCCTCCCCAACAATTACAATTGTGTGTAATATTGTATCCGTGTTGTGGGTACTTACTTTACACGTGATTTGGCGACCACACCGAACTCTTACCTCGAAGGGACAGACTTAAATATATTTCTATAGTAAAATCAACTAGAATTTATTTTATTTTGGAATGACACTCTACATTTTTCGGACGGTCTTTCCGTCGATAATCAGGAGTTAAAGACTGTACAAACAGCAACAGTCAAATATCAAACAGATACTACTCTCTGCTTGCTAGCAGAGAGCAGAATCTGTTTGACAGATGCCTGTTGCTGTATGTACAGACTTTGACTCCTGATATTGGACAGAAAGACCGTCCGAAACATGTAGAATGTCATTCCAAAATAAAATAAATATGATACATTGGTGCATCTAGTTGGTTTTACTATAGAAGTAGGAGTGAAATTTGTTGCAGTTTATAATTACTTCTGCTCTTACGGTACTGTAGATTATCAATTTCTGTGTGCCATTTCTAAGTTCAAAATTACGTATGGTTAAAACGACAAGACTTAAATATAATATATTCATGAATCGAAGCGTCCCTCTCTGCTGTATACTTGGCGACGTCTGAATTCATGCTCAAATTCCACTTCCGCAGAACTGCTATCCTTAAAGTGGATGTCACGACTGCCACATAAGATATACAGAGTGAGCATAAAGTCTTTCCCTGATTACAAACATTTATTACAAGAAAACTACTGTACGTGGAATACAAACATACTTTTTTTTTAAATGTAACTCAAGAAATATTTTTACAACGCATTAGTACACTTCAACATGTGCTCCTTTTGTTGCACGGAGAACGTCTAATCGATAATCAATTTCTCTCCACGTGTTCTCCGATATGTCTTCAGTTATTGTAGCAAAAGCGTCTGTTATTGTTCCAAAATAATTACCAACAAGATGACACTTTTGGACTATCCTTTATTTCAGGGTTAGTCGTCCTTCACTCTACATGTTTCGAGCTTCAGGGAGCTCATCATTGCACCCATTCCCCTACGTGTTGTGGAACACAGCAAAAGATTATACAGTATGGCAGAGGCTGCCTGTACAGTAAAAAAGTGAAACTCCTGATGATGAGCTCCCTGAAGCTCGAAACATGTAGAGTGAAGGACGACTAACCCTGAAATAAAGGATAGTCCAAAAGTGTCATCTTGTT
>Ga0131853_10009577_pt1 | contig 17723 bp, 16 predicted proteins | sample TergutLab28metaG_FD_92764 | JGI IMG/M metagenome (GOLD analysis project Ga0131853, IMG submission 92764) | Labiotermes labralis P1 segment gut microbial communities from Petit-Saut dam, French Guiana - Lab288 P1 (version 2) (version 2) | ecosystem: Host-associated > Arthropoda: Insects >... | reverse complement strand
TAATTTCAAAAACTTTAACCAAAGGAGAAAAGATAATCATGTTCATTTGTAATGAATGCGGGTTTGTTTCAAGAGAAAAAAATATGAAATCTTGTCAAAACCCTAATTGTCACCACCATCAAAGACCAACCCAAAATGCCTTCAATTTATTAAATCCCAATGAAATGAATCGGCTTTTTAATACAACCACAAGACACATGGAAGCAGGGGCAGACCACAGCCACAATCGTCCTGTTCCTCCATCTGCTGCTCCATCGCACAATCCTCAAAGTCTACCCTGCGACAAGCATGCACTAGGCTTTGCTACTGTTCCAAATCAATCGTTTGACGGTATATCATCTTTAGATGATGCCATGAAACATGGCACACTTTTTCCTTCACTCAATATGCCGTATAACAAAAGAATAATTAATAGGGGGCAATAATCATGAGAAACAACAGACAACATTTATTAGAAGAAATAATGAAGGTAGATTTTGCACTGCTTGACCTTAGATTATTTTTAAACACGCATCCGAATTGTCCGCAGGCTCTGTCACATTTTCATAATCTAACCAAGGAAAGCACAGACCTAAAAAAGGATTTTGAAACCAATTTTGGACCTTTATGTGGCAAATCTGATACTGATGAGCATCGCTATAATTGGATTGATACCCCGTGGCCATGGCAAAATGAGAGAATAAATGAAAATCAAGGAGGAAGAAGATAATGTGGGTTTATGAAAAAAAATTGCAGTGTCCGGTAAACATTACCAGACCAGACCCTGCCATCGCTAAGCTAATAATTACGCAATACGGCGGACCTGACGGTGAATTAGGAGCAAGTCTAAGGTATTTATCGCAGCGGTTTAACATGGTTACAAAAGAGGCGATTGCGACACTTAATGATGTGGGGACAGAGGAATTGGCGCACATGGAGATTGTTGGGAGTATGGTGCGGCAGCTATGCAGGGATGTGGATGTGTCTGATATAAAGATGGCAGGCTTTGAGGCTGGGTATGTTGAGCATGGTTTGGGGGTTTATCCTCAAAATGCAATTGGTGTAGCGTTTGATGCGGGCGGGATACAGTCTAAGGGCGATCCGATTGCAGATATTTATGAGAATTTGGCTGCCGAGCAAAAGGCTAGAGTCACATATGAGTATTTGCTAGATATGATTGACAATGAAGAGGTGGCAAAGCCGCTTAGATTTTTGAGAGAGAGGGAGATTGTGCATTTTCAGCGGTTTGGTGAGAGCTTGAATTATGTGAGAGAATGGCAAATGAATAAGCATATTTTTTATGGAATAGCTAAGGGGTAGTTTTAGTTTATAATGTATAGTGCATAATGCATAATTAAGGTGAGATATTTAGTGAACTCTAAAAACTCACCTTTTAATTATGTCTTTTTTTCAAATAAGGCGGGTTTTTAGTTGCTAAATTTTCTAAAGTTGGATATAATTACTATTCATGCTGTTAAATGTGTTTATTAGAGATCCAATTCTGGCTATTCTTGTCGTGCTAGCCTTAATCATGTCGCTTACTCTGCATGAGTTTGCACATGCTTTTATAGCATTAAAAAGCGGTGACAGAACAGCTCAGGTCAATGGTCGTGTCAGCCTAAATCCACTAAGACATCTTGATCCGATGGGCACGCTAATGATGGTTACAGTAGGCTTTGGATTTGCCAAACCTGTTCCGGTTGACCCAAGAAACTTTAGAAACTACAAAATGGGAATGTTTGGCGTATCAATTGCCGGAGTTACTATAAACATCACACTTGCATTGCTTTCTTCCTTTTTTGCTGTGATGTTTTATGCAATAGGCGCTCCTATCTTGCTGTGGGCATTTTTTTACCTGCTCATGAACTTTAATTTTATGCTTGCCTTTTTTAACCTCATTCCCATTTTCCCGTTAGACGGCTTTAGATTATTAGAAACATTTTTGCGCCCAAACAATAAATTTGTATTGTTTATGAGAAAGTATGGCGCGTTTATCTTTATATTTTTGATTATAATGAGTCTTTTAGTCAGCTTTGCAAGGATGAATAACTTGCTTAGAGAGCACCCGTGGCTTGAGTTTTTTAGTCCGCTGGATTTATATATGGAATATACGGCAAGGTGTTTAAGCAGAACCTTAATTAGTGGATGGGAGCGTGCTTTTGGTGTAATGCTGCCAATGGTTTAGGTATTAAAATGAATACAATTTTAGATAATCAAATTGAAGAAGAGTTTATTGATGCTGAGGAATTATCCACCGGTGTGGTTTTTAAGTTGAATGACTTTGACGGACCGCTTGATGTGCTGATTCACCTAATCAGAGGCAAAAAAATGTCTATTCAGGATGTCAAAATTTCTGAGATTACTGAACAATATTTAGAGTACATGACTGAAATTGACCAGCTTGATTTAGATAAGGCAAGTGACTTTATTCAAATGGCGGCTTGGCTCTTAGAGATTAAAACAAAAACACTGCTTCCTAAGCCTGTAGTTGTTGAGGAGGCTGAGGATGACCCTGAAAGGGTTTTAAAGCAAAGATTGGAAGAATACGCCTTGTTTAAGCAAGCAAGTCAAAAAATGAAAGAGATTGAGTGCGTTGATACTCATTATCGTCTCCCCGACGACAGTGTAGGCAAGCCTAAATTTATCCTAAAACAAATGGATGTAAACGGACTGATGAGTGCTTTGCAAAAAGTATTTTTGAGGCTGGGGGAGCGGGCGGACGAGATAAAAGAGCGTACAATAGTTAAAGACAGGTTTACTGTAGAAGAGAAGATCGGGCACATAAAGGATGTTTTTCTTTTTTCTGACACATACAGCTTTTTTAATCTATTTGATGCAAATTATTCTAAATCTGAAATCATTTCTACCTTTCAAGCCCTGCTGGAATTATTAAAAATGCAACATATCACAGCAATTCAAGATGAAATTTTCGGTGATATTATCTTGAAAAAAGTTGAGCTGGATGATACTGTGCCAGATGAAAAAGCGGAGGAAATTATACAAGATGAACATAGATAAACTAGATAAGGTTTTAGAGGCACTTTTATTGGTCAGTGGTGACGGACTAAAAATCGCTGATCTAAAAGAGCACTTATCCCTGCAAAAAACTGAAATCAATGCTGCCGTTAAAAAACTAAAAGAACGCTTTTCTGGTGATAGCGGCATCCATTTGGTTGTGTATAATGATACTATTCAGCTTGGTTCAAATCCTGATTATAAAGAGGCGGTTGAGAGCGTCCTAAATCCCATCAAACAAAAAAATCTGTCAAATGCAGTCCTTGAGACTGTGGCGATTGTGGCATATCGTCAGCCTATCACGCGTCTTGAAATAGAGCACATTAGGGGTGTAAATTGTGATTATGCTGTTCAAATATTGTTATCCCATAATTTGATTGAGGTAGTGGGCAGAAAGGATGCAATCGGAAAGCCGTTGTTGTTTGGGACAACTGATGAATTTTTGAAACGGTTTAGGATTGAGTCGATTTCGGATTTGCCCGATTATGAGCAATTATTAGAAAATATCAAGCTGCTGAATGTTGCAGCTGAGGAGAAAAAGACTGCGAGCTTATATAATGAGTTTGAGATTAAAGAGGACGGAGAGAACGGAGCAGAGGAGGACATAGATGCGGGAGCAAATCAGGATGCAAGCGCAGAAGCCGATACTGGCCCTGAGAGCGAATTGCCCGAATTCTTAGAGGGTGAGGAATTCGGAAAGCTGGAGTAGATTACATATATAGCTGACAAGCTATAGCTTTTTCTTGTCAGCTGCATTACAAGTATTACAGCTTAATATATAAACAGCTGCCTTTTAGTTCTAGAAATTGATTATTTAAATGGATACAAATAATATTACAAATGAAAATGAAAAAGACATTTCAAAAGAAAAGAAGCGAATAATCAATTTTCGCTCGTTTTGTGTCCTCGTTTTGTTTTTAGTCGTCACTATTTTTGCGGCACTTATCACTTACAATATCCCGATAATAGGGATATTGTTTTTTGTATTGTTGTTAGGGCTTGCCTCTTTTTTAATGTTTTACTATCGCAAGACAAGGTTTAAGTTTATCACCTTTATAATCGTCCTAGCTGCTTGTACAATATGCTATTCTACATTTTTATTTACTAATCATATTTGGACAAGAAGCTATATAGACCACATACATGGCGATGTTTTTATTTCGGGGAGAGTAGATTCTGATGTGACAAGGGACGGCACAAGGCGTATATTTTTATCCGATGTGTACATAGAGGGCGGGCGGGTGCGCGGGCGGGTGCAGATGTTTGTTTTTGATGAGAATTTTAATTTAGAGCCTGGTACGATCATCAACCAGCAAGTAAGCATAAGAAGCAGACCGCTAGTTCAGGGCTTTAGTGTAGACGGCTGGGCGTTTAGGAACAACATAAGATTTACCGCAAGCACGAGAGCTATTAATCCGCATACTTTAGAGTATGGTCGGGCAAGGTTTTTTGTGCGAGCAAGGCATTTGATTGCCAGGACTTTAATTGGCAGTATGGGGCAGACTTATGGCGGTATCGCATACGGAATGGTTACGGGTGACGGGGCGTTTATTGATGGAGGGACAAGAGATTATTTTTCGGCGGCAGGGCTTGCCCACATTCTGGCAGTATCAGGGCTGCACCTAAATTTTGCCACTGCTATGCTTACTTTTTTGCTGATTAAACTAAAAGTTAGACGACAAATTACTGCCGGGATAACCACTGCTTTTATTATTTTTTATGCCATGTTGGCAGGCTTGTCCCCGTCTGTTGCGCGGGCTTCAATAATGAGCCTAGTCGGAGTATATGTATTTCTATTTGGCAATAGAGCAGATAGTTTAAGCTCTTTATCCCTTGCCGCATCCTTAATACTTCTCTTTGCTCCGTTTTTTTTGTTTGAGCTTGGCTTTCTTTATACAATGTCAGCTGTCTTAGGAATAATTCTGTTCACACGCCCGCTATCAAGCGCATTTAGAAAAATCAAAATCCATAGAAAAGTATCCGGCGCCTTTGCTCTCACACTCGCCGTACAAATCGGCATTCTCCCTATTTCTCTTTGGGCTTTTCACAATCTTGCAATCTATTCACGCTTCATAAATCTTATAATGATGCCCTTCATTGCATTTTTATTTATAGGAATTTTGCTGGCTCTAATCTTTGCTCTTATCACCGGCTGGGGAGGGCTGTTGCTGGCTGTGGGACTCGGCATCGGAATAGTGGACTTTGTGTCAATTGCAGTGTCTTCTTGGCCGTTGGCTTTAGTTATTATCTATGCTACTCCAGCCATTTTCATACTTTATCTTTTGTATTTATTGATGAGTAAATATGTAATGCTGCCCAAAAAACGGCTTGTGGTGGTGTTAAGTGCCGCTTTGTGTATAATGTTGGTTTTTATTCAATCGCCGGCTCATGTATCAGATACATCAATTGTTCCGATAGATTTGCCTTTTTCTACTGTGAGTATAGTGAGCAGTGATAAGGGGAGCTTTTTGATAGGGGATTTTCGTGCAGGCGGGTTTGGTATAAGGGAGGCGCTTAATGAGATGAATATGAGAACCGTTGATGCGATTTTTGTAAACAGAATGGACGAACGGACGGCTAGAAATCTATTGACTGTCGGGCGTTTTTTCAATGATTTTAGAGTGTATTTCCCTTTTGTGAACTATGATGGATTTGGATTGGATTTATTGTGGCAAGGGGGAATTGAAGCCGTGAGTGTGCGTGATAACAGGGGACTTAGCGGGGGATTGAAGGGGGTTTTTTGTGAAGCGGGAAGCTTTTTTGGATATGAGATGCAGGTGCCGTTATATAGTCATTCGGATTTAGGTTTAGAAAGCTCGTCAAAAAAAGCAAGAATACTTTTCATGCCTTTTGATATAAGCTATGTGCCAAGCTTATATCAATTTGATATAGTCAGAAGAAACTATGCTATGTACAATGAATATAGCCAAATACAATTATTAAACAGGGGTACTGTTGGATGTGATTTAGTTTTTTCATTTGATAAGCTAGAAAATTATGCTTTTAATTTTAGCGAATTTAATGCGTATCGTGTGAGGCGCACCAGAAGATGGTAGGAGTTTAATCTCAATATTTTGGTCTGCTTAATGCATGATGTTAGTCGCATTCCATCGCACATACTCATTTTGTACCCTTATGTTATTTGTCATTCTTTCTTTTATTCCCAATTTTTTCATTATCAAATGCAACAAACTTTTTATACAATAGCATAAGAACAAATGGTACGATATTAACTGCCGCAACCAGCGCCATAGTTGCTGTATAGCCACCCGTCCTAGAATACAGCGCATTGTGAATAGCCACAAACACTATTGATGAAATTCCAAGAGGCAACAGCACCATTCCAAAAATAGTTGCTGCATACTTTTTGCCTGCAAACTCAATTATCATTGGCGGAAACATCGCGGCACCGCCCCCAAATGCAAATGCAATTATTAGGACCATTGCTATAAACAATACACCTTGCGCCCAAATCAATCCAAATGCGCCTAGTCCTGTTAAGCAAGCAATAATAATTAAGCTCATCTGCCGCCCAATTTTATCAGAGACAAATCCCATTATGAGTCTGCCAGACAAATTAAATACTGCTACTAAAGCCAGTAGAGTTGCAAGCTGCGTCCCTGATAAACCCCTGCCGCTATACTCGCCAAACCCGGCAGGATAGCCTCCGCCAAAAGCAAACATCGTAGGCATCAGCACATTAAACACGCTATTAAATAGCAGAATGAAGATAAAAATATTCCAAAAAGTAATCATTCCTAGTGCTTGTATTGGTTTAAGATTGGTTATTGGTGTTGTGTGGTCAGCAGCTGGTGAAATTGTGGCAGCTGGGTGGCAATCAATAGCTTGCAGAGTTGTTGCAGCTTTTGTTTGACAGCCGGCAGTTTGCGTGGCAGCAGTTATTTCCGCACTTGCATTTTCTGTCTTAGGCGGTCTTATAAAAATACAACAAACCAAGTTTATACCCAAGGTTAGCAATCCATACACTAAAAAAATTTGTGAGGCAGCAGCGCCGGCACTTACTGCCCAATTTAATAATGGTGATAGTGGAATAGCCGTAGCTACAAACGCTGCTGCACTCATGCCGCTAGCCAGCCCGCGTCTATTTGGATACCATTTTTGAAGCAGCGATACTATACTGGCATAAACTGCTCCGCAGCCTAAGCCCGCTATCCCAAAAGTAACAAAAATTAACCAAGCTGCTTCTAATCCTATTATAGGCACAAAAAAGGTGAGAGTAATTCCGCCGCTGCACATCAGTGCTCCTATGAATGCAATAAGCCTAGGATTTGTTTTATCCTGCGCATATCCGCCAATTAAATTTCCAAATACAAACCCAAACATCATGAGCGGTTGCACAAGGTTGGCAGAGCTTTGCAGAAGCCCGAATTCTATTTGGACAGCCTCACTTAGCAAGCTCCAAAAATACAAAATTCCTACACAAAACTGCATGGTAAGTGCAGCCGCTGTCACTAAAATTCGTCTATTATATATTGATTTTTTGTCTAGGCCTTTTTTCATACCACACATATTATATAGGCAAACTGAACAAAACTCAAGAGATTTACGGGCATAAAACTATAAAAAGTCTTTTTCATTTTGTTTGACATTATAGAATGTGAGCTGACGAAACAAAGAATAGCTTGCGCAAGAATATTTAAGTCACACAAAACAAATAAAAAAGCTGCAGAAGTAAATTCGCAGCTTTTTTGATTGTTCTCTTTTTTAAGGTAACTCCTTAATTTTTAATCCTAAATTCCGAATCATTTTTATTATGCTCAAGCGGTATGAGGTCGTATGCGTCTATGATGTTCTTCTCTTTTATCAAGTGCCAGCGGCAAAAATGATAGTAGGGCAACAATAATAGACAACACCAAATTGCCAATTAAACCGCCGCCTCTTCTATACACATGGCTAAAGCCGGGCCAGGCAATTCTTGTTGCCGTAATAAAAACAATAATTGACAATACCGCCATACTTATGCCAAAAAATATAAGTGTCCTGCCGGCCTTGTGGGAGTCAAAAGCCCCGCCGGCTCTTCCAAAGCTAAGCACAATTACTACAACTGCTGATACAATAAATAACGACATCAGCACGATATTTAGGATATTCCCGCTTTGAAAAATGCTCCAGCCTGTTCTCCAAAAAGCTATACCCCTGACAGTGATATACCTAAAAAACATTGTAGCAAGGGCAGCTAAAGCAACAAGCCCCGTAAGCACATATAATCCTGTGCCAGTTTTACTTTTTTCCATAATTTCCTCCAAAATTATTAATTAAATTAAAAATAGTATGTCCCAATATATTAAAATTATTTATTTTGATGAAAATAATTTGACTGTAAAATTTTATTGTAGTATCATGGAGAGCAATGGATTTTTCAATAATCATAAGGCTAATCAATAGAAGCGACCTAAAGGGGATATTAAAAAATATTTTAGGTGAATTAGCAGGCTATTCCAAAGGGGAGTATGAGCTTGTAGTTTTGGATTTATTTGAAGAGAATGAGAATGAAATTGGGTCTTATGGTGAGATGGCGGCGTTAGAAGAAGACAGTAAATATGATGCTGTCGGTAATGGTGCTGTTAGTATGCAAGATTGTATTCAGGTGTGCAAAAAATATGGTGCCAGATACTTTAACAAATCAGTTTCATTTAATATTTTAAAATATGAGCATATTGTATTCTTTGATTCTGATACGCAGTTTTGCTCTGAGCTAAAAATAAACGGCAACACATTGATAGGCAAATACAGCAAGCAGTATGAAAATTTAAAAGAAGACAATATTTGTGGATTATTAGGAGCAACTGTTTTGACAGGCAAGCGGTCATTAAGATGGAGAGCATTAGAATATTCGCGGCTGTATAGGGATTATTATACACAGCATACCTATCTTGCGTATGCAAATTTTTCTCCTCCAAGCAATGTTTCATATCTTAAATCTGCAATTGAAAAGGCCAATTTATTGGACAAAAATTTACCCAAAACCTATTATGACCACATGGATTTTTCATATTCCCTAATTGAAAGCGGCTGCAAAATAAAGTGTGTGAGCGACATTGTATTATATAAGCAAAGAGAGGTTTTTAATAAAACAAACCGTCTAAACGATTTTTTGAAAGCCAATGCTATAGCTGATTATAGGTTTGGAAAAAAGCATGACAAAACATTAATAAAGCCCTTGCCGTCTCTCATCTTATTATCCTTTATAGTATTGATTGCAACAGGCTTATTAACGGGAATAACTCTAGCAGTAGCAAGCTCGTCGCATCACATTGTTCGCGCATTTATTCCTATAATTTTAGGAGTAGCCTTTTGCATAGTTTCAATTTTGTCAGCCTTTTTGATAGATACAAAAAAATCTAGGCACAAAAACTTTATTTTCTTTATATTCGGCAGGTTTTTGGATTTTAGGCTATATATGCATAGGCAAATTTATAAACGAAAGCAAAAGGACAAATCGCATAAAAGAGTAATAATTTATAATGCAGCTCATGCAAAAGCAAAGTTTGCTCTTCAAGCTAAAAAACTAAAAATAGCAGTATTCAATCTAGTTATATTGACCCTCATTTTCTTAATTTTATTAAGAACAAGCGGAGTATTCTAATTGCCAATGACAGATTTTAGTATTATTATAGCTACAAAAAATTACCCTGACCAATTTAAAACTTTGCTAGAGAGTCTTTCTGACGCAAGGGCACGCTATAAGGGCAAAACAGAGGTAATCATAATCGACGATAGTGACTCTTCAAACAAGGGTCTGATTCATGATGCCGCCATAAAATTTGGCTGCAGAATTCATTATTATAAGGGAAACGCCTCTCATAAAAAAAATAAGGGTGCGGAGATGGCGGCATATGGAGCTATGATTTTTTTGGATGCTGATGTTAGTGTTCGTGCGGATTTATTTGCATATTACAACGAATTTTTTGAAAAAGGATGTGAGGCTGTGGCAGGTCCTGTGATTTTTTCAGGCGGTGACAGCTTTTTATGGAATAGCGTAAACGCTTTGCCATATATGAAAACTTATTCTATGCCGCTTTATGCTGACAAGCTTGCATGGGCTTCTACAGCCAATTTTGCAATTACTAAAAAAGCGTTCATAAAGGTTGATTTTTTAGATGAGGATATAGAGCCGGCTGGTGAAGACAATTTGTTGGGAATTAGTTTAAAGGCGAAGAGTATTGAAATTGTATCCGCTAAAGAGGCTATTGTGTACAAATCTAGGGACAAGTGGCTAGGATATAAAGAGGTCAAGAAGAGGATAAAGAAGCATGCTAAAAGCAAAATTCCTTTGATAATTAAAAATTCGCAATTAGTGATGGAGAGGGGACTAAACAGAAATTTAATGTATTTCTTGATGATTTTATTAAGCAGTGTGGCATGCCTAATTTTTTTAAATCCCTATATGTTGATTGTTGGAGCTGCATATTATTTATTTGAAAATATCTTAATAGCATTTTTTGTAAGGCACAAGGATGAGTTTATAAGGACTAGTTTTTTTGAACAGCTTTTGACCGAACATTTTATGCACATTATAGAAAGGGCTTATATTTTTGAATGTATAAAACAAAAGAGACCGGGGCTAATTTCAAAACGCATAGTATATTATGACAAACAAGCATATGGCGCTTTTAAGTATGGCAGAGTGATAAGCTTGGTTCAATATATGCTTACTGGCTTGGTTTGCTTGAGCTTGATTGCGCTGGCGTTATTTATATAACAAATATGTTTCTACCAACAAACAAAAATGACCTATTGCAGCGGGGGATTGACCAATTAGATTTTATAGTGGTGTCGGCAGATGCTTATGTAGACCACCCCTCTTTTGGACATGCTGTGGTGGCTAGATTTGTTGAAGCACAGGGGTTTAGCGTGGGGGTAATTGCTCAGCCTATGTGTGATAGGGATTATAAAAAATTAGGGCAGCCTAAGCATGCGTTTTTGATAAGCGGCGGGGTGGTGGACAGTATGGTCAACAACTATACTGCTGCAAAAAAGAAACGGAGTGATGATTCGTATAGTGAGGGCGGAAAGGCGGGCAAAAGACCTGACAGGGCAATAGATGTTTACTCTAAAAATTTGAGGCGTATATTTTTTGATGTGCCGATTATTGCGGGCGGAATTGAGGCGTCTCTTAGAAGATTATCGCATTATGATTATTGGTCGGATAATGTTAGACACTCAATATTGTATACCTCTTGCGTAGATTTGGTTGTGTATGGAATGGGGGAAGTGCCGCTGTTGGAAATTTGCGAATATGCACGCAAGGGCATACCGCTAGACAAGGTGAAAAATATTGCAGGAACGGCTTATTTGACTGACATATCCAGTGCAAGAAAATCACTGCAGCCAGTGCTTTCAATGACGGCAAGAGCATATAAAGAAAAAATTGTTTTTTTATTTTCGCATGAACGAATTTCAGAGGATAAAGAGCTGTATGCCAAAGCCTTTATGGATGCAAACAACAGTGCTGACGCAACAGTAATACAAAAACAAGATAATGACAAGTTTGTTGTTATAAATCCGCCTGCGTCACCGCCGTCTCAGGCTTTATTGGATAGTGTTTATGCTTTGCCTTTCATGCGCGCGCCGCACCCGATGTATACAAGTGTTCCTGCAATTGAAGAGGTGAAATTTTCAATTACTGCTCACAGGGGCTGTTTTGGAAATTGTTCTTTTTGTGCCTTAGCCTATCATCAAGGCACGAAAATATCATCGAGAAGTGAGGATAGTATATTAAATGAGGCAGAGTTAATCACCCAATTAGACGGATTTAAAGGCTATATTCATGACATAGGCGGCCCTAGCGCCAACTTCTATCACGCAGAACACAACCCATGTCAGGCAGAGATTGATAAAAGCAGGCAATGCAAAAAACAAGATTGTATAAACTGTAAACAGCTAAAAGTCAATCACCAACCCTATATTTCTCTCTTGAAAAAAGCCAGAGCAATCAAAGGTGTTAAAAAAGTTTTTATCAGAAGCGGTCTTAGGTTTGATTATATTCTTGCCGACAGCGACAAAACTGTGTTGGATGAAATTGTTGCTCATCATGTGTCGGGACAGCTAAAAATCGCACCGGAACATATCAGCGATAAGGTGCTAAGGCTAATGAATAAGCCTTCTTCTGCAATATATAAAAAATTCTCATCTGAATTTAATAAATCCACTCAAAAAGCAAAGCTTCAGCAATATCTTGCTCCGTATTTTATTTCTTCACACCCGGGCTGTACCCTAAAAGATGCTGCTGATCTAACAGAATATCTGATGGATATTAAATATATGCCGCTTCAGGTGCAAGACTTTTATCCCACTCCGGCTACACTGTCTACCACAATGTATTATTGTGAGTTTGACCCGCGAAGCGGAGCCCAGCTTTTTGTGGCAAAAACTCATGAACAAAAGCAAATGCAGCGGGCGCTATTGCAATACAGAAAACCCGAGAATAGGCCGATAATTGTCAAGGCATTGAAAATGGCGAAGCGGGAGGATTTGATTGCAAGATTGCCAAAAATCCAAAGGCAAAACGCATGTTATGCCAGATATAATAAGGAGAAAAAGTAATGAAAAAACTAGGCTTTGGCTTAATGAGAATGCCTTTATTGGATGCTGAGGATCAGACCAGCTTTGATTATCCCAAAATAAACGAAATGGTGGATGCTTTTATTCAAAATGGTTTTTGCTATTTTGATACTGCGTTTGTTTACCACAGAGGAAAGTCTGAGGAAATGGTTAGAAAGGCAATAGTAGACCGCCATTCACGAGATAAATTCAAGATTGCTACAAAGCTGCCTATATGGTCAGTAAAAGAAAAAGGCGATGCACAAAGTCTTTTTGACAAGCAGCTCTCTCGTTGTGGTGTTGACTTTATTGACTACTATTTGCTGCATTGCTTAGACACTGATAATTTTAAAAAAGTCAAACAGTTTGATTTGTTTGCATTTGGGCACGCCCTAAAAAAACAAGGTAAAATAAAAAATTTAGGATTTTCTTTTCATGATAATCATGAGGTACTAGAAGAGATTTTTGCCTATCTTAAAACCTCTAAAATCATAATGCCCGATTTTGTAATGCTTCAGATTAATTATATTGATTGGCTAAACCCCAACATTGCATCTAAAAAATGCTATGATATTGCAAGAAAATACGGAGTTCCTATCATGATAATGGAGCCGGTCAAAGGCGGCAGCTTAGTTAATTTGCCAAATGATGCTATAAAGCTAATGAAGGATTACAATTCAAATGCATCAATTGCATCATGGGCGATTAGATATGCTTTGAGTCTGGATGGAATAATTATGGTGCTGTCAGGAATGAATACTATGATGCAGCTAGACGATAATATGGCTACTGTAGATAATTTTAAGCCGCTTAATAATGAGGAGAGAGAAATAATTAAAAAGGTAGTTGATATTTTGAATAATGGCACAGCTATTGGCTGTACATATTGCGAATATTGTTTGAAAAGCTGTCCAAAAAATATTCCCATTCACAATTATTTTCAGCTGTACAATGAAAAGTCTAACAACCCTAAAGCCTTTTTGCCAAGCGGCTATTATGAGAATTTAATAAAAAGATTTTCTAAGCCAAGTGATTGTGTATTATGCGGAAAATGCGAGAAAATGTGCCCGCAGAAGCTCAAAATCATAGATGGACTAAAAGAGGTGACAAATATGTTTGAGAAAAAGGAAGAGAAGGAGTAAAAGAATAGCCAATGAAAAAAATTTTGACAAAAAACATGACACTCACTAAAAATATAACTTTTACGGCAATGTTTATCGCCATCGGGGTACTTTTGCCTATGGCTTTTCATGCCTTTGCTTTGGGCGGTCCAATATTTTTGCCCATGCATATCCCTGTTATTTTAGCTGGCTTATTATTAGGTCCATTTTTTGGTGTTGCAGTAGGCATGTTCGCTCCGCTTTTATCTAGTCTTATTACAGGAATGCCGGTCATGTATCCCATGCTTCCCATAATGATTGTAGAGCTATCTCTTTATGGTGCACTAAGCGGTCTACTCTATAAAAATCTAAAGCTTCCGATATATATATCGCTTCCGATAGCTATGATAATAGGGCGCATAGGTTATGGACTGATGTGGTGGGTGCTGCTTCAAATCAATGTACATGCAGCAGCCGGTGTTTTTGCAGCCATCCAAACAGGTATACCGGGTATAGCCATTCAATTAATAATAATTCCGCTGATAATAGCCGCCATAACCCCTAAAACACTAAAAAAGGTACGCATTATCTCTAGTTGCAGCATAGTCAAGGATGCCAAACAAAAAATTGAAAGCGGAGAGACTGCGCTTGTCATAATCAAAGGCAGAAAAATTGTGCATACTGACACTCGCACGGGTATTTCGGCAGTTTTAGATTTATTGGATAGTTCGCCCGACCTATTAAAAAATTCTATCATTATAGATAAAGTAGTAGGAAAAGCTGTTGCCAGTCTGTTCATCCTATCAAAAGTCGGCTTTGTATATGGTTTAACCATGTCCCGCCCCGCCAAATCCTTGTTGATTGAGGTCAACTCAGGCATAAAATATGATACTTTAGTGGATGTAATACAAAACCGCACAAGGACAGGTGTCTGCCCCATAGAGCAAAGCGTATACGATATTTTCAATCCAAATGATGCATTGCATGCAATTAAGGAAAGACTGGAAGAATTGAGGAGTAAAGATAGGTGTAATAATATTAATTAGTGCTTTGAAAGAAAAGCTTTTAATTAAAAAAGCTTGGTAATATTGTTGGCAACTTGAATCATATAAAATATATTTATATTATGAGCGTAATAGTTCATGAAAAAAAACTTATTCTGTTGGCGTATCTTATGCCGGGTGTACAGGTTGCATTTCTAGTTTTAATATGCCAAGAGTAAACTTGGCTCATCGCTGTTACTTTTTATGGATTTTTAGGGAAATAAGATTAAATCGAGTTATTTTACAAATTATTGCAAAAACTAAAGGGTATGCTTATATTTATTTGTGTCAGCATACTTTTTTTAGTATTTTTATCTTTGCCGTTTAGAATAAAAGTTAAGGTACTTTTTGATATTGAGGATCAAAAAGGCGCTATTTTGGCGAAGTTATTTGGTATAAAGGTATTCAGAATTGAAGCAGAAATCAAAGAGGGAGACAACGGACTATTGGTTATTAATCGGCTTAATAAAAAGCGGTATAAAGTTAAGGCGAATAAAAAGGGAAGTAAGGATGTGGCGGATAAGCTGAAGCTGCTGCCTGTGATAGGCAATTTGAATGTGCGGCGGGTGAGCTTGGTGATGAGGTATGGAGGAGGAGATGCTGTAAAGACTGTGTATGTTTTAGGTGTGATAAGAGTGATTTTTTATGCGTTGGCTTCGGCACTGGATTGTCGGGATACGGTTGAGGTTCATGAGGATATAACAGCGGATTTTGAAAATAAGAGCTTCAATATCAGGTTGTATGGCATAATTTGTTTATCTATTGCAGATATTATTTATGGAATTCTAAGATTGAAGGTTCTAGGATTTAAGAAGTTTTTAAAAAGAAAAAAAAGGCGAAAGGCTTTAGAAAAACAAATATTCGGCAAGAGATTTATGCGAAAAAAAACAAGGAGAATTAGCACATGATAACTGAAAATGACAGCCATCCGATTGAAAGGATCATGGATAATGCCATGACCAAGATTAAGTCTTTTGCTAGGGGCGACACAATTTTGGGCGAGCCTGTGGTGACACAGGATGGGGCTACGATTATTCCTGTGAGCAAGGTTAGTATGGGTTTTTTGACAGGCGGCGGAGAGTATGGTTGCAGCAGTCGAGAGAGCTTTATTGATTATCCTTTTGCAGGCGGCAGCGGTGCGGGTGTGAGCGTTACGCCGATTGGTTTTTTGGTGAGTGACGGCAAGAGTGTTAAGTTGATTGGAATGGATGACAAGAACGCACTTGAAAAGATTTTGGAAACTTTGCCTAATGTGCTGGATAGTCTGTTTCAAGATAAAAGAAAGGGGAAAAGAAAGAAATGGTAAGAAATGAAAACAACGATTGTTATCCTGAGGCAAGTGTAGCTGCTAATTTTTGTCATCCTGTCTATAGCGAAAAATCTGGTCGCAAACGAACAAAAGCTATACATTATTTAATTATTGTCTTACTGCTATGTGTTGTGGTAGTCGCCGCTGCTACCTTTGGGCGAGTGCAGCTGGCTCCTGCAATCCAACAAGCTGACGCGCTAGGCGGAGCTGCGATGATTACTATTGAAACTTCTAGCAAAAGAATTTTGTACGGACACAATTATCATACAAAAAGACCTATGGCGTCTGTCACAAAAATTTTGACTGCTATTGCGGTTATTGAAAATACTCCCAACCTGAATAAGATAATCTCGGTTCCCAAACAAGCTGTTGGTGTAGAGGGCTCGTCAATATATCTGGCGGCAGGTGAAAGAATTTCTGTTTTGGATTTGCTGTACGGACTTATGCTGCAGTCAGGCAATGATTGTGCTGTCGCCTTAGCCATCGTCACAGCAGGCTCTTTAGAAAATTTTTCTATCATCATGAACGATACGGCAAAAAAGGCAGGTGCAAAGAATTCTAATTTTGTAAACCCTCATGGCTTGCATCATGATGACCATTATACTACGGCGTATGACCTTGCAATGATAACAGCTTATGCCATGCAGAATGCGACTTTTAGAGAAATCTCAGCAACAAGAAAACACACAATTTCACGCACTAGGGAGAACTCGATAACTGTCATTCCCAATAAAAATCGTTTGCTTGCTTCATTTGAGGGCGCTGACGGCGTCAAGACGGGTTTTACCAAAAGGGCTGGCAGAACGCTGGTTGCGTCTGCGACTCGTGACGGGATGCAGGTCATTGCCGTAGTCCTTAATTGCGGGCCCATGTTTCAAGATTGTGCCACGCTTATGAATAGGGCATTTAGTGAATTCACCATGCAGAAAATTGCGTGCCAATACCAAAAAATTGCAGATGTGCCAATAACAAACAGTCGCAAAAAAACCATTCAAACAGGTGTGCTTGATGACTTTTATTTTCCGCTAAGAAATAATGAGCAAGTAAAAACCACCATAAAGCCAATCCAAGCCCCGCTCGCCGCTCCTATTAGAAAAGGTGCAGAGGCAGGAGAAATCTCCTTCCTTTTAGAAAATCAGCTTCTTTTCACGACCACCCTTTATACGATAGAGGATGTCAAAGCATACAATATAAAGGATTATCTTAGAAAGATTTTGACGGATTGGTAGGAATGAAAAAAAATAACACCCAAAGCGTATATTGTCGCTTTGGGTGTTATTTTTGAAATGTGTAAAGTAGTTCAGCTATATGTTTTTATATTGATGAGATTCTTGGCTTTTGCTCGTGATGCTAAATAAATTTCATTTACCCTTGATAATGAGTTGCTTTATATCACAAAACCAGTTAGAATAGTTTTATGAGAATAAACAAATATTTGGCATCTTGCGGGATTGCCAGTCGCAGAAAGTGTGAGGAGTTTGTCGTGGAGGGTAAGGTTAAGATAAATGGACGGGTGGTTAAGGACTTAGCTTATTTGGTTAAGAAAACTGATCTTGTGTCTGTTGACGGCAAGAAGGTTTTTATAAATGAAAAACATATTTATTTGATGCTTAATAAGCCAAAGGGCTTTGTGTCTACTACCTCGGATGACTTGGGGCGAAAGACTGTTTTGGATTTAGCTCCCGCTTTTAGAGACACTAGGCTTTTTCCTAT
>Ga0131853_10009576_pt1 | contig 17727 bp, 10 predicted proteins | sample TergutLab28metaG_FD_92764 | JGI IMG/M metagenome (GOLD analysis project Ga0131853, IMG submission 92764) | Labiotermes labralis P1 segment gut microbial communities from Petit-Saut dam, French Guiana - Lab288 P1 (version 2) (version 2) | ecosystem: Host-associated > Arthropoda: Insects >... | reverse complement strand
ATTTATTCTATAGTACGGCTACATGTTTCGACTAGATGTTAGTCATCTTCAGGCCCCTACAATTACTTTACCAGATGCTTTGTCCACTTTGGGATCCCATAGTGTTTACATGTGGATTACTTATTAGCTAGAGCTTTTAGAAAAGTTATAACTACAGAGCTATTGTTATTTCTTTTCTAAAAGCTCTAGCAAATAAGTAATCCACATGTAAACACTATGGGATCCCAAAGTGGACAAAGCATCTGGTAAAGTAATTGTAGGGGCCTCGTGTTATGTTACGAAGTACACTCGTGTGATTTAAAAGAAGATAATTGGAGCGAGTTGAGTTCACATTCATAAGAGACTTCGTAAGAATTTGCGGTGGTAACAAGTGTCTTTCCAGACACACCAATACTCATGCGCCAAAATAATCTCAAAGCCGCCAGTGCACAAGCCGTCACTGAACCACCCAGAAGCCTCCGTTCGCCTTATGAAAATTGTATTTGAGCACGTTCTGCGTAGTGAACGTGACATGCTACCGTGTAGTCTGGTAGATAATTACTGACATTGTAGGGGAACCTGCTGTAGTAACTTCGCGGTGGAACACTACATTCCGAAACTATAGGTAACATTGAAGTGTTCCATCTCCACGCCATGAATGCTTATAGAGGGAATAGAGGTATAGCTCCACTCATTCTTAATCTCAGCACTACATAGAGGTGAGTGGTCAACCTCATTCCCCCGCTGCTTTCCTCGCGAGAATGGATCCAGGTACCAATTTAATAGAGGCTGGGTGGGACGTTTTGAAAAAGAAACAATCTCTTGCCCGTAGGGGATTCGAGTCCCGGACCGTCCAGCCCATTGCAGTTACATTCTGGAAGAAAGCGATCTAATGTTCGTTGTTACGGCCAAAGTAAACGCTATCCCATTACAGGCCTGGACATGCCTTTAGGATTCCAGGAGCCTGAGGCTTCCCGAAATTCTAGACACTTGGAACAAGAGGTTGGTAAAATTGTCAGCCCTACGTACCGGGCGCCTTTACTCCCCAGGATATATACCCTTGTACTCATTTCTGGTCGACCCCAGGGCCATAGGACGTCCAGAAGAATTACGTTAGTGAAAAATCCAATTGACCCCATCGGGAATCGGCCTCAACCAGCTGCACTACCGCGTGCCTCCGTTACCGACAAGAGAATCTGAAATCCCTTAAAGCGAAGAGTCCTTCGGAGCAAGCTGTCGTACATACATGTGATCTGCACATGCTTCTCTGCACCTGTATAGGCTGTACACGTGTGCGTTATGTTTCATTCACTGTGCAGACGTGTTGACAATACAAGGTCTTTACTTTATCTGACAACTATCTTTCTTTGCTTCCGCCACTACTCTGGCGCGCGTCTGGTCAGTCGGCTGGGTGGGCTACGTAAATACGATAAAAGAGATGACAAGAAGTGGCAACTGATAGTTGTGAAATAAAATAATAACATTAAATTAGTTGAAACAGGGAGTTACGTAAGGAACAGCCTAATTAAATTTTGGTTTTAATTAAAATATTTCCTGTTTAACAAGATCAATAGAAGCATGCCTAAAAGTGCACTTAAGGTAGCTGAATAAAGAAAGGCCAACTTCATGTCACTTGCTTTTTTATTTCATTATTTACTGCTCAAAATGTTTAGGATGGTAATACATCCATCCTCAGGAGCTTGTGACTTATTTGTTGAGTTATATCATGGGTTGTATTGCTCTGGTTCGATGTGTGTTGGTGTTACGTTGAGGTTTGGCTGGGGTGGTATGGTATCCGGATGCAGGCTTCAGCCATCAAGATGATGCACGGTCCAATAAACATAAGAAACATCCGGCTACCACACCACTCCAGCCAAACCACAACGTAACACCAACACACATCGTACCAGAGCGATACAACCCATGAAATAACTCAACAAATAAGTCTCAAGCTCTTGAGGATGGATGTATTAACATCCGAAACATGTTGAGCATTAAATAATGGAATAAAAAAGCAAGTGATATCAAGTTGGTCTTTCTTTATTCAACTATCAAGATGATGCACGGTCCAATAAACGTAAGATTGTACTTAAAGCGTTGCGTGATGTGGCAAGTAGTGAAGTGAGAGAGAAAACCAACAAGATGCAACAGTTAGATGCTTATTATCAATACTTTCTCAACGTGTTTCGGGCATCATTATGCCCATCTTCAGGAAACATGTTGAGAAAGTGTTGAAAATAAACATCTAACTGTTGCAGCTTGTTGGTTTTCTCTCTCACTTCACAATTTGCTCACGATGCACGGTCACAGAAACCTAAAGTGGCAAGTAGTGATGTGTTTCGATCAATATTTTATGTGCCCGATACGTATCAGTAATGACGTCTTCATCCCGACTGTGTCATTATATCCAAGCGAACAAACACGAACTCAACAGAATTACGTAGTGTCTTTTGTAGGATTATTCACAGAACAACTGCGTATATACGATATTTGTGTAGCAAGAAATAAAAACTGTTTATATGTTATGTTGTCGTCAAGGTTTTCACTTGTACTTGCTTCTGAAGGTTAAACTGAGGACAGTCAATACGGCTGCAGTATCTCTTCATGTAGCTCCGTTAGCATGTAGCAGAAAACATTCATTTTACGAACTGCCGGTCCCAGTGGCCACTCGGTCTCAGGCGTAGGTCTGCGGCCGTTCGCCTACTGGGGCTGTTGGTTCGGATCCCACCGGGGGCATAGACGTTTGTCTGTTGTGAGTGTTGTGCGTTTTCAGGTAGGGGTCTCTGAGACGAGCTGATCACTCGTCCAGAGGAGTCCTAACGACTGTGGTGCGTCGTTGTGTGTGATCTAGAAACCGCCATACCCAATCATTTGTGATTGTGCTTAAATAGGAGATGCATCATTGGATGTATTTCCTACATGCCATTAATAGCGACTGTCAATAGGATTGCTGAATGTCTACGGACAGATTGCAACATTCTGGGAGATAAAAAAAAAATTAACGACTACCTATAAATGTGCAGTAAAATGTTAATGTCGTTTACCAAGGATGCAAGCAAGGCCGTGACCTATCTCAGGCAGTTAATCGTCGGCTCCTCACCTCGAAGGCCCGGGGTCTTTCCCAAAACCATCTGTGTTGGTTTTGTGATTTCCGAAAACAGCGCAAAGGGTCAGACTTTGTTAGGAAGTATTTCGGTTTTGTTTTGTTTGTATCATTCCGCCAGTACTGCATATTTGTCATCACTGAGATGGGCTATGGGTCCATTAGAATTCTCAGTAAAAAGGTAATGCAGTCCCATTACAGGCCTAGCCAGGCCCAGAGGGTTCCAGGGAGTTAAGGTTCCCAGATTTCGTGACAACGCCGCAGGATGGTGGTAGGTTGTCAGCTTTACGCACCGGCCGCCTTTACCCCCAGGAAATATTCCTGGTACTCATTTATGTTAGAGGCTGAGTCGACCCCAGGGTCGTAGTGCGATCGGAAGGATTTTATGTCAATGAAGAATCCACTGACACCAGCTGGGATCGAACCAGCGACCTTTCGATTTGTAGCACAGCACCTTAACCACTGTGCCACCGCGGTCCCCGCAGAATTCTCAGTTCCAAACACAATTTCACCCCACCCCAAGAATATAAAATAAGGTACGTATGAATGTGACGTAGGTTATGGTCATTGTGACAAATATTTCATCGCTAAATGAGTGCTCTGATCTGGAAGTGGCGATAAATACAGTTACGTAATGAAACGATCATTAAGAAGATGCTAGGCCTGTTATGCTGCCTGTGAAAACGAAACGTAGTTGTGCCTGCGCGTCAACACTTCAGGAGGCAAACAAGTTTCTTCACGCTGTCATGTTTCTCCAAATAAAATAATGTTATCCCTTCGTAACACAACAATAGCACACAATCATCAGCACCGTAATATGGCTACATGTTTCGGTCTTTTCTAGACCATCTTCAGGCCAGCATCTCCCAGTAGAAAGTACAATCGGTGCGCACTATACAGTATGGGATCCCATACTGTCTACAGGGTGTGCGTAAAAACAATTATAAATGTTTTTTAAGCTTAAAACACTGTTGAACAGGATGTAGTGTATCTAAAACATTTTGTATGTGTTTACTGTCAGTTATGAAGGTACTTTCATTACAAGAAACATAATTGTTTTTACGCACACCCTGTAAACAGTATGGGATCCCATACTGTTCACAGGGTGTGCGTAAAAACAATTATAAAAGTTTTTTTATGCTTAGAACACTGTTGAACAGGATCTAGTGTATCTAAAACATCTAGGAAGTGTGTCATCCCCGTTGTGTGTGTGAAAATTGGAAAGGGTATGTTGTCAAACACAACAATGTCAATTAAGGTGTATTTAGTAGCTATGCTAGACAACTACATGTTTCGGCCTTTACTGGCCATCTTCAGGTTGTCTTCAAGAGAACTTAAGGTCCTACTATATACACTGTGCGCGCACGTGGTGCAGAGATCTCTACATAGGGCCTTATTGCGTAATGTAATATCTATATGTGGTGGTATGCTCTGGCTAGAGGCCCGATAGAGTCTGGTGGCTGGTGTCAAGTTTGAAGGTTCTTGTTGCGCCGGTATTATGAAGAGGAACACGCCTCTTCATAATACCGGCGCAACAAGAACCTTCAAACTTGACACTAGCGCCATAATGTACGTTCGGATTGGTTGTTCGTTGCTTGGTCACTCAGCATAACAGTGGTAGGTCCAGTTACCACATACTATCAATGATCACAGGCCTGATTAATTAGGGGCTTTAGAGTTAGAACACTACAGCTTTAACAGAATACAAGTTCGTACGGCGGTATTCCGACCTATATGGCGTTCACGTTTTGCTGAGTGGTTACGAAGAACATTCTTAACACTGAGGCCATAGACAGAAGTCCTAATCTACGGCGGGAATGACGAAGATGTAGGCTTTCCCCTCTCTACCTTATTTGATATTGACCTCTAGCCCCCCTCTATATTCTAGCGACCAGCCCAAAGCGCTTGACACTGAAGATCTCACTGCTCACATTCGTGTGAGCAAAATATCCGGATTACTGGAGGGGAGTACAGATTGATAAACTGTCCCTGGGGGGGGGGGTTGCTGAGAGGTGGGCGCAGATGTGGAGGGGGTCAGTCCGTGGTATTCATATCCGCGATCTCAGTATTAGAATGGAGGCAATACAGAAGTCACCCCACCCCACCTCCCGACTTAACGCCATTTAGAATTACGCTGCACTCAGACTTATTAAAAAGGGTTTTCAAAAGTGCGCCATGTTTTTCCTTGCTCGAACGAAAGCTCAGTTTGGAGAAGGAGGTTGGAGAATACTGTTGGGCGATAACAGGCCACGGGGAGGTGAGGCCGTGGTCGATCGGGTTCCAACGTGTTGTAGTTAGTATTTCAACTGGATTCCACCAATACATACATACATACACACATACATACATACGTACGTACGTACGTACGTACATTCACTCATTCATAAAGGCAAAGTTCAACCTAGAACAGGCTACGAAAAACCAGAGAGAGAGTAGAGGTCTAGATCTACTCTTTCTTTAACCTCGGCTGTGGGTGGGGTGGGTGGTCAACGCCACGCCCCGGCCGCTTTACCCCTGGGAAAGACCCGGTATCCGTTGTATAAGAGGCTGGGTGGGCTCCAGGGCAAGCCTGGACAGGTGCGGAAAATCTCGCCTACACCGGGATATGACGCCCGGACCGTCCAGCCCGCACAGAGTAGCTATACCGACTGAGCTATGCCGGCCCACGTACATAGTTGACCTATCTGAACCGCGCAAAATTGGACTCGGCGCGCGACCTTTTTGACCGGAGCTGTTGGGCAAGTCAGGGAAAGGCTGTATGCTCTCGTGTAACGTTGGTATCCATGTACCAGACCACACGGTGTCAAAACTCAGAACGCCACAGGGAGATCTCGTGAGCCGGTAACAGTTCTTTGTCTCTGCTGCATACTGTTTAATCTCCGTTGCACGCGGTCAATATTTTACAAGTAAACCATCAGGTGGTTTGCGGCGCTACTGACTACCGCACGGTGAAACGGAAATTACGTTATATAATCCCCCCCAACGCCACGTTTGACGTGCACACAATGATGATACGACCGAGAGGAGAGTGTGGTTGTGCTGTCATCGCAGGCTGTCCCCGCCCAAATAGAATCTCGTTGACGGAATCAACTGGAAGAAGCTTTTTATTGGAAGGGAACTTTTCCTCTAGCCCATTTGTTTCTTCATGGAGACTGCATACTTTCCGGTATTCAGTTACTGCTGAGCAAACACTGTGTGGGTGGTTTTCGTCGCAGGAGACGGAAGTGCTGCACGCGCGTTGAACTCGATGGCCTCAGTATCGAACATTAGGCCATCCCGGAAGTTAGAAAGGTACTAAGACTGCGCTTTTTTTGGGGGATGTGACGCCCCGCAGATCGGTAGAATAGGACTGGCGTTTCGGAGGAAGAAGAAGGTAGAAGTGTAAGGCGCGCGGGAATAACCGATGTCACTTCCTTTCGTCTTTCTCATTCTAACCTATTTTGTTTCACTTTTCCTTATTTTATATTGAGTTTCTTTTCTGTAACTTGGTTACTTCAGCTGAACGGTTTGGAGTTCGAATCCCGGTGGAGGCGAGGTTTCCCGCACCCTTCCTGGACCAAGCCCTGGTGCCCATACAGCCTCCTATACGGGGTGAAGTGGCCTGGGCGTGGCGTTGACCAACCACCCCTCATCTAGTGCCAGGGTAAAAGAAAGAGTACAGCTGTATTCGTATGATTTTCAGTGCCTGCATGGAATGTTAGAGGGTAAAGTATTTACATCCTCCCTATCACCTCCTGTCGCAGATTCCAGCCACGACCCTTTTCAAGGCCGTAGTTCCCATACTATCTCCTATTCCCAGTCCTACCATTAACCGTTACCGTGTCTTATCCTTCTGCCTTGAACATGGAGGCAGCAGGTTCCTCCGATACCGTGGTGTTGTCTGGCAAATTGCATGCCGTCACATCCGACATTATAATGCTGTCCATTATTATCCGTGTAATGTACGCCGCTGACGTCAGAATCACGTTTCTACTACGAGAGACCTTTTCGGTGGTGAAATGCGCACATTTGCTTGTGCAAGAGGGACATGCCCGTCTCCTTGACAACCCACATTGTGTCACTCTCGGTCGCTCAGATGCACATTTCTGTATTCGTGCGATAATGACGTAACATTTTGAACTTACGCAACTTTTCGCAAATGGAAATTCGTTTGAATGGGATTACAGAAACGCGAGAAATGAGGGTAAAAACGAAAGAATACAGTCTTCTGGGATGTGACTCCGTACGGTCTGCTGCAACTCTAACGTCGTATGCGACGCGATGTACGAAGAAGGATATGTTATGTTATGTTCTTTCTTTCCTCTTCTTATATTAGAACGAGGCTTATTGTTCCACTCCTAATTTGGTGGCAGTGTGCTCATCCGAAACGTCTATAAAATTTCCCTTATTACACGTCGAACCTGAAGAATGTATAACACTTGGAAAACATGGGCATCGATGAGATGATAATATTAAAATGGATATTCAAGAAAAAGAATGGGGGCGTGGTCTGGATTGGTCTGGCTAGGGAAAGGGAGAAGTGGCGGGCTGTTGTGAACACGGAAATGAACCTTCAGGTTCCATAAAATGGGCACAGTTGGTTGACTAGCTGAAGTACTGTAAGTTTCTCAAGAAGGTGTCTGCTCCGTTGAGTTACAATACACGGTGTCGCGTTCCAGAAGACGTTATCATTCATAGTTACCTCCGTGATAACTTCAGATCCCAAAGTAATGTTGCTATTACCCTTACTATTGATTGCTGCCAATGTATTTTGTTACGGCTTCTTTCCGTGAGACTTGCCAGTGGTTAAAATTTCCCCTGAATGGGTTACGGGCCCAGAGCAGGGTAAGTCCAGCGGTAGGATTGGTACCTTCAGCCTCTGGACCGGCATGTTTAGGGACAGCATTTCCTCCATTCGTGGTGAAACAGTTATACCGCTGTGACTCAGTCGTCATTTCCTCAATGGTGAGAACAGGGTATACCACGAGAAGGCGAGGATGACTGCTTGGTAGGATCGGCTATAGTATTACGCATCACTACCACTTATACGAAGGAGTTAAAAATAACACCAATTTTGGACAAATTACTGGATTACAAGAGAAGCTGGATACAACATGTGAATAGAATGTCTCGAAATAGATTACCCAGGGTAATGAAATGTTACTCCCCAGCTGGCAGAAGGAATCAAGGTAGACCTTTGAAAAGACTTCTGGATACGTGAGACCGGAACGGGTCAACAAGTGGCCCAACTCCATGACAGATATATGATGATGATGATGATGATGATGATATTTTGTTACGTACGCCAATTAGCTTTTTTTTTTCTGAAGGCTTGTTCTTTTAGCAGCCTGCAGATCCTAGTTAAACGACGTTGGGTTGTCACTTTATATCGTCTGTGTTTGCTGTCAAGATCTCAGATTCCCACAACATTGACTATGCAGAACACTGTCTAGTGACATGATGTCGTCGAGTCTGGTAGAAACAGTGGCGTACCCAGGAATTTTGTTCGGGTGGGGGGAGGGGGGGTGTTCAACAAATTCAGTTGAGGACAGAGGACAGAGAGAACGGGGATCTGAAGGCGGTAGCCGCCTACTCAGGGGTTCATGAGGCAGCTGTAATTTTGTACAAGAAATTTCATTTCATATAACAAACGTTTCTTAATTTTTGGTACTTTAAGACTATTTATGATGACAACCAATTTATTTGTCATTGCTAATGTAAAACAATTACGAACCTAGGTAGTTTTAGAATTTTACTGCCTTTTTTCCGAACATCTTGGCGTGTTGGCGTCCTAAATTCAGCAATTTTTAGCAGTTTTCACAATCGGGTTGAGTTTGGCACGATTTTGGAGGGTCTTCGGAATTTCGGGAGGGGTTAAACACCCCAAACCCTCCCACTTCCCCCTCGGTACGCCACTAGGTAGAAACGTACCTACGTTTCAGATGGAACGTGATAATTCCATCTTGAGCATAAAGTTTGTAAACGCAGCGCGTTCTTTCGGAACATGGGTGAATCTCTGTCGAGACTGTATGATGTCACACCGTAAAAGATCCCATTATTCATGTCTGTATTTGTTCGCCTACAAGGAATTGTTCGTACGTAATATGTGGACGTCAAGTGACCGCTGGTAGGCCTAATATGCCGTCGTCAGAATCCACGTTCAGCTCTTTCTTTTTCGAGGACACTGACTAATTATTTCCCGGTCCTTGAGTTAATGGGCGTCTTATCGCGGTAAGGAACTTGACACTGTAACAAGAATCGCAGAAACGAGCAGAGGGAAAGGACTGAATTCTTGGCGTCCGCCACGTGACGGATTGACTCCCTGTTCATATCGATCGTGTGCGTGGAATTTGCGCCGCTGTGTACAAGGGTTCTTTTAATCTGTCTACATCTGCATGTATACAGGTCCGGGATGTTCGTCACTCGCAAATTAAATGCGAAAACCCAGGAAGCTACACATTGGACTCGTAAACTCAAAATATAACCTTCAGAAAGAGAGATTTTTTTTTCATGTGTTTTGTACCGTACATTGTGATACAATTAACCAACAAAATGCACACTATTCAAATTAAATGTTTTAATTAAACTCAAGAATTGAATTCAAAAATTAAAACATCAATGTTTTAATTCAATCCGAGAATTGAATTAAAAAATAAAACATTAATTTTTAATTCAATTCAAGAATTGAATTAAAAGGTTAAAACATCAATGTTTTAATTGAATCCGAAAATTTAATTTAAAAAATAGGACATTAATTTTAATTCAATTCAAGAATTGAATAAAAAAATTAAAACATAAATGTTTTAATTGAGTCCAAGAATTGAATTAAAAATGAAACATTAATGTTTTATTAAATTCAAGAATTGACTCAAAAAATTAAAACATTAGTGTTTTAATTCAATTCAAGAATTGAATTGAAAAACTAAACCATTAATGTTTTAATTCCAACCAAGAATTGAATTAAAAATAAAACATCAATGTTTAATTCAATTCAAGAATTCAATTTAAAAACTAAAACACTAATGTTTAATTCAATCCAAGAATTGAATTAAAAATAAAAAAAATAATGTTTTAATTCAACCCAAGAATTGAATTAAAACATTAATTTGAAAGGGTGCATTTTGTTGGTTTACATCACATAAAGGTGAGATAGGTGAGGCATGCAGTACGCATGGGACAGATGAGAAACGCATGAAAATTGTGGAGGGCTGACTTCTTCTTGGATGTGAAGCCGTGTAGTGTCATATATTTGTCGAAGTTTCGGAGTAACGTGCTGTTTCCTTCTTCGTGATGAAAGATGGATGGAGGACAGAGGGTTTTGTCGAACGTCCGTCCGTATCTAGCAACCTACACGGCGTCACTTCCAAGAAGACGGTAATACTTATGTTCAATGCAGGGTTCAGCTCAGCTGCACATATCACTGCGCAGCGAAAGCGCGCATTTTATGGAACTTTTTGGCGAACGCATCAGAAACGAATGTGAAACCGTGAAATTGGTGTGGTTAAGAACCACGTGATGAAGGGGGAGATTTCCCCTCATTTCTCGTGCATAGACGCTGTTCAAAGTATGCTACCGTCTTTTTTTTTACACCAGTTTACAGTCTACATTTTATAGTTCCTTAGCAAGGCTGCTTTTAATCAAAACGTGTTTATTTCCCGATCAACGTGTCGTTCGGCCTTCGTTAAAAAAATAACATGCAAAAGGACTTAGAAATCCTACACAGATAATCTTAATGTCTGTGAAATTCAGCGCTCAAGGAACAGACAGACCTCAGCAGTCTGCTGATACAATTTCGCATAATCCGACGCCTTTGAACCTTCTGAGACGGCCTTCACCAGCTTCTGATTATTTGTTAATGTTGGCACCCTCGTTTGAACTTGAGTGTCCAGTCATATTTTGCCCTTTGATTTAATCTACACGCACTAACCCTTTTACGCATAACGACCCATATAGAGGTCGTACCGCACCGCTAACCTCTAAAGTTGCATTTTATATATTCATTAACCTTTTGGCGCCGGAATTATTTTTTTTTTTAATTTTAGCACATTCTGTATATAAAATGTGAATAATACAGGAACCAAATACGTTAGAATTATGAAACAAACAGCATTTTGAAGAGAAAAAAACGGAGAATATATACCATGTTTAAAATATTCAGTACCTATATTTGTTGAATACATATATAAAATGCAACTTTAGAGGTTAGCGGTGCGGTACGACCACTATAGTTGACATTAGGCGTCAAAAGGTTAAACAAATATGGGTATTGAATATTTTAAACATGGTATATACTCTCCGTTTTTTCTCTTCAAAGTGCAGTTTGTTTCATAATTCTAACGTATTTGGTTCCTGTATTATTCGCATTTTATATACAGGGTGTGATAAAATTAAAAAAACAATTCCGACGCCAAAAGGTAAGATATAAATTTTTAATATTGTCGTTTGTTTTCCATTCCATTCCATATATGGCACTACAGCCCCTTCCGGGCCTTGGCCTCCCCCATAAGACCCCTCCATTCATCCCCATTTTCAACTCTTCTCCTCCATCCTCTTATCCCCAGCAGTTGTAATGCATCCCTCTGGACCACATCCGCCCATCTGCTTCTTGATAATGTTCGAACATTCCGTGTGCCAAAAATCATTTCCTTTTCCTTGCAGCCAGGTCGTCGTCTGTTTATCTCGTCCGAGGCATCTCTGAGGTTTCCTGAGAGCAAATTCTTTCCGGGGTGGGTTCGTACACCCACGCTCAACCCCCCCAACCTGGAGGACCAGAGTGTCCCTTTTTGTCTGGGTCATCACCTTTGACCTGTCCGGCTTTGGTGACCCTGCCAGTAGCTATGCTATCGCCGGCTTAGCTCTCAGGATCATTTGACCACACAAGCCCCACCACTACGTCAAAGTAGAGACACCTTCGGGGGGGGGGGGTCGTTTGTTTTACGGCATATAAATGAAGGAACGATCAGGTGCTTAGCATGTAGTTCGTGTGCCTTGTTTGACGCAGTTCCACAGTCGATTTAAGGTAGTTTTGCACAACCATTGCAAGCAGGGACTACTATATCTCTGTCATGCTTTTGTTTTAAATAAATATTTATTTACAACATGTTCCATTACATGGTAATACTACATGTTACAGTATTCATGTGATTCACTGCTTGTTCTTTTGGTCAGTAATTGGCACCACAAGTCGAGATCTTTGACGAACTATTTCAGTTTTTGAAAGTCAATTGACCTAACGAAAATTGAGAATGCTTGTAGGTACTTGGTTGTTAGTTCGTCCTTTGCAGGGGGCCAGGACCTTCTGCTGTCCACTATTTTCTTTATCATAGAACCTCTTTGTGCCTCGAAAAGATTACATTCGAAGATTATGTGGTCGGATGTCTGCTGTCCTTCATTACAGAGACACATGGGATCGTCTGCTAGCTTAAATCTGTGTAGGTAAGATCTGGTTTTAACGTGTCCAGTGACGAGTGCTGTGAATTCTGGTGTTATTGGGAACCTTCGTTTTTAGCCTCTGCACCTTGTCATACTCCTAAGGGTTTAAACAGTACTGGTATAATGTAACAATCCGGCGCCTTCTCACAACCATTGTTGCCATGGAAACTCAAGATCACGTACCCTTTGTATTGATGTTGTCGGATGGTTGGCAACAATACAAAAATATTTAGTGTTGCCACGAATATGCAAAGTGGGTTTCCTTTGCGCTATTGTCAAGCTACAAAATATTTCGTACTGCCGTCAGCAATATCAACGTACCTGGCCTTCATGTAAAGTGCCACATATTTTTGTTCCATTATAAACTAATCTGGGGCTTCTCGATAAATTTTTGTTTAAGCCAATATCAAATGTTTGTTTAAGCCAATATCAAATTTTTGTTTAAGCCAATATCAAATTTTTGTTTAAGCCAATATCAAATTTTTGTTTAAGCCAATATCAAATTTTTGTTTAAGCCAATATCAAATTTTTGTTTAAGCTAATATCAAATTTTTGTTTAGGCTAATATCAAATTTTTGTTGAAGCCAATATCAAATTTTTGTTTAAGCCAATATCAAATTTTTGTTTAAGCCAATATCAAATTTTTGTTTAGGCTAATATCTAAATTTGGTTTAAGCCAATATCAAATTTTTGTTTAAGCCAATATCAAGTTTTTGTTTAAGCCAATATAAAATTTTTGTTTATGTCAATATTAAATTTTTGTTTAAGCCAATATCAAATATTTGTTTAAGCGAATATAACATTTTTGTTTAAGCCAATATAAAATTTCACGAATATTCGTCAATGGGGGTGGGGTGGTGGTGGTGAGCCGCCCTGATAAACACGAGCAGAAGAACAGACACACAGACAGACAGACAGACATGACTACGACAATAGATGCTTTTAGCGACTTATGCGAACGCGTCTAAAAAACGCGACCCCCCACCACACGTTTTTTTCCCCTAAAAATTCCTATCTGTTATTTTTACCAAAATTTGTCCGCAGTTCAGATTTCTATTAAAATCGGTCAAGAATAACACGCATTTTACGTAAAGGCTTGCTTATGTTTGGTTGTAACTGAGGCAGATCTGTTCTGCGTGAGGTACGAACTGGAGCCTATGAAGTATTCGAAAATACGAAAAGAGTTCACTGTGAGGTATAAATTGAGGCCTAAGAAACAATGTCCGAACTAAACGCTCCTCCCTTTGCAAGGCAAGTAGAGGGGGTTATGATATCTCGATCTTTACGAGACAGGCACAACAAATGTGAAATCTCGCAGTTTACGATATACGTACAAACCAGAGAAGCCGCAGAAACAGTTGACGATCTACACGTATCCCAAGCGAAAAACAGAAGAAGGTAAATGTTACGTTGAGGCTGCAGTGAAAGTAAAGGTAAAGCAGTCTCGTTACAGGCCAGTGGCCCAGAGGTTTCCAGGAAGTTAAAGTTCCCATATTACATGACAACGGCACAGGATGGTGGTAAGGTTGTGAGCCTTACGCACCGGCCGCCTTTACCACCAGAAAATGCTCCTGGTACTCATTTCTGTTAGAGACTGAGTCGACCCCAGGGCCATAGTGCGATCGGAAAGATTTTATTTCAATGAAAAATTCCAATGACACTATCTGGAATCGAACCAGCGACCTTCCTATTTGTAGCACAGCACTTAACCCCTGTGCCACCACGGTCCCTGCAGTGAAAGTAGTAAGGAATAATATAAGTAGGATTAATGGGGACAATATCAGAGCGGAAGTTCCAAAAGTGTCAGACCATGTAGAAAATTCCTGTCTCCTTAGGCTTTTCCGCGTAGCTGCCAAAAGTGTATGTTTAGTTTTTGCTATGTCACTGTCTTCCTGTCCGTCTGTTCGCGTGTTCCAATGCTGCTCCCACTGGACAGATATGAGAAAAATGTTATGTTGAGAACTTTTCTAAAAAAAATCTGTCGAGAAACTCAATTTTTTTAAGTCGGACAAAAACACTGGACACTCTACAAGTAGACATTACATTTTTGCCAACTACATATATTTGTTATAAAACCATTTTAGTGCAACACACAATATATTCATATAGTTGACAGTGACGTGTAGATCAACAACACACGCAGAATGAAGTTTTGCTTTTCCACTTAAATAGTGGTTACGCGAACGCGTCACAATGTCACGTTACGAATACCCTGCTTATTTTATTCCACTTTCGTAACACTTTGATTTTTTCTCGGTTCTCTAAGGAAAGTCACCTCTGCTTAAGATGGATTAAGAATGTGTTCGGACATGACAAGTGGACCCTATCCTATTTTCTCTACAGCCGCATATTCCTCCATTATTCCAAATTTAGCAATGTCCTTGCTTCTCCGCAATGTCTCACCTGAAGCATTAGGTCAGTTGAACATGTACACACCGAGTGGTCGAAACGCTGTACAGTGTGTCTGTTCATGTACAAGCAAGTTCCAGAAATAAGGTAACAACCACTCTGATGGCGATAACTGTATTCTGACTTCGATGCATACATGCCACATGGGTAGCAGATGGTACACACCAGACTCCCAAGTAATCACGGCTGACATTTAAGTATTCGTTCCACCGTGGCAACAAAGCTTTTATTCCGGAGTGGAAGAAATTAGAGTTACGTGTCTGTTGCCAGGAGGTGACAGCTTGTTTCATATCGGCGTCCTTTGGAAATCGCTTGCTAGCTAGTTGCTTCTTCAGGGGCGTAGGAAGATGGAAATTACTGGGCCCCATTCTGCTAACCGGACTTGTGACTAGTTACAGCACTGCAGCTGGGATATTACGGACCACCCTCCGTATAGATCTCTACTGCACCATGTGATTTCCGTGTTTTTTGAATCCTTGTCAGCCATTTTTACCTTCTTTCAATTTAGAGCCGAGTAAATTCAGTAATTTCTTGTTACTATGCAGCTCCGAAATGTTTCATTTATCCCATCTAAAGCTAAGAAGATTAACCTTTAGACGCCTAACGTCAACTATAGTTGACGTACCGCACCGCTAACCTCCAAAGTTACATTTTATATATTTATTCAACAATTATAGATATCGAATATTTTCAACGTGGTATATACTCTCCGTTTTTTTCTCTTCAAAATGCAGTTTGTTTCATAATTCTAACATATTTGGTTCGTGTATTATTCACATTTTATATACAGGGTGTGCTAAAATTAAAAAAATAATTCCGGCGCCAAAAAGGTTAAAAAATATATATGGATGTATGATCCTGTGGGGGCACGCGGTGACGCAGTTGGTTGAGGCTCTGCGCTACAAGCCGGAACATCGCGATTGGGATTTTTTTCATTGACATAATCTATCCGGCCGTACTATGGCCCTGGGGTCGACTCAGCCTCAAAGAAATGAATACGAGGAATATCTCGAGGGGATAAAGGCGGCCGATGCTTAGGTCTGACATCCTTACCACCTTCATGTGTCGATTATCTAGAAATTCTGGGAGCCTCAAACTCCTGGAGCCTCAAGGGCCTGTCCAGCCCGTAAATGGATAGTTTTACCTTCACTATGATTTTGTCTAGTCTTTTGTATGTGTGTGACCCTCTATCTCATTCTGCTCCCTATTTTTGGATCATTTTTAGTAACTTAGTAACGCACACGCACAAATAGCAAAACCCTGGAGGCATAAGTTCCGAAGAATAAGGAGAAGATGTCAGACTAACCAATCCCGCAAAAACCCCCCCCCCCCCCACCAACATAGGAGCGTATAAGATACCACACCTGCAATCACAGTTTCCTCCTAACCCTGCACCTACCCAACCTGAAAGACCCACACCCAGCTACCTTCAAATTCATTGCCCCAACAGACATCCCACCAAACTTAGCTTAACAAAATCACGTAAAATGATGATGAGATCTCAACATCACCACGCGGTTTAGGCATATTATATAAAACTCTTTTAGCAAGAAAGTTGTCAAAACCTGAAGATGGCCGCCATAGGCCGAAACATGCAGTTTTTCCATTGCTAATAAACACCATCATTTAGCCATGTATCTATAGTTGTGTTTTTGACTGAATTTGCCTCACCTTATAACCTAATTTCATGTTCTTTCTCTGATTTGCTTGGACGAGCTAAGGAAACTCACGTAAAACCTTTGGTGGTTTAGCCTTGATCTGAGCCAAAACTTGAAATCGGGGTATCCTGCATACTATTGAGGAATGTCATGCGCCCTGATTCAGGGGTGTGGGAGAGGAGACGTTTATACAGTGTTTTGGTGGGGAAACTTGTGGGGGCAGAAGTGGTTGGAACACAAAGACGTAGAAAGAAGGATCATATCTCTTGGAAGGGACAAGTGGTGGCCTCTTATGAAAAAGGTTACGCATTTTCAAGGTCCATAAAATATGTGCAATTTCTTACAACTTCTGGTTTCTCAAGAAGGACTCTGCTCCATTTCGCTCATTTGCGACATTTGAGAGTGTCACAACTCAAAATTTGGCAGTTTTGAGTTATTGGTATAGAAAGAAACGTTTGCAGATACACTTTTAACAGGTTTAGCGTCATAAAGCAGTTTGCAAAACTCGCCGCTAGAGAGCAGTTGTGTCGTCGTTGCACTCATAGAAAAATTATAGCACTTCAAAACCTTTCAAAGTTTCTCCTGAAATATCAAAATTTTTGAGTTGTGACACTGTTGTCGCAAATGAGCGATATAATGTTACCCACTGTCATGTGCGTTTTTTGAGAACAGAATTTGAGTCACATAAAGAGGCACTGACTGCCGTGACTATGAAGAATACCGTCTTCTGATATGTGACACCTTGTAGTCTGGTAGAAATTTACCGACGATTAGGTGGATCTTACTACCTCGCCATCTTTGAGGTATAACCGACCTCCACTCAGGTCCGCAGGTAGGTAAATCTAGCTACACATTTCTTAAGGTGTTGACAGCTCAACAGTTACTATCGTGGAGACGATGCGAATTTTGGGGTTATGAGCGGCAGATTTAATGTAAACAGCTTCTGTATTTAATTCGTTTACAGACACAAGACAGTCAATGTAGGTTTTCTTTTGTGTCCAATGCCACCACGTGTCCTTGTGGACTTCGTGGTCCTCCCTCCTCGGCATGGCAGGAGTGTAACCGACTTCTGAGATTGGGACGCCCATGAGGCGCAGTTACGTTGTCCCGATGATGTGAGTGGTGATAGAGGAAGATGTAGTGCCAGGAGGGCCCTTAAACCTAAAT
>Ga0131853_10009574_pt1 | contig 17728 bp, 14 predicted proteins | sample TergutLab28metaG_FD_92764 | JGI IMG/M metagenome (GOLD analysis project Ga0131853, IMG submission 92764) | Labiotermes labralis P1 segment gut microbial communities from Petit-Saut dam, French Guiana - Lab288 P1 (version 2) (version 2) | ecosystem: Host-associated > Arthropoda: Insects >... | reverse complement strand
CGGGATGGCTGTTGTTATTGGTAGAGATACTATGGGAAAAGGCGCAGAGGAACTCGGAAAAATACTAATCAAAGGCTTTATCTATTCCTTGACTGAGCTTCCGATGCCGCCTAAGTATGTGATTTTCTTTAATTCTGGCGTATACTTAACATCGAATGAATCCAACACGATTGACGACTTAAAGAAGCTGGAAGAAAAAGGCGTAAAAGTTCTCACTTGCGGTACTTGCATAAACTTCTATAATCTTCAAGATAAGCTGGCGGTAGGGGAGATTGTAAATATGTACGAGATAACCGAGAAAATGGCTTCTGCTACTAATATTATCAATATCTAAGTATTAAGTATGTAGCATAAATTCATAGTATCTATAGAATATGCGATTGTCATTAAGGCAGGATGCCTTGCCCAATGCCATTAAGTTAAGGATCAGATCAGTAAAGGGTAGCACACGAAAATATGCTACCCTTTTTGTTGTAATAATATTTGTGGTTATCTTTGGTCTTATATTGGATTAGCTCATAATAATCCCTGTGAAATTCATCGTCATTGTTTGTTGTCAAAACAAAGCCCCCGGTAAAGTCATCTTCGGCTTCAAAAGCAAGAGCAACCGTTTCATAAATGAGTTTCATTCCGCTGGAATAGGTAAACTCGTTGTACATCCCATCCAGCTTGTAAGAGTATACCAACTTCCTTGTGTGTCCGTAATATGCGATATTCATAATAACCTACGATTGATTGTCAGCTTGATGTTGTGGCATACCATAACTCATACAATAATAGATTTAATCTATAAACGAATGTAGGATGCACAATATCTGTACCACTTTTGTAAGGTGGGTCGGGCATATATTTGCTGCCCTCAATGTCACCCATACAGAAGCAGCTGCATCTAAATCCTCTTGCTTGGTGGCTCTAAGTAATAATCTTAGCGCATTAATAATAACAGCTCCGATTTGGCATGAACTTCCTACGGTGTTGCGGAAATTTCCCCCAGCGCCGAAATCTTAGCAATAACATCCCGAGCAATGCCATCAAGCAATTCAGCGTTCACTCTCGCGCCGTAATGCTCCTCTAAGCTAATGGGCTCGCCGATATTTATTATAATCTTGGAAAACAAACGAAATTGCGAAACCGCATTGATATGAATCGGCACAATCCGCGCACGGCCTTTTATTGCAAACAGCGCCACGCCGCCCTTTGCCTCGTCAACATCAATGGTTTTTCGGCGGCCGCCTTGCAGGTATATGCCCATCACGCGCTCTTCTTTGAGGATGGTGACAGCAGCTTTTAGGCTTGGTATAGTCGGCTTTTCGCGGTTCATGGCGATTGCGCCCAGTCCCAGAAAAAGCCTGCGCAAAAACCAGCCCTTAAAAAATTCATCTTTGGCGACAAAATGCACCTGCCTTGGGGAGATTAATCCAAGCAGCGGCACGTCATGCATGGAAGTATGGTTTGCACACAGCACGACAGCACCTTCGCGCGGGATATTCTCTCTGCCTGTGATTTTTATGCGGAATAACATGTGATATGGCACGTAGAGAACGAATTTCGCAAGCCTATAAAGGCCGCCTCTTCTGTTGAAATCTTTATCCGGCATAGTCTTCCTCCTTATTTTTATTGCTTCAAGGTTCGGTCGAAAAAATCGGCTCAACAATGGTTTTCGGAAGTTACCTACAGCAGTTACAATCGCAACCGTAGAGGCGATTATCAATCGCTCGCCTCGCCCGCACAATATCTATCAGCTCGCTTACAACTTCCTCGAAGCCCATATGCCCGGTATCTATGATAACCGCTCCATCGGCGACTTTTAACGGCGATATCTCGCGTGTGCTGTCTTGCAAATCTCGTGAGATTATTTGTTCTAAAATGTCCTTATAATCGTAGCTTTGCCCTAGATTGTCCAGCTCATCACATCGGCGGCGAGCGCGGATTTCGGGGGCAGCATCCATGTAGATTTTTATATCTGCTCCCGGTAGCACGACAGTCCCGATATCCCGCCCATCCATGACAACATTTGCACCCGCAGCCATTTTCTGCTGCAAGCGCACCAGCTCCCGGCGTACCGCCTCGTATCGGCTTACAGCAGAGGCTCCCATGCCCATTTCGGCTGTGCGCAAATCATCCGTAACGTTAATATTATCAAGAAAAAGAGCCTGCGCGCCGCCAATGTGCCGCAAATCTATAGAAATACCGCCAAGCGAGGCCGTCACAGATGCCTCGTTCTGCCAATCGGCCCCGCAATTGCGGGCATTAAGTGCCACGGCGCGATACATCGCCCCGGTATCTATGTACAAAAACCCCAGCCGCCGAGCCAGCTCCCGCGCAACGCTGCTTTTGCCCGATCCACCCGGGCCGTCTATTGCTATTTGAAAGCTCATTTGAGTTCCTCCGTTGTATGTTGTTGTCGAATGTGGTGTAAAGTATGTCGAGTTGTTAGTCAGAATCTTTAGCTAACAGCGGCGACCCCCGGTACATGACACCGGGGGTCGTTTTTCTGTCACTTGAAAGACTACGTGCAAAAAATACAAAAAGCTGCACCTAATAATACCACAAACATCATGCGTCTGTCAAGTATTTTTCTAACAATCTTCATCTTGCAAATCAGGCCGCAGATGTGCTGCATCCCTTAAATAAACATGCGCGACATCCGTCTGCGCTGTGTTAGCTTCAGCAAGCACACACACCCTCACCACCTTAGCCATGCTGCCTGCAACATCCATCTCCTGCACACACATCAAAGCCGCGCGGACAATACCCATATTACGGGCGGCAGCGGCGGGGTATGCCGCGTTTAAATCCTTGGTGCAAGTGAATGTGATAGAGATGATATCATCAATAGCCAAGTTGTTGCGTAGCATAATCTGTGTCAAAAGCTGCTCGGCTCCCTCCAAAATATCTGTCTGCGTATTTTCGGCGGTAATAGCCCCTCTTATTGCTCTCATATCAGCCCTCCGTTTTTGATGTTATGTAAATTCTATTGCCTTTCGTTAATTATAGCCAACACCGCCTCCAAAGCATCCATGCCGTTCCTGTTAAAATAATGAGGGATAGTGCCTGCCTCTAAAGGCCTGCCGTGGGTGTCGGTTACGTAAAACATATCAAACTGTACATATTAATTCGGGTATTAGGCAGAGCAGCCGTAAGACGCGGCTTATGATGCATACCATGCGGATAAGATTAAGCCCGCAACCGTAGGGGCGGCCATTGGCCGTCTGCACTTGCTTTTGTGTTTATCCCGCGCTGAATTGTCGTTGCGTTTGACGCGCAATGCACATCTCTGCGGTTGCGGGCGATTCGTTTCGTTATAATCTCAATGTGCAGCAGACAACCCCGCCAAATGCCCCGTGCAAAAGGCAATCTGCAAATTATAGCCGCCCGTAAGCGCGTGTATATCCAGCACTTCTCCTGCGAAATACAGCCCGGGAATTAGCTTTGATTCCATAGTCGAAGGGTCTATTTGCTTTACGTCAACACCGCCTGCCGTAATTACGGCCTCCTTGTAGCCCCGATTGCCCGTAATATTCATCTCAAGGCCTTTAAGCGCCGCAATTAAGCGGTTTCGCTCATCTTTTGTGATGCTATGTATCTTCTTATCGGGATTTATCCCGGCGGCACTGATGATTATGGGGATGAGGCTTTTTGGCAACAGCTCATCCAGCGCGTTTTTGATAGCGCGGTTTTGGTTTTGGGCAAAATCACGTAGCAGGCGGGCATTCAATGTTGCCGCGTCCAGCGCGGGCTTTAGGTCTATATTGACTTTGGCGCGGCTGTGCCCTGCGATATATGCGCTGGCGGACAACGCAAGCGGCCCGGATATGCCGAAGTGTGTAAAAAGCAGCTCGCCAAAGCCGCCATACACCTGCCGCCCCTTGATTTTCGCCGTCAAAGCGACGTTTTTCAGGCTAAGCCCCATAAGCTCAGCCGCCCATTTTTCAGCGCATATGAGCGGCACAAGAGCCGGGTGCGTTTGGGTGACTTTATGCCCAAGTGCGCACGCAAAGTTCAGCCCGTCACCTGTTGAGCCGGTGGCGGGGTAACTTAAACCGCCCGTTGTTATGATGACTTTGCGGGTTGTTAGAGTTTCGCTGTCAAGCGTAACACAAAAGCCGCCGTCTGCTTGATGCACTGCCGAGACGGCGGCGTTTAGGCGCACTTGCGCGCCGTGGCCCTGCGTAAGCCGCTCCAGACCCGCAATAACGTCAGACGATTTGTCAGACGTGGGGAACACTCGATTGCCGCGCTCAATTTTCGTAGCAACTCCCGCTTCATTAAGCAGGCTGATGAGAGCGTCGGGCGGTAGCGCATAAAATGGGCTGTATAAAAAATACGCATTAGTGATTGTGGCATCAAGCATCCCCTGTATATCACAGGCATTGGTGATGTTGCACCGCCCTTTTCCTGTGATATACAGTTTTTTGCCGAGCTTTTCGTTTTTCTCCAGCAGCAACACGCGATTCGCACCGCTTGCGGCACTCGCTGCGGCCATCAAGCCCGAAGCGCCCCCGCCGATTATTATTATGTCATAATCCATATTATTACGGCTTAAAACGCAGAATCGGCAGGCGTTTATGCGCCGATTTTCTGTTTGCCCCAAGTATTTTTTCCATGCCCGGCACCAAGTCTCCGCTTATTAAGAATTTATCAATGTCGGCATAAGATATGCCCATGTCTTCCTCGTCGGTCTGCCCTTCGTAAAGCCCGGCGGACGGGGCCTTTGTATAAAACGTCTCGGGTGCGCCCAAATGGCGCAGAAATTCGTAAATCTCAGTCACGGTTAAATCGGAAATCACATTAAAATCGCAAGCTCCATCGCCCCATTTTGTGAAATAGCCCATGTAAGTCTCGCTACGATTGCTCGTACCCGCTACGAGGTAGTTACGGTTGTTTGCGAGTGAATAAAGCATCGCCATACGCAGACGCGGGGCTATGTTTATGCTGACGGACGGGTTCAGCTCTTCGTTGGCGGCGGATAAGAAAGTAGCTTTCGTCTGTGTAAGATCCACCTCAATATGCTTGATATCGTAGGTTTGGCCAAGCAGCAGGGCATCATCGCGATCAAGCCCAAAATTCACGCTGCTCTCGCATGGCATAATCACACCAAGCACATTCGGCGTCGCCATGCGCGCCAAAATGCCCAGCAAAGCGGAATCCTTGCCTCCCGATGAGCCGAACACTATGCCCTCGGCCTTGGTTTCGCCAAGCAAATCTTGAATAAACTGCACGCGTTGTTTTGTTTCTTTTTCGTAATCTCTCATTTATATTACCTCCCTTGCGCGGAGGGGGCAAGCCCTCGCAGTTGGCTTTCGTTGAAGTGGTAATTGGTATTGCAAAAATGGCAGCTTATTTCAGCCTGCTTATCTTTTTTTATCATGTCTTCGAGCTCGTTTTTATCTACAAGCACAAGAGCATCCTCAACACGCTCCCGTGAGCAGTTGCACAGAAAGCCAATGGGATGCTCGGCTGTAATTTTATAATCAAAATCACTCGCAAGCCGCTTTAAAATATCTTCGGGGGAAAGCCCGCCATCAAGCATGGCCGTCACAGGAGGGGTTGCGGCAAGCCTGGCCTCAAGCCGGTCAATAACAGAATCATCCGCACCCGGCAGCAGCTGTATGAAATAGCCGCCGGCTCGGCGGATGCTGTAATCCTTATCTACCAGCACACCCAAAGCCACAACGGACGGCGTTTGCTCTGATTTTGCGTAGTAATAGGCAATGTCCTCGGCTATCTCGCCGCTTATCAGCTCAATATTTCCGACATACGGCTCTTTTAAGCCCATGTCACGAATGATGGTCAGCCTGCCCGCGCCTATGGCACCCGATACATCCAGCTTGCCATCTGCTCTGAGCGGCAAATTGCAGGCGGGGTTATGCGCATAACCGCGCACGCGGCCTTGCCCGTCCGCGCAAGCCAGCAGGCCGCCAAGCGGGCCGCTGCCTTTGATGCTGGCTGTGAGCAGATCATCATCATTTCCCATCATCAGCCCCATTATGGACGCAGCGCTTAACAAACGCCCCAAAGCAGCAGATGAGACGGGAGAAAGCTCATGAATCTGACGCGCCCTCTCAACCAAACCCTGTGTGCTTGCTACGAAAATGCGTATAGCGCCGTTTGCGGCCGTGGCTCTAATGCAATAATCTTTTATCACGAGCGTAAAATCTCCCTCCATGCAAAATCGCCCCTATCCAGCGCAAGCAATAAAGCCTCTGCCGTAGCCAAGTTACTTGCGGCAGGAATGTTGTGAATATCACACAGGCCAAGGATGCTTTTCTCTCCCGGTTCACGATTTGCCGGGGTATTAGCATCACAGAAATAAATCACCAAATCAATGTCATCATGTGTGATTTGTACGCCCACTTGCTGCTCGCCGCCCAGCCGCCCTTCCAAATGCTTTCGCACGCTAAGCCCGGCGGCCTCCTCAATGATTCTGCCTGTAGTGCCTGTGGCATACAGTGTGTGTTTATTAAGGATATGCCGATAGGCTATGCACAGGTTCTCCATTAGGGTTTTTTTGCTGTCATTTGCTATTAGGGCTATGTTCATTCTTGTATCCTCCCCAAAATCTCTCTATCCTACATCTCATCAAACATAGACTTGGTGCGCGTCATTCCAACATTCAGCACAAGCCCTGTCATAGCCATAAACACCCACAATGCCGAGCCTCCGCTGGACACAAACGGGAAGCTCATGCCCGTATTGGGCAGCAGCCAGACATTGATGCCGACATGTGTAAACACTTGAAACGCCATAGCCGCAGCAGCACCCGACGCTATCAGGCGGCCCAGAAACACATCCGATCTATTGGCTATAATCAGCATACGCAAAATGATTATCGTCGCCGCCGCAAGCGTGAGCACCGATCCTATAAAACCAAGCTCCGCGCCGATTATCGCAAAAATGAAATCATTAGTGGATTCGGGCACGAAGATTGTGTTTTGAAACAGGCCCCGGCCTTGCAGCATCCCCGAATTAAGGGCGTTTATGGCGCGGACGTTTTGGTAGGTGTACACAAAGCCCACATCCAGCTCGGGATATAGAAAATACCATATGCGCCCCAGCTGATATTCTGGAATCATGTCCAAAAACACGCGCTCGCCGGGTTCGCGGTGCATGTCAACAAAAAGATAAAGCAGAATCGGGACGGCAATTACCGTCACCCCTATGATATACTTATAGCTGAGCTTGCCCGTATACAGCAGAGCAGCCATAATAAAAATCAAAACTACAGAGGCCGAGAGGGCAGGCTGCCTAAAAATCAACACCGAAGAAATCATGGTGGTCAGCACAACAAGGCCCACTATAAGCGGATGATTAATACCATCGCGATTTTTATCAATCACTTTTGCCAAAAAAATCAGCGTGAGTATTTTTGAGAGCTCAGAAGGCTGAATGCCCAGCTCAACGCCTCCGACACGCACACCCAGCCAACGCGCAACTTCACCCGGCTGCCGAGGAATCAGCATCACGATTATCAGCAAGACGACATTTATGATGTAAATCGGAATGTAGAATTTGGCAATAAGCTCATAATTCACAAAAGCCGCAACCAGCATCACCACAATGCCTGTGGCAAAAAAAATTATCTGGTTGACAAACATGCCCGACACATTGCCACTGCCCAAGCCGGTGGTCGAGCCCACCATAAGCACCCCAAAAGCACCCAGCGCGATTACCATAAAAAATAACAGGAAATCAAAGGATTTGAGGTCACGTCGTATATCATTCATTTATTACCGCCTCTTAACGCTCTTAATCGGAATATCCGCCAATAAAACAGGGTCTCCACCTCTGCCTTTAGTGTCCAGCTCGATATTAAGCCCGCTCTCGTCAATCTCTAAATAATTGGAGATTACTTTAATAATATCCGATTTTAACATATCTAAAACCTGAGGCGAGATTTTTAAGCGGTCATTAAAAATAACCATTTGCAGCCTGTCTCTTGCTACCTGGCCCGATGGCGGCTCTTTTTTGCCAAAAATACCCCAAAAACCCATTCATGCTGCCCCCTTAATCTTTTTTGCCAAATACTTTACGAAACCAGCCGCCAATGCCGCTTGCCTCAACTTCCAAAGCTGTGATAGGTATATCATTGCCCATTACACGCTGCACTATCTCCCTAAAGGCTGACCCTGCGCGCGAATTACCTTCGGCAACTGCGGGCTCGCCGCGGTTTGTGGTTGAAATAATTGTCTCATCATCGGGTACAAGCCCGAGCACATCAATCGCCAAAACATCCGTGACATCTTCCACGGCAAGCATATCCCCGCGCTTTACCATATCGGGCCGTATGCGATTGAGAACGAGCTTGATATCCTCAACTTCGGCCGCCTCCAGCAGGCCGACTATCCTGTCCGCGTCCCGCACGCTGCTCATCTCGGGAGTTGCTACGACAATTGCCCGATCGGCCCCCGCAATGGCGTTTTTGAAGCCCTGCTCAATACCTGCGGGGCAATCCACTATTATGTATTCAAATTCATCTCTTAAAGAATCACACAGCTTAATCATCTGCTCGGGCGATACGGCGGTTTTGTCCTTCGTTTGTGAGGTTGACAGCAAATACATGCCCTCATATCGCTTATCCTTGACTAAAGCCTGCTTTAGCCGGCATCTACCTTCCACTACATCAACCAAATCATACACAATCCGATTCTCCAGCCCCAGCACAACATCTAAATTGCGCAAGCCAATGTCCGCGTCAATCAATACGACGCTCTTGCCCGCGATAGCCAGGCCGCATCCTATGTTCGCGCTGGTGGTAGTCTTGCCGACCCCGCCCTTGCCGGACGTTATTACAATTACTTCGCCCATGAATATCCTCCTCTATACGTGCTCCTCTATTTGTTTTGTCTGTATTTTTTCAAGCATTCTTCCTTCATTTGAATGGCAGCTAAGTGTTTTTGCAGCTCTTCGAGCTCGTATCTTGCTGCCATTTCTATGAACTTGCCGGAATGCCCATTTTCGGAATAATCGTTAAAGCAGCCGATATAGGCCTGTCTGTCTGTAAATTTTACATTGATGGGAAGGTATCCTGCCTGTATCAATTGCAGGTTCATAATAAGCCTGCCTGCTCTGTCGTTGCTGTCTATAAAAGGATGTATCCGCTCAAAATTAATATGGAAATCCGCTATTTTCTCTATAGGATGCCTTGTATCGCTTGCATAAGAGCTCAACACCAACGCGCCGAAAATCTGTACGAAAGCATCTCTGTATTTGCCTTTGTGAAATGGCTCTGCCGCAAAAACAAGAGAGTGTATTTCTTTAATGACCTTTTCGGTAAGCACCTCTTTATCTTTGGATAAAGCAATTATATAATCAAATGCGTGCTTATGGTTGACGGCATCAAAATGATCTCGCAAGGGCTTTTTGTTTATTGTCAGCCCTTCCAAAATCACAAGTGCTGTCTCGCTCATGGTCAATGTGCTGCCCTCGATAGCGTTGGAGTTATAAGTAAAATCCAACATAAAGTGCTCTAAGCTGCGTCTTTCTTCACAAGCATCCAACCTTATGCTGCTGTCGAGCTCGGTTTTTACACTATCTATTTCTTGCAGCAAGCATCTTATGTCCACGACAAAGTACCTCCGCTAGGTGTATATCTACTTATCAAAAACAGCATTTATGTAAATCTGCTCGCCCTCAATATAGGCATAGGACGGATCAATCTTTTTTGAATTTTCCTTAATCATTTCGGGGGTGAAATATGTGATTTTATCGGCTATGCGCAGCTGGATGGGCTGCATTGTCAGCGCGGCTATTATACATGATATGTCTCCCTCGCAGCCGGCGTGGACCTTGCCTTTGATTGCTCCAAACACTATGATGTTGCCCGTCGCAGAAATTTCTGCCCCGGCATTTACATCACCCATCAAAAATACGCTGCCCTTATGCTCAACACCTTTGCCCGAGCGCAGATTTCCTCGGATGAGCTTGGTTGAGCTATCTTCATCGTGAACGGTTTTCCTGCCCATGCGAGGCATTTTTGAAAGCAGCACAATCTCCTCGATATCAGGGCGAGGAGCAGGTACGATATGCCCCATGTTCTGAGTGGCAACCGGGCGGGAAATCTCAATAGGCCCTGTCATATCTTCGACAAAACTGATTGTTAAATCTGTTTCGGTAGTTATGATGTTGATAAGCTCCATCATTTGCGCCTCGTTAAGCTCCTTGCCTTTAAACGTGATAGCTGTTTTGGCATCACCGAAAAAGCTATAGGCATCACGGATTTTATCCGTTAATACTTCTTTTATTGTTTTAAATCCGGCGGCCTCGTCAAGAATCATAATAATGCCATCCTTGCCGCCTTTGAAAATCACTGCGTTGTTTTTATTCATCAGTAGCTCACCTGCCATATAATGTCTGCCATAAGATTTTGCATGTACATACCATTATACAACATTTCCCCCCAAAGTAACAGAAGAAATTTACAAAAAAATAATTTTTTTTGCCGAAAAACCTCTGCCAATAAAAAAAGCCTAAAAACTTAGGCAAAATTTACAAAAAAAGATAGCTTGCTTATTGACATGGCATAGCAAGGCGTGTTATAATAAATGCTCTATAGCTGGAAGTAGGTGGAAAAGGGCATAAAACTCCCTTTTCGCATTTCCGGTAAATTCGCACCAAGATTGCATTTGCTATAGTATAACACAATCTAGCAATAAAATCAATAATTTTTATCAAATTTTATTTAAAGCCCTAGGGGTTTCTTCAAACCCCCTTGCGGGACATTTTGAGGAGTGGAAGCCTATCATGGAAAGTAACAGAATACGCCAAAGTACCAACGGCGGCGTAACGAGGATGAGTTATTCCAGGATTGCTGAAGTGCTAGAGATGCCGAATCTCATTGAGGTTCAAAAAAATTCTTATCAATGGTTTTTGGATGAGGGGCTTGCAGAAGTATTTGCAGACATATCCCCCATCACAAATTATTCAGAGAATTTAATTTTGGAATTTATTGATTATTCCTTAGATACCGAGACGAAGTATACCATTGAAGAATGCAAAGAAAGAGATACCACTTACGCCGCTCCTTTAAAAATTACCGTGCGCCTCATTAATAAAGAAAAGCCCGAAGAGTTTAAGCAAGATAAAATCTTCATGGGTGAATTTCCGCTGATGACGGATACGGGCACGTTTATAATCAACGGCGCAGAGCGTGTTATCGTAAGCCAACTGGTGCGCTCGCCGGGTATTTATTATGATATCAACTATGATAAAGTAGGAAAACAACTTATTTCAGCTACCGTCATTCCAAACAGAGGCGCGTGGCTGGAATATGAGACTGATTCAAATGACATTTTTTCAATACGTGTTGACAGGACGCGCAAAATCCCCGTGACGGTATTTGTGCGTGCCATGGGTATTGCTTCGGATACCGAAATCATAGAGATGTTCGGAGAAGAGCCAAAGATCGTCGCTACGATTGAAAAAGACGGCAGCAAGACGAAGGAAGAGGGCTTGATTGAGGTGTACAAGCGCCTGCGCCCCGGTGAGCCGCCTACGGCCGAGGCCTCGGAGAGCTTGCTAAAATCCATGTTTTTTGACCCTAAGCGCTATGATTTGGCAAAGGTCGGGCGCTATAAGTATAACAAGAAGCTAGCTCTGCGCAATCGCGTTAAAGGAATGCGTTTAGCGCAGGACGCGCTTGACCCTTATGGCGAGCTCATTGCCGCAGCCGGCGAAATTATCACGTTGGAGATGGCCGATAAAATTCAGAACAGCGGAACTTTTTATTGCCATGTCGTTGTTGATGAGGAAATCACCACCAAAGTATTTACGAATAAGGTCGTTGATATCAGAGGCTTTTTGTTGGATCGCGGGGTTGACCCCGATCGTGTCGGCATAAAAGAATCGGTGCATTATCCAACGCTTATGGAAATCATGGAGGCGTATGAGGATAATGATGAGCTTGTCGTAGCTCTCAAATCCGCCAAGGCAAAGCTCGTGCCTAAGCACATCACAATTGATGATATGATGGCTTCCATTAACTATATCATCGGGCTGGATTACGGCATCGGCAATAAAGATGATATTGATCATCTCGGCAACAGGCGTATCCGTGCCGTGGGCGAGCTTTTGCAAAACCAATTCCGTATTGGATTATCGCGCATGGAACGCGTCATTCGCGAGCGCATGACCATCCAGGACTTGGAAGGCATCACGCCGCAGGGCCTGATTAACATCCGCCCCGTGACGGCTGCAATGAAAGAATTCTTTGGCTCATCGCAGCTCTCACAATTTATGGAGCAGACAAACCCGCTGGGCGAGCTTACGCATAAGCGCAGGCTGTCCGCGCTGGGGCCGGGTGGGCTTTCACGGGATCGCGCATCCCTTGAAGTGCGTGACGTTCATGACAGCCACTACGGCCGCATGTGCCCTATCGAGACGCCCGAGGGCCCAAATATCGGGCTGATTAACTCGCTTTCAACTTTTGCGCGCATTAATGAATACGGTTTTATCGAAGCCCCATATAGAATGGTTGACAATACCGTAACCCCGCCTCGTTTGACTGATGAGTTTATTTACATTACGGCGGACGAGGAAGAAAACTATGTGGTGGCCCAGGCGAATACCGTGCTTAACGAGAAGGGCGAGATTATGACGGCGCGCGTTCCCGGCCGCCATAAATATATCATCAATGAGTTTCCTGCTGAGGAAGTAGATTTGATGGACATTTCACCAAAGCAGATAGTGTCTGTCGCGACGGCGTTAATCCCGTTTTTGGAGAATGACGACGTATCGCGCGCGCTCATGGGGTCAAACATGCAAAGGCAGGCCGTGCCGCTTTTGAAGACGGACTCCCCAATCGTCGGCACGGGTATGGAGCATAAAACCGCCAGAGATTCGGGCGTTGTTATCATTGCAAATGAGGGCGGCGTGGTTGAGCATGTGTCTGCCAATTCTATTGTTATAGCCCGTGAGGGCGGTGCGAAGGACATATATAAAGTAAACAAGTTCGTGCGCTCAAACCAAGGCACTTGCATCAACCAAACCCCAATCGTAACCATTGGAGACAAAGTGGAGGCCGGGCAAATCATAGCGGATGGCCCATCCACCCAAAACGGAGAGTTGGCACTTGGCAAAAACCCGCTCATCGGCTTTATGACATGGGAAGGATATAATTACGAGGATGCGATTTTGCTCTCGGAAAAGCTGGTGGAGGAGGATGTGTACACATCCGTCCACATTGAGGAGTATGAATCAGAAGCCCGCGATACCAAGCTCGGGCCCGAGGAAATCACGCGTGACATCCCGAATATCGGGGAGGATGCGCTCAGAGATTTAAGTATTGACGGAATCATTCGTATAGGGGCGGAAGTGCGCCCAAATGACATTCTCGTCGGCAAAGTAACGCCCAAGGGCGAGACGGAGCTTACGGCCGAGGAGCGGCTTTTGCGCGCAATCTTCGGAGAAAAAGCGCGCGAAGTGCGTGATACGAGCCTGCGCGTGCCTCACGGCGAGAGCGGCATTGTTGTTGATGTGAAGGTGTTCACCCGCAAAAATGGGGATGAGCTGCCGCCGGGCGTAAATCAAGTGGTGCGTGTGTATATCGCGCAGAAGCGCAAGATTTCCGTGGGTGATAAAATGGCGGGGCGTCATGGGAATAAGGGTGTTATTTCTCGTGTGCTTCCTGTCGAAGATATGCCTTATCTGCCAAACGGAAGGCCGCTTGATATCGTCTTAAACCCGCTTGGCGTGCCGAGCCGCATGAATATCGGGCAGGTGCTTGAAGTCCACTTAGGCCTTGCGGCGAAGGTGCTTGGCTGGAAGATTGCCACGCCTGTTTTTGACGGCGCATCCGAGATAGACATCATGGATACGCTGGATTTGGCCAATGATTATGCAAACATGCCGAGCCTTTCGGAATTTGAGGCTAAGTGGGCGGGTGTTGTGGATGCGGATATCATGGCGGATTTGAGAGCCAATTATGCCAACCGCGCCGAATGGCAGGGCGTGCCGATTGATAAAAGCGGCAAAATCCACCTGCGAGACGGCCGCACAGGCGAATATTTTGACAACCCTGTCACCGTGGGATACATGTACTATCTCAAGCTGCATCACTTGGTAGACGATAAAATCCATGCCCGCTCAACAGGCCCCTATTCGCTTGTGACGCAGCAGCCGTTGGGCGGTAAAGCCCAATTCGGCGGCCAGCGTTTCGGCGAGATGGAGGTATGGGCATTGGAGGCATACGGTGCGGCTTATACGCTGCAAGAGGTGCTCACGGTTAAATCCGATGATATCGTAGGGCGCGTTAAGACTTACGAGGCTATCGTTAAGGGCGAGAATGTTCCTGAACCGGGTGTGCCCGAGTCTTTCCGCGTATTGCTTAAAGAGCTTCAAGCGTTAGCTCTTGATGTGCGCGTGCTGACTGCCGACAACCAAGAAGTTGAAATAAAAGAAATGATCGAGGATATTGACGAGCTTAATGTCAACATAGAAGGCTTTGAGAACGACCGAGGCGGCTATGTGCGCAGAGCGGGTGAGGATTATGAGGACATAGCCCCACGCGGCTTTGTTATGGAGGATGAATCAGCTCAGGCCGCCAAAGAGGATGACCCTCTTGCGGCATTAATCGGCGGCATTCTCGCAAGCGACGAAGACGAGGACATGGATCTGGACATGGACGATATGGATTTGGACGACATGGACAGCGAAGAGATGGACTTAGACCTAAGCCTTGATGACGATTTAGATGAAGCACATTTAAATGATGACGACGAGGAGGCAGAGCATGAGTAAGAGCGATAAAGCAATTTCCGGCTCCATTGTATTTGACTCCATTAAAATCGGGCTGGCATCACCTGAGAAGATAAGGGAATGGTCTCGCGGGGAAGTCAAAAAACCTGAGACTATCAATTACCGCACGCTAAAGCCTGAGCGTGACGGCCTTTTCTGCGAGCGTATTTTCGGCCCTGATAAGGATTGGGAATGCCATTGCGGCAAATACAAACGCATTCGCTACAAAGGCATGGTGTGTGACAGATGCGGTGTTGAAGTCACGAAGAAAAAGGTGCGCCGCGAGCGCATGGGGCATATCGAGCTTGCAGCGCCCGTGTCCCACATCTGGTATTTCAGAGGCATCCCCAGCCGCATGGGTTTGATTTTGGCGATGAGCCCGCGCTCTTTGGAAAAGATACTTTATTTTGCAAATTATGTCGTGCTTGACCCTAAAGATTCAGGTCTTGCTTATAAGCAGCTGCTCACCGAGAAAGAATATGTAGACGCAAAAGAGAAATACGGCGATGACGGCTTCAGAGCGGGCATGGGCGCGGAATCCATCAAAGAATTGCTTGACGCGATTGATCTGGAGGCCGAATCAAATGAGCTGAAGGCCGTGCTGAAAACCGCGGCGGGCCAAAAGCGCATTCGCACCATCAAGAAGCTCGAAGTAATTGAGAGCTTTAGAATATCGGGCAACAAAGCGGGCTGGATGATTTTGGACGTTGTGCCCGTTATCCCTCCTGACTTGCGGCCTATGGTGCAACTGGACGGCGGCCGCTTTGCCACGAGCGACCTAAATGACCTGTACCGCCGCGTGATTAACCGCAATAACCGTCTCAAAAGGCTGCTGGATCTGGGCGCACCCGAAATCATCGTGCGCAACGAGAAGCGTATGCTGCAAGAAGCTGTGGACGCGCTAATTGACAATGGCCGTAGAGGACGCCCCGTAACAGGGCCGGGCAATCGCCCGCTCAAATCTCTGTCCGATTTGCTAAAAGGCAAGCAGGGGCGCTTTAGGCAGAATCTGCTGGGCAAGCGTGTTGACTATTCCGGCCGTTCCGTTATCGTTGTGGGCCCGAATCTAAAGATTTACCAATGCGGCCTGCCCAAAGAGATGGCGATTGAGCTGTTTAAGCCATTTGTAATGAAAAAGTTGGTTGAGCTGAATTATGCTCATAATATAAAATCTGCCAAGCGCATGGTAGAGCGTTTGCAGGATGAGGTGTGGGATGTGCTTGAGGATGTTATTAAAGAGCATCCCGTAATGCTTAACCGCGCGCCTACGCTGCACCGCCTGGGCATTCAGGCTTTTGAGCCTGTGCTTGTCGAGGGCAAGGCTTTGAAGCTGCATCCTCTGGTCTGCCCTGCTTATAATGCGGACTTTGACGGCGATCAAATGTCTGTGCATTTGCCGCTGTCGGTCGAGGCGCAGGCAGAATGCCGCTTTCTTTTGCTGGCTCCGAATAACCTGCTAAAGCCGTCCGATGGCGCGCCGATTACCGTACCTACTCAGGATATGGTATTGGGGATATACTATCTCACAATCGCCAAGGATGATGATTTGGGGCATGGCAAAGTGTTCAAAGACCCGGAAGAAGCCATTTTGGCCTATGACAACGGCGCGATATCGCTGCATGCTAAAATCAAAGTGCGCCGCACTCTGGAAATTGACGGCCAAAAACAAAGCCGCATTGTGGAAACCACAGCAGGGCGCATTATTTTTAACGAGGCCATCCCGCAGGATATCGGCTTTGTTGATCGCAGCCTAGCTGAGAACATGTTTGGTTACGAAGTAGATTTTCTTTGCGATAAAAAGGCTTTGCAGAGAATTATAAACCGATGCATAAATAAATATGGCTCTACTGATACGGCCATTGTGCTTGATAATATCAAGGATTTGGGCTTTAAGTTCTCAACGCGTGGAGCGCTTACGGTGAGTGTATCCGATATGGAAGTGCCTGAAGCTAAGGTTGAGATTGTCGCCGAGGCTGAAAAAGAGGTTGAGGGCGCAACGCGCATGTATCGGCGCGGGCTTATGACAAATGAGGAACGTAAAGAAAAAGTAGTCGGCATCTGGAACGAAGCTAATGACAGCATCACAAACGCGCTGATGGAAGGCCTCGGCAAATACAATAACATCCGTATGATGGCAGAATCGGGCGCGAGAGGCTCTACCGCGCAGATTAAGCAGCTCGCCGGGATGCGCGGGCTGATGAGTAGCCCATCGGGCGGGGTAATCGAGCTGCCTGTTAAGTCTAATTTCCGTGAGGGTTTGACGGTGCTTGAATATTTCTCAAGCGCGCACGGGGCGAGAAAAGTTCTTTCCGATACGGCTTTGAAAACCGCTGACTCCGGATATCTCACGCGCAGGCTGGTTGATGTATCGCAGGATGTTATCATTCGCGAATATGACTGCGCTGCCGATGAGCACGGCAATGCCACGAAAGATGTGCCGTTTTTGGAAGTAGCCGCTTTTGCGGATAAAGTAGCCGAAGGGGCGGACAGCCTTGAAATAATCGAAAGCCTGCATGATCGCGTTAACGGCCGATGGGCCGTTGAAGATATCCTGCATCCCGAGACGGGTGATGTAATCGTTACGGCTGACAATATGATCACGCCGGATCAGGCCGAGGAAATTGAGCGTGCCGACATTAAATCCGTCAAAATACGTACTATTTTGACTTGCCGCTCGCGCCTCGGGCTTTGCTCAAAATGCTATGGCGCAAACATGGCAAGCGGGCGTATCGTTCGCGTGGGAGAATCAGTCGGCATTATTGCGGCGCAATCAATCGGCGAGCCCGGCACACAGCTTACAATGCGCAATTTCCATACGGGCGGCATAGCCTCCGGTGAGGATATCACGCAAGGTCTGCCGCGTGTTGAGGAGCTGTTTGAGGCGCGTAAGCCCAAGGGGCTTGCGATCATTGCCGAGTTCGCGGGTTACGTCAGCATTTCTGAGACGAAGAAAAAGCGCGAAGTTATCATCACAAACCCCGAAAGCGGCGAAGTG
>Ga0131853_10009573_pt1 | contig 17730 bp, 9 predicted proteins | sample TergutLab28metaG_FD_92764 | JGI IMG/M metagenome (GOLD analysis project Ga0131853, IMG submission 92764) | Labiotermes labralis P1 segment gut microbial communities from Petit-Saut dam, French Guiana - Lab288 P1 (version 2) (version 2) | ecosystem: Host-associated > Arthropoda: Insects >... | reverse complement strand
TGCCCAGCCCATCTCATTCTTCTCGATTTTATCACCCGCACAATATTGGGTGAGGAGTACAAATCATTTAGCTCCTCGTTATGCAATCTCCTCCATTCCCCCGTTACTTCGTCCCTCCTAGGTGCAAATATTCTCCTCAACACCATGTTCTCAAGGCCTTAGTTCACTAGTGGCTGTAAATTCATAGAAATATGTCTATATGATGCCACTCTCTCTTTCAGGCTAGCCATTAGTTTGCAGTGGGAACACAGTGTTCGTATTTGTGTGACATTGGCTACGAAGTCACCATCAATCCTGTTAGACAGAAAGCAAAACGCGCAAGTTACATTACGCCTATCTAGTTTCTGTCTACCCCCATTCTGTGCCAGTTAAATTAGACATCTAGGCGGCTACTGCTTCCTTCAGTAGGGCTAACGTCGCCAGCTATAATTAAAGGTTGTATTCTCAAAATGACATACATGGTACAGAAGTAAGCAGAGCAAAGCGTCTAGTGTAAGGGTATGTGAGAACATTGTGATTGCCGACAGTGCTTCAGACGCAGTGACATGATACATAGCTAGACATTCTGCAGAATGTTGAGAATCTAGTTCGAATTAAATGTATTAGTTTGCTCTTGCACTTCTTTTTATTCTCATTTTACTTATTGTGTCCTTTCCTTACTCCCTTCGGTTCCACACTTTCTCCTACTTCTTCAAAATCCTGACCTGCACAGTTGTGCGAACAGAACCTAAAAGGGCTACAACTAAGGCCACAAGATTCTTGACGGCAGGGGGGGGGGGTTTGGTAGGGGGAAGGTGGGGGGGGTATCGCAATTTACACGTAACGACGAAAGTGGACAGACGGTTTGTCATTAGCACGTCATGACACAGGCAGCAAGACAGGGTGAGTGTGGTCCTAACCTGAAGCGATAACACGGTTATGAAATACAAATTAGCACAAGAAAGTGACACCTGACTTACTGATACATAGTTGATCGGCATAAGAAATTATCTATCTTTATCTGTTATTTCTATCTTTTGTTGACTGATTTTGGCCAGTATTTTTCAGTGGTTATCAAACATTTTCGCAAAATTGCGAAAAGCTTCTATCAGCTTCGTCATGTCTGTCTGCCTAATCGTATGTCCGTCTGTCGGTCCGGCTGTCTGGATGAAACAAATCGGTTCCAACTGGACGGATTTTTACTAAACTTGATATCTGAGTATTTTTCGAAAATCCGTCGAGAAAATTAAAATTTCATTAAAATCTGACATGAAGAAAAGGTGTACTGGACATGAAAACCAATATACATTTTTATCACATCATGCTCAGTTTTTGTTAGAATGAGAAATGTTTCTATCAAAAGTTATAGAGAAAACCAAAAGACATATTTTTATGATCAAAACTTTTTTTCTTTTTCGAAAATCCTGCCCTTTATGAGAGGATGGGTTATTATGCTGCACAGCCGGGCAAGCTATAGGTGACAAAATAGCGCATTTGCATTGCATGTTGGGTACCTAATGCTTCTAACACACACTCAGAATATGTAACATTTATTGCTCTTCCACTGCAACAATGGTTGCACGAACCCTCCTCACTGTTACGTTATACGTACACTGCCTGTCTTGTTGATTCTTGATAATGAGCTCTTCGTGCCGTGTAACGTACACAACGTCACACGCTGTCATCACTACGTCAGACCATGGCTTCTTTCTGTCCCAGGTTGCACGTCACGCGATATATTACGTGGACGTCCATGCTGCAGTACACAGACTCTAGGTTTGTGCGCATTCCAAGTGTCTATTGAACACGATGATTGTTAAGAAGCTCTGCGCTATGTAACCTGAGCCGTTAGTCCTTCTCTTGCTCTCTTACTCAGAAGAAAGCAGTCACCCAGGCCAGAAATGTCCTTCAACTTTCATGCAACTCTGATATTTATCGACTTGTTCACAGGAAACAGCCACTGGCCCAATTCTCAGCGAACTGAATCCCGTCCCCATGCTCCAGCATACTTACTTACTTACTTACCTACTTACTTACTTACTTACTTACCTTCTTATTTACTTACTTACTTACTTACTTTCTTTCTTAGTTAGTTAGTTAGTTACTTACTTACTTACTTACTTACTCCATGGTGCAGAATCCTTCTTGAGAAGCTAACTGGTTTGCAGCTAGTCAAGATATTCCCCGCATTTTATGGAACCTGAAGGTTCATTACCGCACTCACAAGTACCCGCCACCTGTCCCTATCCTAAGCCAGCTCGATCCAGTCAATACGCCCACATCCCACTGCCTGAAGATCCATGTTCCAGCATGTTTCTTTAAAAATTCATTGTCGTTTTATTCTCTTCCCTGTAGTTTTTCCGAACATATATTTTGTACATTTCTACTATTTTTCATGCTTTCTACATACACATAACTTTCGTCATCCTCGTTGTGTTTATAATAAACTAGATTGGATTGTATATACTTGTCTAACACAACTATATAATGGTAGAGATATGTATATAATTTATTACATAAAGAACAACTACACGTTTCGGCACTTTTCATTGGCCATCTTCAGGTTGATAAATGAAAAAACTTAGTAAGCAGCTATACTCGACTTGTGTGTGTTGTATACAGTGAAGAGGTAGAGGTGAAGTGGGTACGAGATCTCGTACCCACTTCACCTCTTACCTCCCCCTGTATACAACACACACAAGTCGAGTATAGCTGCTGACTAAGTTTTTTTTATTTATCAACCTGGCGATGGCCAATGAAAAGTGCCGAAACATGTAGTTGTTCTTTATGTAATAAATTATATACATATTTCTACATACAAATCCTAGCCTCTTTATTTATTTATTTATTTAACGCCGTTTTCAGTGTCTAGGATGACAGCTTCTGGTGGCAGGACATTTAACGAATGAATATATTTTAAAAAATGTTAAAGAAAACACTCGCTGCTTAATCAGGGGTACTACGCCAGCGTTTTCGTTTAGGTAGTGATGACGACTGTGACAAACTCTCGGGAAAAAGGGCCTTCGGAACCCGAGGGCCTCTAAGGGTTCGTCTTCGACGTGATGCTTTCCTGAGCCATATGCATCCAATTTACATCAGCTCTCAGTACAGACACTTCCCAAAGACTCATTTTCGCACACTTTAGCAAAACAATTTTGTAAAGCTACTATTAGCTCGTCATTCTTGTCTGTCCTTTTGTCCTTTTATTCATCTTTTCGTCTCCCTTCTGTATCTCTGTCCGTTGGCATAGATGACGTGTACATTACCTGTAGGTGTTCCACGTGGCTATGATTTTTACATCAATATTAAAAATTTCACAGAAATGTAATACACTTGTAAATAATAATCGCTCTAGATAATACAAAACACTATCCGAAGGTTATTATTCTTGCTCAAACTTACCATCGCCCCTCTCCCAGGCCTACTTCTCTCAAGTGACAATTTATTTCAGATATTATCAAAAATTATTTTATAATTTAATTATCTCTTCATCCCAGTGGCCTTGCTGTCTAAGGCGTGGGTTTGCGACCACTCGCTTACTGGGATTGTGGGTTCGAATCCCCCAGGGGGCAGAGACGTCTATCTCTTATGAGTATTCTGTTTTGTCACGTAGAGGCCTCTGCGTCGCACTGATCACCCGTCCAGAGGAGTTCTACCGAATGTGGTGTGTCGAGTGTGATCGCGAAGCCTCAACAGTGAGGAGGTCCGGACCCACTAGGGGCTGTTGCCCCATGGGAACAAAAATTTGCTTTTCTATATTTGCCAAAGCCCAAGAATAAACAGCTGATAAAAGCTTAAATAGGCGTTCCTTTCTTTTCGGCTCACATTACCTTCCACTTGTTCTTACCATCTCACAACGTTGCTATGAAACGGAATGAAATCACAGTATTTATTTTCTGTAAACCAGATGAGATTATTAAAAACAGCTTTTATTCCACTTCTGTTACCAAGAACGACGGAATTCAAAGCTTTATTTTGTAACTGGATCCGAGAAAATAATAAGATATTTTGGAGAAATAAGAGTGACGCAGTCATTTCGTCCCAGCATCACACAGAAATGTTACTTTCACTGATATTGCCCAAACAGTAGCTACGTTAGTTTCTGTCAGGAGCTAAATCACAGCGCTTTAATTGTCCTTTCAAATGAACTTGAACTTTTTCAAGTACTTTCCGATATCACTGATAGAAAATATTTCACACACTGGAACTGAAAACAGGATTGCAGTCTTTCTAGGACTAATTCCAACTGATATATAAGGACATATTCTGAAATAATTATATATCTTATGTATCATAAGTCGGATTACAGGCATACTAGAAAAGATAGATGAATCCATACGGAACTGGCTTTTACACTTGCAAAGAATGCCACAAAACCGAATCCCTTTGATATCATACCACTACAGACCACAAGGAAGGATGACAATTGGAAGACCGAAGAAGCGTTGGCGCGCGCAGCTGTAACTCTGGAGACGAAATGGATCAAAGAGTCCAATCCTTGATGTTTATGATGATGATGTATCATAAGTCTATTTGTGAAAGTTTATTAGTGTCCTAAGTTTCGGAAGTTTTACTGATAAAGTGAGAAGAATTCCAGTAGAATTAAACTGATTAAAGTAATATATTTGTGATAATAAATGAAGTGACATTTATAAGTATCTAATGTCTAATAGATGTATTGTCCCATACCCTAAAGTTTTCAACCTGGTTGTACAATAAATTTATTGCCAAAGAAAATGCATTTAAAAGCTGATTCTAAATACTCTGATTAATGTGTATCAATTACAATTAGCCTACTGCGTGCCTGAACTTTGTCCATCGTGTACTGTAAACGTAACGAAACGGTTCGAAACCTGAATCAGAGGGACCATCGCGTCAAAATTTCATTGTGGTTGGTTAAAATTATAACTAATAAATTTAAATAAATAATCTGCGCGTATTCTCTTTATAAGAATTAGTGGCTGGCTCTTTTGAAAATCGTAATTATATCTAATTTCCGGAATCCATAAAAGATTAAAGCTTTCTCAGGACAGACTCCGCTCCATGGAGTACGGGAATGACTGAGTAAATTCCTTCTTTATTTATTAGTTATATATTCATATATTTAATTAGTTTGTTTGAGGAAAGGTGTGTGTAAAGTTTCGAAACCAATACACTGACTTAAAGAGGAGACTTCCGGTCTGTCCAAATGATGCAGAAACTATTGTCGATTGGTTACTATCAGCAAAGTTCCACATTGCTGTATAACAAGGAAGATCGCTATTTGAGACCCACATTACAAGTTATTGATTACTGCGTTTGTTCACACTCTTTCATATCCATTGCCAGCACGTGCATCTAGTAACAAAATTTATAACCTTCCAAATAAACGATTCTCTTTAATGCGATATTAGAATTGTGTCGTCTCTCTTTTCAACATTTTTCCTTACGTTTCATTACACATTAAATCAGAGGAAATATATTCTGAGTAATAAAAGATCTTCAACACGTGGTCCAATTTACTGAATACGCTGCTTTAACAGGGTCCACTACATAGGTTTTTGGTCTTTTGTACGAGAAATATTCAATAGAGTGATGACATTTTCCCTCACCGTATGAATTCTTTTCAATAAAAAGAAAAACTCATGTCATATATTTATAAAAGTTTTTTTTACAAGCTTTTCTAGTTCACCCTGTTGGCGAATATTCTTTCACAAAAATATTTCGACACAGGCCTATACGACATCTTTCTATATCGCTGCAACCCTGTTTCCGATATTAATGTCCACTTAACTGGAGGGCTATTGAGCTTTGGTTAGGCAGCCCTGCAGTGTTTTGTTATAAATCTCTTTGCTGGTGCAGGATCGAAGGTGAATGTGTTCAGTCTATAGACAGGCGGGTATAACAGGCCTTTCTGTGCCCGCGCACAAACGTGTTTAGTGTTCGTCATTATGGCTGTTTGCGCCTCAGCTCCAGACAGAATATCGTATAAGGCCTGTCAGTAAGAATAACCACATTTTGACATTATAAAATGAAATAATTAAGTTTATCTTTAATTTAGTTTCATTATATTGATACAGTTATACTGTCACTATCATCATCTTCATCATCATCATCATCAACAACAACAACAACATGACCACAGGAATAAAAACTGAATTAAAACATTTATTATTATTATTATTATTATTATTATTATATGGATATCTCTTGTCACAGGCCTTTTCTTCCTGGTACTTCTCTTGAAACAGCTGTGATCCCCACCGCTCAGGCTTCAAGCTTCACACTGCAGTAATTTCCGTATTACGTGTGAATATTATTATTATTATTTAATACTAATAACACCATAATGTCCATATAAAATTGTCTGCCATCTATCCCCTAACAATTATTGACATTCCTAGCTGAAGAATATATTAGTTTTCCTATTAACCCCCGTTTTGGACCAGATTTTTCGCACCTGTCCAAACTGGCCCTGGGGCTAACCCAGCCTCCTGAACAATGGGTACTGGGTTCTTCCCGGGGATAAAGCGGCCAGGGATTGGCGCTGAACACCCACCTCCACCTAGCACCGAGGTTTAAGAAAGAGTGGATCTATACATCTAATCCCCCTCTAGGCCTTCGTGGCCTGTTCTAGGGTGACCCCTGCTGTATAACCTATGCTGTGTTACAGTTTGAACTACCTTCAGGCTAGCCTGTATGTAATATCAGAACTCTAACATCACATCTTTATAAAATTAAAAAAAATTATAAAAATTCTAGTTCGAGGTTCTCTAATTGGAGTTCTTGTCTCTGGAGGTGAAAGCACTAAACTACGAAACATTTCGAAATTCATGAATTATTCACCCAAAGCACACCTTATCATTCCAGGGAACTTGAATCTATAAAAGACGAAAATCCTACCTCCATAGCTAATTCGAGGCAAGAAGATAAAATAATATCTGCAGGCAGTGTGGAACGTAATGTTCGTTGTACGTTAACAAGTGTATTCTGTAGTACAATACTTAAAATAAAACACACACACACACACACACATGTATATATATATATATATATATATCGCTCGCTAAAGCATTAGGAAGTGCATACTGTCGAGTAAACAAGTAATTCAGGATAATACAAGCTTTTCCTTTTGTTATTATATCTTGGGAAAATCAATATCTTGAAAAGGTTTTCATGTCACATAACACTAGAGCCAAATGGATAATAAATGTGTAATACCATAGTACTGTGCTTTATGTGAGCACAACGATTCCTCTCACAGTAAAAGAATTTACGCATTATGAAACTCTCGTCTCAACAGCAACAGATGCTCATCGCAACAATGTGGATCATATATAATGACATACTCTAGACATCCTTAAGTGTCATTTCATAATATTTCTAAATGATGTCCTTCAAGAGTTCACTGAAAAAAAATTCATCTCCAAATATTCTCCCCTTCAGTTCATACAGTTAATTTTACAAAGACTAAATGAGTACCATCTATATGTCACCTTTATTCTGTCCCCTCTTTAACTATATTAAACATGTCCTATTGATAGCAGCAACACAAAACGATGGGGGAATATCTCCAGACAGGGGAATATCTCCAGACATTGTTATCACAAGAATAGGTTTAAGTGAAGAGCGAGAGAGAGAGAGAGGGGGGGGGAGCTTAGTATTGGAAGATCAGTAAAGCAAAGCAATGCAAAACGACTTGCAAGTATTTGGCGTTCATCTTCTGAGATTTCTCGCTTTGATGGGTCCATTAGACAGGGCCAGTTCTCGAGTCTGATTCCGTAGATGATGGTCATTAAATTTAGGTTTAATATTCGGCATTATTATGAAACACAGCAGAAGAAGTAGACGAACTACAAGAAGCTTATGGCTCACTTCAAAGCTGAAAGGAATAGCAACATTTATGCATTTAGAATGAGATTGATCTTAAAACCATTAACGGTCTCTAAACACATTTAGTAACTGTGCGTCTGTGAAAGGGGGGAAAACAGTGCTTCATTGTATGGGCTACCTTGGTTTGGCGGCTTTATTGCGTTCTTATATCGAAATAATGAACTGTACAACTGTGTGGTGTTGTATACTATTTCGATTTACACATTTCTGTGTGCAGATTGGTATGTAGTATCTTACAGGGGCGTAATGAGCGATTTGTTTTAAAACAATCGAATACAGAATCTCAAATTATTTTTTTCGACGTTTTGCTGACCGTGCATCGCAGTATATTTATCTCAGTAATTAACCAACTTGATGGACAAAATTTTTGTTTTGCAATAAGTTTATTTCATGCCTCTACATGTTTCGAGCACATGTGCTCGAAACATGTACAGGCATGAAATAAAACTTATTGTGAAACAAATTTTGTGCATCAAGTTGGTTAAATACTGAGATAAAAAGAATCTCAACATTTCCTACTCATATCGTACGAAAGGATGGGTCGTTAATAGGCAATGTTACATTTTTTATTTCAAACTTTCCTCATGTTCTGAATATTATATGCTTTCTTCTGGGTAATTCTCCGGCATCTGAATTTCATATGCCAACGTTTCCTAACACTCTTGTCTGTTCCATCTTCATAGGCGGGTAAGTATGAAGATGGAAGGCACAGAGTGTTCCGAAACGTTGACATATAAAATTCAGACGCCGGAGAATTACCCAGAAGAAAGCACACAACAATGTTACATTTACTACAGGAACTGTAGTATGATATTTATGAACCACTTCCAAAAGATAAAGGTTTCAAATTTTTGACTCCTGTTTCATATTTAACACATTCGCCTGTGTGAATATCCGTCTTTGAACACAAATAGGAAAAAAATGATGGCTAGGTTTGAGGGCTACGGGAGAAAATACGAATAAATATTGAGGCAAAATACAGTGTGTTTTAAATGTTAAATCCTGTAGCAAGCACGGGGACAACTGTTCTTTAACATCTATAAAACAAAACTTATCCAGCACGGGTCATTTGTGTGGTTCTTCGTTCTGTAAGACAAGTAATAACTAAGGGTTCCTGTTTAGCCCGCACTACACACACACACACACACACACCTAACCACGAATTACATAAGCGGCCACATTTATCAAGATTTTATCTTAACAATACATTACTATAATGTATTTTATAATTTTAATAATTCATAACTTTAGTTAACACAAAGTTTAAACTCCCTGAAGATGGTGTATTAACACCGAAACATGTCGGAGTAATTTAATATAAATTTACACTCCTTATTTGTGCAGCTGTTGATATAAAATAAACATTCATTATTCAATATGCACGGTATGAACATAAAAGTAACTACCGGATTTTTAAGCTCATGGTTCCGTGCATCTTAATTCAATGTTAATAAAAACCCAACCAGATGCAACAGTATGCAGATGTTTATTTTCTGCAAAGTCACTCTACATGTTTCGGGTGTCACAGCACCCATCACCAGGAGTACTAAAAACTGTAACCGCAGCCTCCAGTACAGGTGGTTGATGCGATACTGGTTAGCTGTTCTTAGTGTTTTCTGGCATTGTTGGTTTTTCCCATTTATGCGGATGTTGACGTTGGTTGGTGTTAGTTGCTTCTGTTAGCATGTCTTGTTATACCAGATGGCTGCATTCGTTCTATACAGTTTCATTTTTATGTTCTTATAGTGGTATATATATTTTGCCTGTTTGGCATCAATAAATTTTAAGCTCATGTTTCCGTGCATCATAATTCAATGTTAATAAAAATCCAACCAGATGCAAATGTATGCAGATATTTATTTACTGCAAAGTCACTCTAAATGTTTTTGGGTGTCACAGCACCCATCATCAGGAGTACTAAAAACTGTAACCGCAGCCTCCGGTACAGGTCATACTGTAAAATACAAGGATTAACTGGAATGAACTAACAGTGTGTGCTGGCTTGTTAACAAGCCAACACACACTGTTAGTATCTGCATACTGTTGCATCTGGTTGGATTTTTATTAGCATTTAACTGTGGGCTATTTCACTCGTAGTCGAGATGTATTGTTTTTACTTGGTGGTAATAACAGCTGTTTAAAATATTCTCAAACACCTGTAATGTTGTAAAAAATTAATTAAAATTTTTATTTACATTTCAAAAATATGTGGACAACTGCCGAAATAATGTCGCATTCTTGCATCCTTTTCAGAATATTATTTACTAGTTATCTGCCATCTAGTCTTAGCCCATATCTGGACCCGATTCTAAGATTCAAAACAGCGTAAATGTTTTGTATTTAGTCTTAATATCTTGCACTAGACTTTCATTAATATCTTGCACTACACTTTCACTAGCTTAGATTATAAGGCATCGAAAAAAGACGGTTACAAAAAATGTACTGGGAAGGATATCGAAAGTTGGGTTTTGTGTAAATTTAATGGGCCTTATTATTTCGACATTTGTGTGGCCGGAATAAGAAAAAATATGAAAAATTCCATAAAGGTTAAAGTTGTCCAACACGATACTGAAATTCATAACCGCCAGAGTACTAAAGAAACATGTAGCCCCTGTAACGTTACGTCCAGGTAACACAGTAGTGAATCTTTGTGTTATCAATAAATTTAACACACCAACTGCTTCATCCCACTTGTCAGTACAAAACATTTGTTTGGTAGGTCACTGGTGAAGCAGACTATCAGGTTGGAATCATGGCTGATCAACCAAGTTCCTTGACAGGTTCTTCTCAATTTTTCCAACGAAGGGAACTTCAAAGGAACCGCAAAGTGTCCTTGAAAATACTTTCTGACTCACCGTTTCTCTTAATCTTCACTTTACATCGACAATACGAATTTCAATAGACTATACCCAATTGACATCCAGAAGAAAGAAATGGGCGGAGCTTGTGGTACTTATGGGAGACAAGAGAGTTGCATACAGTGTTTTCATGCATAGATCTGAGGGAAACAGACCTCTTGGAAGGCCTAGGCATAGATGGGAAGAAAATATTAAAATTGATCTTCAAGAAATGGGACAGGGAAACACCGAAGGGATTGATGTGGCCCAAGATAGGGACAGGAGGTGGGCGCTTGTAAATGTGATAATGAAACTTCGAGTTCCATAAAACACGGGGAATTTCTTGACTAGCTGAGGCAGAAACTGTTAGCTTCTGAGGAAGGACTTTGTTCCGTGCAGTTAGTAAAGTAAACCTAACTGACATTACTTACTTACTTACACCATGGTGCAGAGTCCTTCTTGAGAAGCTAACTGGTTTGCAGCTAGTCAAGAAATTCCCCGCATTTCACGGAACCCGAAGGTTCATTACCGCACTCACAATCAATCGTCCGCCACCTGTCTCTATCTTGGGCCAGCCCAATCCAGTCCATATACCCACATCCCACCTCCAGGAAATCCATCCTAATATTATCCACCCATCTACGCTTAGATCTCCCCAGTGGTCTCTTTCCCTCCGGTTTCCCCACCAAGACCCTATACACCCCTTCTCCTCACCCATACGCGCCACACGCCCAGCCCAACTCATTCTTCTCTATTTTATCACCCGCACAATATTGGGTGAGGAGTACAAATCATTTAGCTCCTCGTTATGCAATCTCTTCCATTCCCCCGTTACCTCGTCCCTCCTAGGTCCGAATATTCTACCTAACTGACATACTGTAGTTATATAATTCACACAACAAAATAGTCCACGGAAATTAATTTGAACAAGAAGCAGGAAGTAGAATTAGTCCGAAATCTTAAAGCATTTTACAGTGCCTCTCTAGACGGTGCAGTACACACACAGTGCCTCTCTAGACGGTGCAGTACACACACAGTGCCTCTCTAGACGGTGCAACACACACAGTGCCTCTCTAGACGGTGCAGTACACACACAGTGCCTCTCTAGACGGTGCATTACACACACAGTACCTCTCTAGAAGGTGCAGTACACACACAGTGCCTCTCTAGACGGTGCAGTACACACACAGTGCCTCTCTAAACGGTGCAGTACACACACAGTGCCTCTCTAAACGGTGCAGTACACACACAGTGCCTCTCTAGACGGTGCAGTACACACACAGTGCCTCTCCAGACGGTGCAGTACACACACACACACACACACACACGCACGCACGCACCACGGGGTAAATCCTATATTATACGAGTACTTTCATTATATTTGTTTCCTTTACATGTCTGGTTGTTTTGGCATTAATTTGATTCTAAATCAGACCCTTAATTTATCTAATTACAGTAAATTTGCTGCCATAACACCGACTACGTCCATATCAACGGACATGATGGTACCATTACTGTAATTTTAGCCAAGCACAGTATAAAGCGCCCTGATGATGGATCCCTTGTGATCCGAAACATTTTGGAGCAATTTTAAATATTTTTAAGTATTTTATAATAATTCTGATTGTATCTACGAATTATATATTTGTACATCTGTTGGATAATAAAGCGTTTAAATTGTGCAATTATATTTAGTTTTGGTGTTGATAGTCTGCAGTGTGCCTTGTAGTGCGTCCCTGTCACCACGGCATGGCGCGTCCTCAGGTTGCGGATAGCGGAACGGCCTCCGATAAGGGGGGTAGTTGCGAATAAATTGAATAAGCAGTCGCGGACAGCCGACGAGGGGTGGTCCTCCAGCTTGGGGGTTGGGAGAGGTGCTAACAACCCCTCCCTGTAAAACACTTATGTTACGCAACATTCACATGCCGGATGCTTGCTCTGGAGACAAAACAATCGGGAGGTAATATGGACTGGATTGGGCTGGCCCAGGATAGAGACAGGTGGCGGGCACTTGTAAGTGCGGTAACGAACCTTCGGGTTCCGTGAAATGCAGGGAATTTCTTGACTAGATGCAAACCAGTTAGCTGCTCAAGAAGGACTCTGCACCATGGAGTAAGTAAGTAAGTCTGCAGTGTGTATGTGAAGAAACTGTGTCTGTAGGAAAGTATAACAGAATTCCGGTTACCTTTCACCGCAGCCCCGAACTCGGCAGCTTCATCGCATAGAATGCCTGCATCCCCTGGGTTATCCACTGACAGTTGCGGTGCTCCGGACAGCCATAAAAGAAACGAGTTGTGCAAGAGAGTGTTCATCATTACGCAGTGAGAAACTTGAAGGCGTGTATTCTTCACCAGGTATTATTAGGTTGGTCAATTAAGAAAGTTGAGATAGGCTGGGCATCTAGCATGAGAACGGGAACAAACATAGAAAATTGCAGACTGAAAAACTACAACGTAGAGACAACTTTGAGGTCTACTTGTAGAGTAGGTAGACGTTAAAGTGAAATAAAGTATGATTGTAATGAAATGGGTAATGTGCTGGCTGAATTCGGTTGCTGATGAAGTAGACGGTCTGCAAGGGTGGTGAGTAGCTGGGAATGTATGGCAAAATCAGTCGCAGACACCCGACAGTAGGTGATCCTCCAGGTTGACTTTCCTCGTCGTAAAATATATTGGCAGAAAAGGAGATGATAAAAGCATATTCGTACAGTATTTTGGTGGTACCTTTGAATAAATCCACTTGGAAAGGTAAAGTAAAGTGATCCCGTTACAGGCTGGTTGTGGCCCAGAGGGTGGGTAAAGGTATAGCTCTATTCTTCCATGACCGCGGCACTAGAAGAGTCGGCAGCACGCCCCGGCCGCACTTTACCCCTGGGAAAGACCCGGTACCCATTTTACAGGAGGCTGGGTGGGCCCCAGGTCCGGTCTGGAAGGGCGGAAAATCTCGTACCTACCAGGATTCGATCCCGGATCGTCTAGCCCGTAGTCCGTCGCTATACCGACTGAGCTACTCGGCCAAAAATCCTCTTGGACGGCTGCCCAAAAATAAAATGAAATGTCAGCTGTAAGATAGAGTTTGTGTCTGAGACAGAAGTAGCCGGAATATTTCAGTAGGCAAAGCGACCGGGCTATGGGTTTAATTCCCGGGATATCGGGATTTGATTCCCGGAAAGGGGCAACCTTCCAAAACTGCTCTGGGGTCCACCCAGCAGGCCACGTGTCCAGTGAACATAATGAGGCCGCGTCGTGAACTTCACCGCTTATTTCCATCTAGTCTCGAGGTTAGGAATACATGGAATTGTACCACCGCTCCACCACCGATACCCAATTAAAGACCAAGATGACGCCACTTTTCTTCGCACAGCAGTGGCACATGGAACTGGTTCATGATTATGTCCAACGGGGAGTTTATTTCAGATTTTAGTCAGTGACTAAGGGAAAGATTCACTAAACCGTTTATTCATAAAGAAGGTGCGTGTTCTTCAGTACCTACGTTGAATTAATAACAATCCATCACCTGTGTTTCTCTCTGCAGTAGATCAAAACAACTGTCTTAATTATTGGATGGGAACCATTGCTCTTGGTTATTTACCTGTTTGGGGTTATGTCGGGGTTTCTGTTTAACTGAAAAATAAAATTTTCATTCGTTCTTCCGACAAAACTAGATGTCGCCGTTGTAGTGCATGAACACGAAACAAAGAATTCTGGGGCAAGAGTTAACTTTTCTGTGACGTCACGCCTTGTCAACCGGTACGTAGTCCAAGAACACACTACCCCTTCGTGGATCGCTTGACCGTGCACATGAAGGTACGAAACGTCGGTGACTGTTTTCCGGTAGAAAAAGCCTAACTAGTTTCTCAACACGAGAACTGTGAGAACCTCAAATCACGCAGAACACAGGCTGTTATGGCATAAATCTACTTACACAACACAATGTGTTGAGGGGTTCAGAGACAATGCAATGAGAAAGGGGTGGCAGTATTCAAGAGAAAGTGCTAGACAGGCAGGACTTGAGGCCGCGCCCCCTTGTTCCCATTGGTTGGATCATGCCCGTAAAGTTATCATTAGTAGTCAACAAGTTACCTCGGGCAGCAGCGCCAAGGTAGCCGGAGAGGGGAGCGTTATTACCCATCTCAAACACATTCATGGTCCATCTACATACTGTTCGAAGGAAATATATTGACCCAAGGACCAGGAATCATTCCTATGGATCTTGGAAATGAAGACTGGTTAAAGTAATAGAACTCTAGCCAAAAGAAATCTGAAACTGTAGACCTGTAGTCAAAAAAGAGCAATGAAAATGCAGAACTGTGGTAAAACAAAGGTCTCTGAAAATGAAAGACCTATATACAAAAGTAGAACTCTGTAATTTATCAAACGAACTCTAAAAATGTTGAACTGTAGTAAGAAATCGGAAAACGAGTAACTACTTATTCCTTTCAAACTAATTAAAGGTAAAGCTCGCCCTACGACGTAAGTATACAAGTACAGAAAGGAGGTGAAAGTATAAATCGTACCCATTCGCAACATGGCATTAGTAGGAGGTAGGTGGTCAGCACCACGCTCCGCCCGCTTTACCTCGGGTGGGTTTCGGGGCCGATCTGGACAGACTCGGAAAATGTTGCACTTGTCGCGATTCGATCCGCGTCAGACTAAGTAAGAATTATGAAAATATTTCGCAGCGCCTTCCAAACGTCCTCAAATATTTACGAATGGACATGGCGTCGTACTCGAGATAAGTTGAATCTTTTCAATACCGTTACTGGAACCTCACACTTCCTCTTGCCCTGTTGCTCTGCATTTCTCTCGTCACTCGTGAAGCACGAACTTACAAAAGTAATATCTTCACGTGAAAAGTAGTTAATACAGAAAGAAGGAAGATTGGTGATTGTTAAACGTTATTGGAGAACGGTGGCAACAGAAACGTATTTTAAGGTAAGTTTGTATCATGCCTTGCCAGAAAGGTGAAAGAAGAGGAGCCAAGACGACAGCTCATAACACAACCTGCGTTGCCGGTGTCAAGGCCGGGTTTCTGTCTGAGGCTTGCCGCACAGGGACATGACTCCTGATCATGAAACCGTGAAGTTATCTATTTATTGTGTCAGCTATTTATAATTCCAGGGATAAGTCTGCTTATACCAAGACGTGGACTTACTAGTGTCAAGTTCCTTCCAATATGAAGCAACAATTTTGTCAGTTCCCATCTGTAGTTACGTTCTCTGAGACAGACCTTGCATTGATAAACTCTGACATATTATAGAACCTTAAGTGATGCAATGAAAACACATTTTCTCTAAATATGCATCCCAGAATATAGTACTATTCTAATTCACCTCCATGATGAACTCAAAGCTGGAAAATAGTTCAGTGTTCCATAATGCGTTGTCACAGAAACAGTTACTCTTTTGCCTAAAAGGTCTCATCGAGTATTCTGCCATCGAAGACTGCAGTATACAGCAATCACGGCGACTGTGCTAAAGCTGAAATTTCCCATGCACATGCAATCAGAACAGGGGTTTACAATTTTATGTTTTTTTTGACCGTGCATCTTATTAAAATCTTTGTAAATAACCAACTTGACGCACAATTCTTTTACTTATATTCATTTATTCCAATTCTCTACATGTTTCGAGCAACCAAGTGCTCATCATCAGTACAGTCAATTGTATCAATACGACTTCTGGTGTATGTCACTCTATATAGGTGAGCGTGTGGTATGCAGGTTTGGATGGACCAGGTTCCATCTAAACCTGCATACCACACGGTCACCTATATAGAGTGACATACACCAGAGGTCGTATTGATACAATTGACTCTCCTGATGATAAGCACTTGGTTGCTCGAAACGTGTACAGAATTGGAATAAACAAATATAAGAAAAAGAGTTGTGTGTCAAGTTGGTTATTTACAAAGTGGGGTTCACAAGTCTAGGATCCACCTAAAAATTCCAGGCTCCAGATAGACGACATGAAACAGGTCAATACTGAAGAGCGAAAAAATATTAGGAGCCACAGTAAAAAAATTTTAGTGCAGCCATGTTTGAGATTGTGCAGTCTTGGTGTGGAGTTTTGTTCCTACGAAGACAGTTTTAATAAAGCCGCTCCTCTTAGTTACGTTTTGCTCTCGCAACAAAAAAAGAACCCCCCCCCCACACACACACACACAAACAAACAAACACACACGAATCATGTTTGTTTAAGAAAACTTGCTGTAGGAACTGCTGCTATCATCGCTATTAGACTATTTCTTCTGCAGGAACTGTGTATTATTTACGGATACAATTATGAATTAATATAACTAAACTCCGAATTTCCCAGCAAAAGTATAGTATCAGTTCCATTTGAGAATACAAAAGTTGGCCTGACCACGTGGGCGCTGACAACAGGTCACAGATGGAGAAAGTGACCTGTTTTCACATACGGTGGTCTTTATCGAACGTGGTAAAGACTGCCGAAAATTATCGAGAAATGTACTTCTTTTCGATGTACATTGCACAGCCAACTGCGATGGCTCTGTACAGTGTTCGGAATTATACGAAACAAGCAGGTTTATATTGACTGCACAGAAATAAACAGGGCCCTTTGCGGTAGGTTCTATATAAACTTTAGTTTTAATATAAGGTATGAAAATTAAAGGAATTTTCTGTTAGCATATTCTAACAAATATGTTAGTAAAAATTGAGGGGAAGGGGGGTGGGGGGGGTCCGTAAAAGGCGATCTGACTTTCGAGAAAGTCTCAGTTTCACACAGTTAAATGAAATAAGGATTTTGTACAACTTCCATTGGATTCAAATGAGATTTTAGACAGTGAGCTGCATTGATTTGATAGCATAAATTCTGAGGACCAAAATACATTTCAAACCTTTAAAAAGTAATAAGGAAATATGATGCCTATTTGCTGGTTACGCTTACGACGGCGTGTGAAACACAGCTGTAGCTATGACCCGATGAAACACAGCTGTAGCTATGACCCGATGAAACACAGCTGTAGCTATGACCCGATGAAACACAGCTGTAGCTATGACCCGATGAAACACAGCTGTA
>Ga0131853_10009572_pt1 | contig 17732 bp, 16 predicted proteins | sample TergutLab28metaG_FD_92764 | JGI IMG/M metagenome (GOLD analysis project Ga0131853, IMG submission 92764) | Labiotermes labralis P1 segment gut microbial communities from Petit-Saut dam, French Guiana - Lab288 P1 (version 2) (version 2) | ecosystem: Host-associated > Arthropoda: Insects >... | reverse complement strand
TCAAGCATTGTCGAGGTCTCGGGGCGCAAAGTCGTCGTCGTTGACTAGCGCATTTGCTAAAATGAACCGTTGAACCGTAGGCGGGGTGGCAGCTTGATACGAGACTGTAGCTGTCTTGCGCCAAGATATGAGAAGGGCCGCCGCAGTTAGAGTTTGAAGTGGCGGTTTTTTACTTGAGAAACGATAGGGTAGCTATGGGTACAGATGCGCACAATCATCATGAAGGCGGACACACTCACTCACATGCTCACACCAAAGCTGTGCTTAATAGACTTTCGCGTGCCATTGGTCATTTAACGGCTGTGCGCACTATGGTTGAAAATGAGCGTGGCTGTGCTGAGGTGCTGATTCAGCTTGCTGCTGTGAGAAGCGCGATTAATGGCACCTGTGAGGTTATCTTGAAAGACCACCTGGAGCACTGTATTGTAGAAGCGGTTGAGTCAGGTGATACTAAAACTCTTGATGAGCTTAATAAGGCTATCGAGCTCTTAATGAAATAGCAGAATATAGGATACAGGGAGAACCGCCAATGGAAAAATGTCAAAGAACAGAGAGCGAGAAGTCCGAAGCCGAAGCTTGCGATTACTGCAACAAGCCTTTTGCGCGCTGCTACAAAATTATCACCCAAAGATTCTGTGCTGACAAAGCCTGCGCGTACCGCTGGCGCGGCTTCAAAAAGCCAACAGAGGACAGCAAGTCCTCATAACCCGAAGGTCGCAGGTTCAAATCCTGCCCTCGCGACCAAGTTATCGCAGGTCAGCCTAGGTGTTTAGGCTGGCTTTTTTCGTTTCGGGACAGCCGCTTTGCACCTTTGGGACAGAATTGGGACAGCACCTTCAAGTTTCATCTAAGAGAAATCAGTGGAATCAGGTAACTTTTGCCGTAAAGATGTTGCCGATTTTCTCAGCAGCACCCTTGTCTTGCCCAGGCATCATGTGGCTGTAAATGTCTAAGGTTGTTGAAACTTTAGCATGTCCAAGCCTCTTAGAAACCGTGACAATTGACTCGCCGTTTTTGATAAGCAGTGAAGCCTGTGTGTGGCGCAAATCATGTAAGCGAATATCGAATCTATGTTGCTGCCTAAAAGCTGCAAATTCAGACGTAAAGTGACTTGGTCTGTACCACTCGCCAAATTGTCCACCAACAACAGGTGTTTCTTCGCTCTGCTCACTTTCAAAATACGCAAGTAGATGATACTGGTCTACCTTGTGCTTTTTCAACCACAGCAAAGTATCACCATCAATTGCAATTTTTCTGTCAGAAGAATCTGTCTTGGTGTCCTTAGGTTCTAAGGTCTCGCCATTCTTGCTATCTTCCCCGCTTACTTCAACAAGCGTGCTTACTACGCTGATTTCAGCATTGTCAAAATCAACGTCTTGCCATTGCAAGCCACATACTTCACCGCGGCGCATACCAGTAGCAAGTGCTAAGCGCACTGCCATAGAAAAGCGATTGTCAGGATGACCACAGAGCAGTGCAAGCATACGACGCACTTCATTTTCATCAAGTGCTGTACTTTTCGATTTGCTCATTGAGGGGCTTTTCACGCGCTCGCACGGATTCACAAGTATGTACTCTAATATCACTGCACGCTTCAAAGCTGTCTTCAAAAAGCTGTGAGCCTTTTGGATACTTGATCCTGAAAGAGGTCGTCCACTTCGACCGCCATTCTTACGCAAATCTAAGTAATGCTCCTCAATCATGTAGGGCTTCAAGTCAATCAAGCTCACAGAGGTCAAAGCACCATGAAAGCGATTTTTCATAATGTCACGATATCCTCGTATCGTTGAAGGAGACAACCCTTCTCCATCACGACAGTATTCCAAATATTCATTCAGGTACTCACCTAGAGTTAATCCATCACGACGAACGTCACCACTGCTGCTGAGCAATTCCATGCGCCATGATTCCAAAAGCCTTCTGGCTTCAGTTTTGTTTCGACAAGAAACATTCTTTTCCAAGCGACTCTTATCACCGTTGTCATACGCTACACTTACACGCAGTCTATACTTACCCTTACCGCGCTCTTCGATTCCGCCTTTTCCAACTGATTTCATTGTTTCACCTCCTCTCAAGTCATCAAATCTCTATCTACTATTTCAATCTGCTAAGCAGACTTGAAATTATCTACTCTTACCATCCATCACACGGCACCCCTGCTTGCAGTATTCTGCCTGACGAAACCGCTTAGATGGATCATATTCTTTGTGATACTTAAACACTCGACCACACTTCTCCCTCTTGCACTCATGCCAACCCTGCTCTGATTTCCACACAAAGTTGAAATCAGCAAGCAGTGCCTCTACAAACGATCCTTCTTGGTCTAGCTTTGGAGCAAAAAGGAAAGAAAAGAGACGAGCGTCAGCACCTGAACTTTTAGGAGCAACGTCAGCATCCCAAAAATCTTGGTAAAATAAGCTTCGATCAAGAAATGATGCTGCGCTTTGATATGCCGCCTCAAACGGATCATCGATTAACAATTCTTCCATACCCTTATGAATTTGCTTGATTGCTTCCAGATCATCACTATAGTCAGATCCATCAGGGGCATTTGCAGCAGTCCTTAAGACTTCATCAAGCGTAACTGGCTTAGGCTCTCTTGCTTCAAAGGCAGGGCCGATGAACAAATCTTTCATCGGCCCATAGGATAGATAATTCTTCTGGAAAACGTTCTTTTGATAAAGGTATTCAATCAGCTTATTTCCCCGCAGCCCAGCCTCATAAGCTGACACCAGAATCATAGCAACTTGAAACTGTCGCAAAGTAACCTTTACTTCATCTAGTCCGACAACAGCACCGAACTTTCTGTCTCGATATTTTAGTTCCCGCGCATACTCAGAACCCAAAAACAGACTTGATATGTATCCATAACTGCTTATCCCTAAGCCGTCTGATGAAATGTCTACCAACGAACTACTACCCAAATATCTACGATTTTCTGTGATTCCCGAATCTTTAAATTTGTTTACAGCATAAATGAGCATCTGGTCAGGAGTAACTTCATCTTCAGTATCATGATCTAAGTCGCTTGCGAGTGTCTTAAATTTGTTCTGACGACACAGCAGCCCTCTCCTTTTGCTAGGGTACATTGGTGAGTAGACCAATCCGTACTCTAGGCAAAACTTCAAGACACTGTCGCTATTGCTTGTATCGACAGCCTGAAGGTCACGCGAAAACATCTCAATTGGAATGGATTCACGCATAACATAGTCTGCCTTCGCTTCTTCGGCAATAAAGAAGTATTCCTCACCAGCAGCCCTAAAATTCTCAAGAGTTAACCTTTGGCATACCCTCCAAGGTCTTACTTTTCTATTAACTACATCAGTGCTCATAATAATCTCCCTGCTACTTCGCCTTTAGTGCAACAGCTATCTCAAAATAATCTTTAATCACATTAAAAATTGCTTCAGATACTTTCCATGCACACTATTGTAGCATACATTTCTCTTGTTGTTACGTTTTATCTATGTTATAAATGATTATGTGCAATATTTTAGCTCGGCAAACATAAAGTTTGACTATCTATCGAAAGGAAATGAAATGAAGGTAACAAGAGAAACGAGTTACGAACGACTGCCCGACCTATTAACACCCGCTGAAGCAGCAGCGTACCTAGGTATCCACGTTAAAACAGTACGCGAATATATTCAATGTGGTCGCATTAGGGCAGCTCGCAATGGGCGACACTATCGCATTCGAAAAGAGTGGATCGTGGACTACCTTGAAGAATCAGCGAAGCCAGTCTGAGTGTCTCCAGTCGGTACTGTCCTCTACTTGCCCTCTTCGATAAGTTCGTCACTGTCAATGAAGCGAGATCTTGCTATATCGATTGATTGACGCAGCTTGGCTTCCAGCAATTTAATGTCAGGGAGCTTTGTGAGATATTCTGCAACTCGAATGTTACTGTCATCGAGTCCCATAAGTTCAATGTGGTCGGTGCTCTTTCCAGAGCAGAGAATCAGACCAATCGGCGGATTCTCACCCTCTACCATTTCATGCTTTTCGAGCCAGCGCAGATACAATTCCATTTGTCCTTTGTGGGCTGCTTCAAACTCACCCAACTTTAGCTCAATGGCAACAAGGCAGTGCAACCTTCTGTGCATAAACAGTAAGTCAAGGTAATAATCACGATCATCTATCATCATCCGCTTTTGACGAGCCAAGAACGCGAAATCAGACCCCAACTCAATGATAAAATTCTGTAGCTCAGCAAGAATTGCATTTTCCAAATCGCTCTCACTGTAAACGCTTTGAAGCCCCAAGTAGTCAAGCAGATACGGATCACGAAACACCAAATCGGGAGTCATCTTTCCTTCGTCTCGCAGCAGTGCCAAATCATTGACAATGGTCTCCTCTGGCTTCTTGCTAATGGCAGTTCTTTCGAAAAGCATTGAATTAATGCGGTCACGAAGCAATCGTGTACTCCACCGCTCTCTCTTCGCAATTTCTGTGTAAAAATTCCTCTTATGAACATCATCAATATACATAAGCGTTCTGATATGAGTCCAGCTCAATTCTCTACCCAACGCGTAGAGAATCTCTTTGTCTGGATACATTTCAGCAAGTTTTATACAATGCCATAGGTGCTGAGTGCTCCATCCTTTGCCAAAGTTCAAGGTCAAACTTTCAGAAATTTCTTCCAGAACTTCTTGTCCGTACTCTGCCCTCTTCTTGTCAAGAATATCTTCATTGATGCGAGTGCCCACATGCCAGTACAGCGATGTTACCTCAACATTAACAGCAATCGCAGTTCGCGCACGGCTATCTTCAATCAAGGTTTGCAGATCTGCATATAGTTTTGCATTAGATAACTCAGTCACTCGTGCTCCTCCCAATTCTCTACGCAATGCGTAGAGAATTCAAAATTGCAAACGCTCCAATTCAATCTCTACAACAATTTAGCCCAGAATTTATCTATATAGTTAATCCGCCAGTATCTTTTTCTCCAATATCAATCGTTAAATCTTTTAACGCATCCACAGCCAGCATATAGTTGCTTTCAATAGCTGACTGCATTTCAACTTTTTCAGGAATTTCTTCATCAATTATTAGAAACACTGGAAATCGTCCTTGGTTCTTTTCAGTCCGAATAAGCATACGCAATTGCGCCAAAATTGAGCGCACATGCTGAATATGGTCAACATTTACCAATAAGTGAAATTCTTGATATATCAGCAATGCCTGCATAATAAAAGTTCTCACGCAATATTTATCATTGCCACTTTGCCGATCTTTCTGCAAATCTTTTCTAACATCTCCCCATGCATTATAGTCTCTCAACAGTGCGTGAACATCAAAATGGAAAGCTTTACTTGGCTCTTCTATAGAGCTTCGCAATAAGGTTACAGGGATGCTGCAATGAACCGCATAATTTCTCAATTTGTCAAAAAACCTGTACAGAAAATGCTCTTCAAGAAACGCATTCCTCAGCTCCCTGAAGTATGTCAATTGCTGCTTATTCTCCTCTGTGCTTAGTTTGTATCCAAAATGCTGAAAGTACACATAAGTACCGTTCAGAGCATTAATCATCAATCTATTTAATTCGTGGTGATAGGGAATATAGTCGTGATTGAATTTGAAGAATTTGCTTACCACATCAAATTCTTCCAGCCACACTAGAACTTCACTGAAATTTTTAACAAGCATTCTATAGTACAGATGCTCAGACACAAATAATGCCAAGTCTGAAGTCATATTCTCGATGCTTTTGACCACTTCCAGAGAAATCTCCTCTTGAGAGTCAAACACCAATTCCCCATCCCTAGATTCAGGCCACGCAAAATAATACTTCTTCATATTTTTTAGCCTACTCCCCAAATATCTTTGGCGATATGCCCGATATGCCCATTCAAAGCACTGTCCAAATTATTCAAGCAACTTATCAGGAATACTGTCCACATCAACATCTCGATATGGCCAATCTACCAACTCGAGCTGCTCATACCTGCTCTGTCCAAGACAGAGATCATCATTGATCTTCAGAACTGCAAGAACCATCAAAAGTAGAAGTATTTCATAATTGGCCTGATGGATAGGGTCATTAGGATCACCCGCTATGGGGCTACCGTGTGAATAATCGTTGCGTACTGCCCTTGCATTGCCAAATTTTTCATTGTGGAAGTTGAAGCTCATATAGTCAGCCTCATTCTCTGAAAAAAGTGAGGAATAGAAGTTGACATGTCCTGCAGTAGCCAGATTATCTATCATCTTTCGCATGATGCTATCTTGGCGGCAATAAACAGCAACTCCTTTTGTCCAAAACTTCTCTAAAACAGATACCTTACTGGTTAAATAAAGCTTTTGGGTACCTGCTTTCTCTGCCAGAGCGCCGCACATAATAAGTTTTTCTATCGCTGGACGCTGATGGTCCTCAAAGTCTGCCAATGTGAGATTTTCTTTGATGATAAGCTTAAACAAGGATTGGTATCCGTCACCATACGTTTTTGTATAGTGAAGTGTACTTTGGTCAGAAAATAACCAATACAACATAGTTTTAAGCTCATCACTTACAACTCGCGCATACTTCCTATCAACCAGCGATGGGAGATTGCCGAATTTGGGGAAGCGTTTATAAGACAATAATTCTTGATCGATTTCACCTCTTTCAACATACAGCGCAAAAGCCTTGAGAGCACTCTCTACCTCTGCTCCAATTGTTCTGCACTTCTCAAGATATGTACTTTCCACTGAGGGCATATTAACGTGAATGCCTCCAATCCCAAACTCTTCTGTTAGGTACTCATTAAAAAACCAGGCAATTACATCCTCTAACCTTATTTCAATACTACTCAAGACATCGCGGTATCCCCTAATGACCATCCTTGCCGTTGTGTCAGCCATACTGCCACTTATACTCATATGATAATCGCTGCTGGAACGAATTGAAAGTACGTCCAAAAGGGTTCTTACATCGTTCTCTCGCGTAGGCATTGCCAAATTTACATCATTGTCTGCGAAATTGAAAATGTGAATAAAATTATTCAGCAGCGTTGGATAGTCTGAAAATGTCTTGATCCACTTTAAGCCATATACATACTTGTGATCCAGTCCATCAAAGGACAAATGAACGCAAGCATTCTGAGTATCAGAAAATTCAACACCGACCGCATACTTGAAAAAGCCTTCACCAGAAAACATCTGTGTCATTACTTCATCGTACTTCCTTTTGGCCGCCAGCCTAACATCGTCAGATAGACTATATTCAAAATTTGATGACCAATTTGCGATCACGTTGAGATAATTGGGGTTAGGATTAGGCTGATTTACATAGCTGTCCATTATCAGCTCAACGTCTTCTTTTGTTAAGACTGGAGGCAGAAAGATATTTGATTGCCCATTGCTTGAAATTGCTCGTGCGTGCAGCACAATATCACAGGACGATTCTGGTACAAACAGCATGCTTTCGCGTATTGCCTCAGAAAATCTATTCACAATTTTCTTGTATCGTAAAACAATTCTCAATTGGTCATTATTGCCTGAAAGCATATCTGAAAAATCATTTGTCGGAATATCTCTTTCAGAGCCCGTTGCTACAACTAGCTCCCACAAACAACTTTTATATTCCTCGCCTACCTCAGCAACAATATCCCCTATTGAAACCGTCTCAACAGCTGCCTTAATTAACCTGCACGCGACAGCATTCGCCTGCTTTGCAACCTCAGCTAAGCTGGAGCACTCTTGTTCATCCTCCCACTCAAGAAGCGGCATACCCTCATCAAAGAGCAGTCTGCATTGTCGAAGTTCAATGGCATCATTAATCGAAAATATACTGGCAGGATCAAAATTTCTTAGACGATCAATCGCTTTACCGAGCATTGGGCTAAAGGCATAGTCATTAGTTGGAAAATACTTAATTCGATATCCTACAACTTTATCAGACATCACTTATCACAACACATCTCAAAGTATCACTTCTCGCAAGCTCCCTTGCGAGCTTAGCGAAGCGCTCTATCGCAATTATTCTTTTCATTAGACCAATCACTATAAATCCTTTATTGCTAGTGCCGGACATTACTGGTGGACATAGTCCATTATATCTGTAGGTGGAAAACGGCAGAATACAACGAGAAGTGATTTCAGGTGAAGTGTAAAACTGGAGAAGCAATTTGATATTATTGAACTAACTTGTAAAAGAGATGCTGCCTAAAGGAGTCTAATGGCTCACTTTGCATCGGAATCGCTGGCTCAAATTGACTGGAATAATCAACAGCAAATATAGAAGAAAATTGGGCTGAAAAACAAACGAAGCAGCCTATTGCGACGAAGTTGCGAGCCATATAACTACGCTTGTAAGCACCAATATTGCCTTCTTCGCTGGTTTAGTTACTCCCATCCAGCATCGACGAAGTCAAATCTGATTCGCCTCGCTTTGGAAATCCTGACAAGTCGCCTCATGAGATCTCCTCAAAAAAGTTAAGTTGAAATCGTTACACCCTCAAACAAGTCACCAGAGGGTTCAAGTGGTCTGTTCCCTCCATGCACCAAATAATTCAAGTGACGAACTATGCCTGCGCTATCCTTCCGATGAAATACATTTCTCCCAGCAACAACACCTGCTGCCCCTGCTGCCATAGCATTCTCTACATCTTCAAAATATTCTATAAGTCCTTTTACTGGTCCTCCAGCAGCAAGTACAGGAATTGGACACCCCTCAATAACCCTTGAAAAAGAATCTTTGTCACCCGTGTAAAATGTTTTCACAACATCACAACCGACTTCTGCTCCAACTCGAGCTGCATGCTGAATGGCCAGTGCCCTATTCTCGTCAGTAATATTTCCACCTCTAGGATAAATGATTCCTAAAAGAGGCATTTCATAAAGTTCACACTCGTCCACCACTCTCCCCATCATTTCAAGCATTTGTGGCTCAAGCATTGAACCTAAATTCACATGAACAGCAACTGCATCAGCCCCTTGACGAAGGGCTGACTCGACTGAAGTTACAATCCTCTTATCATTTGGAATACCTAGTGATGTACTACCCGCAAGATTAAATATCATTCCTGTTGTTAACGGAATGGAATCAGCAATCCTGCTCAGTATACCCCGAAAGCCGAGCACGCCATCAATGCCACCAGCGCACAGACTTTCTATTAGAGCATCTATATCCTTAAGGCCCCCTATTGGACCCTCAGTGAATCCATCATCTACTGGAACAATAACGGCTTTCCCATCCGAGTGAAAAAGACGATTGAGACGCCTTTGCTTTCCTGTGCTACCCAGCTTCAATCACCTCAACAAGCATACCGTCTGGATCAGAAACAAAAAAATATCTTTTACCCCCACCACCCATAATGATGTTCAATTCTTGATCGATGCCAGCATCAAGCAACGCTTGCCTTGCTGAATCTAGATCACTCACACTCATAGCAAAATGCTTTGTCCCAATAACATTCAAATCATCAACTATTTTCCGACGATAATCAGGCAATGGCTTTGAGCTTTTGAATTCAAAAATCTCAAGTTGAACTCCGCTACAATCCATCATTATAACCTCAGCACTCATTTTGGGAATGCTGAAACGGCGAATCTCTTTAAACCCAAAAAGTTGATAAAAATTTACAGCCTCCTCTCCGTCTGACACAGAAATAGCGACATGATTAACATGCGCATTAACAAGTCCCTTCATGCTCGACTCCCTTCAGGCAGTTTACAAATTCCTATCTAATCACTTCTTGCTCAAAACATCTTCCACATGACGCTCTACATCATCGTTAAACTTACTCCACAAGGAATACCAAGCTGTTGGAAGCTTTTCTCGATCCTTTAGGTCTTTGAGCATATCTTTAGTCAGTGCGGTATATTTTTTATCAAGCAATCCATAGTGACGAGGATAGTATTGGGAGTCTTCATCACCCTTCTTGAGCGTACAAGATATTAATCTATGCCGCACAAGGGTTCCAACAAGCTCTCGCCCAAAATAGTCATTCATATGCGATATTCGATCAGACCGTTTCTTTGGATATCTATTTAGCCAAGCATCGAGCCTAAGGGCAAAGTCGTAAAATTCCAGCATGTCTCTTCGTTCGCTCATGGAGTCTAACCCCAGTGCATCATTTAAAGCCTTTTCTGTCTCTGGAGGAAAGCAATACGATTTGAGCGCACCAGTATCTAACGAATGTAAAGCAATGGAATTCTTGCAGATCCAGTCTTGAAGCTGCCAAAACCTTAACGCATAACACTTTGATGAAAATTCACGGTACAAGTTCTCCAATTGAACATCTTCCGCCATTAATCGAGTGAGATTAATAGTCTTGTTCGTCTGGATAAGGGCAAATATTCCAACAAGCATGACGCCAAGTGTCAGAGGCACCGTCAGGAATGTCGTAACATCCGACCTCATGATGTCCAGTCCACTACCCAGCAAGACTTCAATCTCTTTCAGCGATTCAGCTATAGCTTGGATCGATTTTTCACTTTGTGTAAAATCTTGCATTATTTGCGCTTTTCCTTGCTTCTCTACAAACCCATTATTATTTTGCAGCACAGAGGGCATGTACTGCACAAAATCACAATGTTTACACTGCAAGCAAAACTCCCAGAATGCGCATACATTCTGGGAGTTTGTACGGTGAGTAGTGCCTACGCTTGCAGTAACTGCTATAAATAGCGCGGATCTTCTACATCTGCAAGCGAAGCTGCGATGCCGTTAAGCACCTCTTCTGCTCTGCCCTCTTCCCACTGCCACACCTTTGCAGGTTCTTGATTTTTTACTGGTCTGGGCAACCTCATTTCGGCTTGCTTTTTAGCATCTGCTTCCCTGCCGTTTAATCCAAGCATTTTCCCCACAAAGGTTTTCGACACAGAGGGTGAAGAGCACGCATAGGCTTGTCCGTCCTTTATGACTAGATGACCTATGTCGTAGCTCCACTGCATGAGATGCTCTTTGCGAAAAAGTTTTGCCTCGTGGTAGTTGATAGACGTTGTAGTTGAGCCGCCTTGCGAATTCTTTGAATGTGACTGTGTTTTGGTTTCTGTGGTATAGCTGCCGAGTACATCCTCTGAATAGTATTTGGCTGTTTTTGCATCTGAGATTTTAAGGACTAGCTCAGTGTCTAGATTGTTAAAGATTGATGGAGCATCCTCTCCATATACCGCTTCTATCTGCGATCTATCTTGCGCTGCTATCACTAGACGCATTCCTTGACTGCGAATGATGGATATATGCTTTTGGAGTGCATCGATTTTTGGCACTTGGGGAAACTCCTCTAATATCCAGTAGATGATATTTGGGAGCGTGCCTCCGTAGCGATTTTCAGCAAGCCTTCTCAGTCCATCCATTACTTGATTGATAAATGCTGCTACAAGAGCATCGTAAGCCTTGTTTGAAGAATTGAATCGTACATAAAGTAGACACTTCTCTTCAACTAGATCTTCTACTCTAAAATCTGATTTTGCGAGCATCTTTGAGATATTTGGTTCTGCAAATACATTAAGAGCTGCATTAAGATTTACCTGAAATCCGCCGTAGGTATCTGATGGATAATCCATAGTTCTTTTCAATGTTTGATATGCCTGTGAAGTAGGTGGTAGCTTTTCCACAATTCCCTCTAAAGATTCTTGCGATAGTGCTGCCAAGTTTGCCACAGTAGAAAGGTTTTTCATGTCACTTGGAATGTCGGGACTTTCAAGTACAAATGCTGCAATAGCCGAAAAGATAATGCGCGCAGATTGCGGCCAGATGGGTTGTCCTTTGCGGTCGTCTGGGATTAAATTGTCTGCAAGAATACGAATCTCTTTTGCAAGATCATCCTTATTTCTACCGTTAGCATTCTGGCTGCAATCTAGTGCTGGCTGAAGTGGAAGCCAGCTATCTGAAGTTTCTGCACTGGAGAAGTCTATGGACACTACCTTAAATCCTGCTTCTTTTGCATGTCTTGCAGTGAGCGCAAATAATTCATCTTTGGGATCAAGTATGATTCCTGAAGTTCCTGACTCTATGAGCTGTACTACTGTTGGGATGAGACAGGTCGTGGTTTTACCTGCTCCTGTGCCACCCAAAACAAGAGCATGTTTAATTTCATCGTAGAGAAGTTTGTTCTTGTTTGCACCTATTCCACCTACTACAAGTCCTGGCTTTGGCACTTTGCCCTCCCTCCATGTTTTGAAGGTTCGTCTAAGGTCTCTGGGTCGAGAGAGTAACCTAGCTGAACCATGCAGCGTGCTCTTTGAAGGATTTTCACCTTGCCAGATGCCATTGTGAAATCCTCTTGTTGCTGTCCTTGCGAGGTATAGTGCGGTGAATACAAACGAAAGTATTAGGGCTGTTAGGAGCAGTGTCTCAGCAGTCACCTCTGGTGCAATTGGAATATGCTCTTGAATGAATGGCAAAATGTTTGCTTCTGTCCACACTGCTATGAGAATGTACAAATCTGGCATGTAGCGATTTAGCGCAACTATGACTGCTGCACCAACTATCACTAATCCCAAGAAAGTGCTTGTAAATATCTGCAACGGATTTGGTAATTTGCTATATGATTTTGGTTTTGAAATTTTCATGATACTATCCTTTCTGCGTCAACCTTGTGACGACTGATTGAGTTAATGCATCTACCTTTGGGGCAGGTATGGGTTTTCGTACAAGACTCAAATAGAGTGCCTTGCTAAGTGCCATGAGTGCTCTCGTTCCTGCTCGCTGCACAGCCGCGCCTGCTTCGTCTGCAAAATCCCTCTTCTTTGCTTGTCGAATCCCAGAGGCGAAGATGCTTTTGAGCAAGTGTGCATTTTCATTAACTGCTTGAGCAAAAGTTGTTCTGAAACCTAGCAATTTCACGTCTGCCGCCTTTACTGACGGCAGATGCTTTATCGCGCCGATTGCTTCTTGCATTAATACGCTCTTGCCGGCAACCGCATCCTTTAGGTTTGCAGCCATAATGCGCTGTTCTTTAGGGGAGAGATAGCTTGATAGCTCTTCTGTGAATGCCTGAAGCTGCTTGCGCTCTTTAGGGAGTATAAGCAGGTCGTCATTGGGAGAGAGATTGGAATCTTTGCTGGGCATCAACACTTCAGCTTTCGTTCGAGCAATAAGTGTATTTGCCACCCTTGTGTGCAGATCACGCTCCGCTGCAAATGTGTAGGCTTCAAGCTGTGTGCTCGTTAGCGATTTGAGTCTTGCATGTTCTGCCACAACTACCCTGTATTGGGTGCAAAGATTCTGCAGCTCTGGGTCAGAATGAATGACCTCAGTAACCGCTTCGTCTATTGCTGCCCTTGCTTCTGGATGTTTCTTGACAAGGCTTGCATATTTGAGCGAACCTGTTTCTGGAAGCACTTGGCTTACTTGTTCCTGCATCTGCTTGGTGAAAACATCGCTATCCTTAAGGGCTGCCATCAAGTTATCACGCGCCTGTGTTCTTGCAAGGTTGTGTATTTGCTGGTGCGGCTTTAGGGCTTGCGCAACAAAATTCTCACGAGCAGCAACAAGTTGCTTCTTTGGCAGCAGCCTGTTGAACTCCCCACTGTCATCCCACGAAAATACATGAACGTGGATGTTGTTTTGTTGGTTTACATGAAGGGCTGCACACCATCTAACATTTTCAGGTGATATTACATCAAGCTCTTCAATGTGCTTGTTCCAGTTAGAGCGAAGTAATCTCTCCCAGTCCTGTTTAGTGCTAAGACTAAGAGCATGAGCATCTTCTCTACGGACAGATACAACTGTTGTGATGATCGCTGAATCTGTTTGGGTGAGTTCTTTTTGTAGCGCAATTCTTGAAGGTATGCCATGCTGATCAAAGAGTGCATGTCCTGCGTTGAGTTCTTTGACACTTCCTGGGCGAAACTCAATATAGCCCAACCTTGCCATGCGTTCATTTTCGACAGCAATACGCAAATCATCTTCTGTTTTCAGCGTGACAGCACCCTGCCTGTTAGCAATATAGAGCAGTCTACTGCTGCCAATCGCAGAATGATTAGCAGCAGTGCTGAGCATGACCTGATGATTTACTACAAGAGCAGAGCCAGCCATAACTAGCTATCCTTAACATCTCTGTAGGAGCGACCACTTTGAAGCTCGCCAGCCAAGCTTGAATAGTGCTTCCAGAGCTCATGGCCGTCAGCTTCTTTCCATGCGGGAACTATAGAGCGTGCAAAGTCTGTAAGCATCGTTGCAGAATACAGGCTGTACTTTGTGCCACGACTACATACCTTTGCTAGGCGTTCTTCAATCTCATCGTTGCGGGATTGCATTTCTTCGCGGAGCAGGTTGAACTCTGCCTCCATCACATCCCGAATGAGCGCACCTACAGGAGTTGCAAAAACATTCAGACTTTCACACGCAAGCCCTTGCTCAAGGAGGTGTCGAACCGCATCAGACTCTTTGAGTCCAGAGGCCATGCAATAAGAATTGATCCGCTTATCGAGCAGAGAATCAACCCTGATACTTTTAACAACTTTCTTATTATTAGATTTTGACATCTGTAACTCCAATCTCTCTGGCGAATGTAAATCCGCTTTTGGGACAGGAGCTGGGACAGAATTGGGACAACAGAGCCGTCCTTCATCTGCCTCCAAGCTCCTTGGAGTTACCTGTATTCTACTGTTTCAGCAGGTCAGAGGATTGTCAGAATCTCTGACCTACTTTGAAGTTTTCTCTTAGAGCCAACTCATAACCCGAAGGTCGGTGGTTCAAATCCGCCCTCAGCAATCCAGCTTTAAGTGGTGAACCTGCTATACTGAATATACAGAAACCTCTGAAAGGTGCGTAAGTACCTCCTCCGGGGTTTCCTTACTTTACAGGTGCTTGAGTTGATTCATCAATTCTTCTAAGGCACTTCCTCTATGGCTGATAGCATTTTTTGTTTGCATATCCAGCTGAGCAATGGTCAATCCGGGAGTTGCTGTAGGCAGGAACAATGGGTCGTAGCCAAATCCCTTATCCCCCACACACTCAAAACCAATTGAGCCTTTGCAAGCACCCTTAGCGATAAGGTAGTCAGGCGCACTGGGGAGGAGACTGTCCAGTCCCACTAGCACAAGAGTACAGAGGAAGGCTGCGCCGCGCTGGTCCGCAGGTATTCCGCGAAGCTCCTCTAAGAGCTTCTTATTGTTGCGAACATCATCACCCTCTACTCCGGCAAAGGACGATGAATGAACACCTGGTCTGCCCGCAAGTGCATCAACAACGAGACCTGAGTCATCAGCAAGGGTCGGCAGTCCCAATGCCTCAAATCCCGCGCGCGCTTTAATGGTTGCATTTGCCTCAAAACTGTCGCCATCTTCTATGGGAGATTCCCAGTCAGGGAGCAGGTCATAAATCGCACGGAAGCTATAATCGAGACCTGCTGCCTCTGCACTCGCCTTGATTTCTGCAAGCTTTCCTTTGTTGTTGCTCGCAACAACAATAGTGGGGGTCATGAATGACATTTTCTGTCCTACTCTCTGCTCCGTCTTTAACCCTTCAGTCCTTCGGTCTCTCCCCTAGTCTTTAAGTGCAGTTCGCTGGATGGCAAGAAGCTCTGAAAGGCTTGCCTGAGCAGTATTGAGCAAACCATTTAGCTGATGGCGCGTAAAAGCTAACTGCTCACCCGTGCCCTGAATCTCTATGAAACGCTCTTTGTCGTCGCCTACGATGTTCATATCTACTTCGGCCTTAGAGTCCTCGGAATAGTCAAGGTCTGTTACCACTACCCCATCTACCATGCCCACACTTATTGCAGCAACTTGTCCCATAAGCGGATTTGTGTGTATCTTGCCCGCTTCGCGCCACTGAGCCAGTGCGTCTGCAAGGGCAATGTAGGCACCCGTGATGGCAACACAGCGTGTTGAGCCATCTGCCTGAATGACGTCGCAGTCAAGCGTCACGGTAATCTCGCCCAGCGCGTCAAGGTCAACAACGGTCCGCAGAGAGCGTCCAATCAAACGCTCGATTTCAAGCGTGCGCCCTTTTGCCCCTCTTCGCTCACGGCGATTTCTGCTGTGGGTCGATGCTGGCAAAAGTGAGTATTCCGCAGTCACCCAACCTTGCCCTTTACCGACAAGCCAGCCAGGAACATATTCCTCGATACTGGCAGCACAGAGAACCTGTGTGCCACCTGCTTTAATCAGACAAGAACCTGCAGCGTGATTGAGGAAACTACGCTCGATTTCAAGAGGGCGAATTTCATCTGCTGCCCTATTATGTGCTCGCTTTATCATAGTGTTTGCTCCTTGTTAAGATTTTCCAGATTGAGATGCTGCACCCTGCCAAGCCCTTTGAGGTCCTTGCCAAAAATACGTGACCCTCTCCACGCAAAGGCATCTGTGTCATCTCCCGTTGTATAAAAAGTATATGCAGCCTTGGCGTTTGTAGCTGCCAATTGCCCGCCCTCTTCCAAAAGAACTTTTACCTCTGCAGCCACTTCGCCAGCCGCGCAAACTATCTTGAGCTCCGAGCCAGCAACTGCCCGCAAAACCTCTGTTAGAACGGGATAATGCGTACATCCCAACAAAAGCGTATCTGGCCCTTGTTCAAGAATGGGACGCAGGTAGCTCTCGACCAGGTGGTAGTATGCTCCTCGTTTTTGGACACACTCCGCCAACTCTTCATCTGTCCCTAGCTCTACGATGCTCGTCAGCTCAGGGGTCGCCTGCCCAATCACCTTGACCCTGTTGTCAAGCTCTCGGATAGCCTTGGGGTAAGCGTCTGATTCAATGGTGCGCTGCGTGCCAATTACTGCCAGCGTGTTCGACTGCGTAGTTTTCACGCCAGCGCGCGCTCCTGCATTGATGACACCGATAATGGGTACATCAAAGTGCTGCCGTGCAATGTCGAGCCCGCAGGAAGTCGCCGTATTGCAGGCGATGACAATGAGCTTAACTTTTTGGATAGCAAGGAAGCGAGAAATCTGTAGAACGAAATTCTGGACCTCAAGGCTGTCACGCGGACCATAGGGGCAGCGCGCCTGATCACCCAGATAAATAAGGGATTCGTGGGGTAAGGCTTGGGCGATTTCTTTGGCGACAGTCAGTCCACCAAGACCAGAATCAAATATGCCAATAGCAGCGTTATTCATGGGTACTAAGTATACGTTATGCACAGCCTGATGAATGCGGACAGTAGGCAAAAACAAACGAAGTGCGCAGCTCGGAAGCTACCGAGCGGAAAAATCCTACCGAAAGAGAGTTTCCTCTTCTCTCACCTTGCATTTCCCCTCATGTTCCCCCTCAGAAGATATACAATGAAGTCTCGATAAATGCACTCAAAATGCATCCCCTACGAGAAAAGAAGTTACTGCAAACCTTATGAAATCAACGAGTGTTGACGTACATGCCACCAAGAATACCGCCAAAATGAGCAACAAAAATGCAATCACTGTGCTCATAGCGTGCATACTGCTTAATCTATCTATTCAGGTTCTGTACACCTGGAGTCTTGTTCGTGTAGAGCTGCTTACTCAATGGAACTGGAGTCCAACCGAAGCAGGGCTTCCCTTTACCTTGATTTTGATATTTTTTGCAGCGGGCGCGCTTGTTGGTGGAAGGTTGCAAGACCGCTTTGGGCCTCGCTGGATTGCTGCAGCAGGGGGATTAATGACGGGTTTTGGCCTGATGCTCTCAGGTCTTGCGGGAGACAATCCCCTAGGTATTGCTTTGGGATTTGGAGCTCTTAGCGGAATTGGGATTGGTTTTGCTTACGGCAGTGCTCTTCCTGCTGCCATGAAATGGTTTCACCCGAGCAAAAAGGGGCTTATCGGTGGGCTGGTCTTAGGTGGTTTTGCCCTTGCATCGGTAATCTATGCGCCAATTAGTGAAGG
>Ga0131853_10009571_pt1 | contig 17733 bp, 10 predicted proteins | sample TergutLab28metaG_FD_92764 | JGI IMG/M metagenome (GOLD analysis project Ga0131853, IMG submission 92764) | Labiotermes labralis P1 segment gut microbial communities from Petit-Saut dam, French Guiana - Lab288 P1 (version 2) (version 2) | ecosystem: Host-associated > Arthropoda: Insects >... | reverse complement strand
TGTGCTCATCATCAGGAGGTCAAAATTGCATTACACAGCCTCTGGTATCATCACACCTATAGGTGCTCGAAACATGTAGAGGCATGAAATAAAACTTATTGTGAAACAAATTTTGTGCATCAATTTGGTTAAATACTGAGATAAAAAATGCGTGAATGTTTACTGAAGAAGGGCGACAATGGACATGTGAGAACACACAATAAAACACATATTGCAATCCACGTCACAGACCTCTAATCCTTGCCTAACTTTAATCTTTACCGGACCAATGTCGAGTTACACTCGACAGGGCTTTCAGTTGTGCCAGGTCCAATATCGAGCTCAAATCGACTCGTTGTTTTACAGTGTTTTATGTCGCTTTCCCTAAGGTCCTGTTATCTGAGAGCTGTTTTTGAACTTCCAAGTTTAAGAGATTTTCTAAAGATTAATTTGAAGCAGACTGTTAGAATTCACAAGAATAACTGTGAGTGCAAAGGTTTAATTTGCAGATGTCAGGTCACTTCCACAAGTATTTTACTTCTAACAAACTTGGAATTTTGTGTCTGGTCCCTCTGTCGCAACAAATATACGAGCAGATAAAAACGTGAGATGTTTCAAGGCAAGCACTATCTACGTCTTCAGATAAGGAAATTACAGTCGTATTTTATGTGACATTTGCGGTTTTCACAGCACAGATGTTGATGATTTTGGTCTTGTTATATGCCACGTTGACAGAAGGCACAGGAAAGGAAACCATGGAGAGGAATAATTGAGCAAGCCAAAACTCACAAAGAGTTGTAGAGCTGAGGAAGGAAGAGATGCCACGTTGAGTAGCCGGTAATTTAACACACTCCAAGGTCCTCAGTTCTATTCTCTTTGACGTACAGGCAAACAACGAGTTCAACAATCCCATTGCCCATGACTGATGAGGGAGGGAAAGTCGGCCGGCGGAATGTCATTCATTCTTATCGTTGTTGCAGCAATAAACGTTGTTCAAAGAACCCTACAGGACGATACTTTACTCTGATGATAAAAGCATGCTGAAGTAGAAAGGAACGGAGAGACAGAGCGTGTTAACGTTAATTTAGAATAAGGAAAATGGAGACAGCAGAGAGTTAAACTACATAATTAATTTTGTGAAGGCAGTTTTGGAGAGAATAATGGCAGTTCAATTACATTAGAAGCCAGATTCATTTTCAACAGTTTCTGCAACTATTCCATTAAACTACTGCAGAGAGGTCAAACCCAAGGCAACAGCCATGTAACAGAGAGGAAAGTAAATTGTGTGATGGATTAGGCTTATAGAAAATTCAGTGCACAGGAAGAGTGGCCACAGTAATATGATTTATGTAGTGTATCACGTTGATGTAAAATGCACAGATTTAAAATACAATAAATCGGAATTACGGATCTAATCATTAAACAAAGATATCACACATTCGTCAGGACACATTATATAAATACTAAGTAGGTTTCATTTAAAGCAAACGTGTGTATTTTTTTTTATTCAAGGGACAGCTCAAAGGTTTACTTGCTTACTTACTTACCCCATGGAACACAGTCCTTCTGCAGAACCTAATCGGTTCTCAGCTAGTCAAGAAATTCCCTGCATTTTATGGAACCCGAAGGTTCATTACCGCATTCACAAGTGCTCGCCACCTTTCCCTATCCTGAGCCAGCTCGATCCAGTCCATGCCCCCATATCCCACTTCCTGAAGATCCATCTTAATATTATCCTCCCATCTGCGCCTGGGTCTCCCATAGAGTAGTGTTCTCTGGGGTAAATATATTCTTATCTGAAAAGTCCATACCACTCTCGCAATACTGTTACCGGCGTGTACGTGTAAAGCCAACACAAATCTCTATACAGAGGCACAGTTATACATTGGAAACACAACCACGTTTCAGAAAAATATTCTTCGCCCCACCACCAAAACGAGGGCTGGAGCCATGTTAAATTGCAGACATACTATCAGCACTGAACAAACAAAGTCAATTGGACTCACCGTTGCTGCAGTGAGGTCGTCCTTAAACGCTCTCTGGCGTCGAAGCACGCTGCTGGAGGAACCACTCTTAGCTGCAAGTCTCTTTTCATCGCGATTGTAAAGGCGCTTACTGCAACATGAAACACAGCATGTATTAGGTGATGTCTAGGAAATAAATTTTAAATACCAACTGGTCGGGTTCATCAGCCCTCTCTTCTTCAAAGTGAACTAAGTTTCCGTTGGTAGAAACCAAACATTCAACCCCGTCAATACCACAGCCCACCAACGAACTTGATGTTCAGCCACTTTCATCCATTTTCCTGATAGAAAATCCCTTTCCTTAAAGTGAGACACTAATATATTACAAAAACAGTGAACGGCAGCCAATATGGGGTGATCCTCCAGCTTCACATTGGCAGTAGTGTTACATACCCTTCTCCTTAACAACCTACGTTAGGAAATGATTAATGGGCATTGTGTTAGAAGAAATAACAAGATATACGAAAACTTTATGCTTTGTACAGGTAACCTGTTGTTGTTATGACAGTACGAGGTAGCATGATATGTTGGGCTAAGCCAGGGGTACATAAATTTTCCAAAAATCAAAGGGTCACGTGAACATTCTAGGCGCCAGATAGGTTACAAACATAAAGTGGGGGACCCACGGTAAAATAATGTAGTCATGCAGGTGACCTGGCGCCCGGGATTTGTTCACTTGTAGCTATCAAGAAGTATGCATGGCTGTATGGAAACATATAGTTTTGTTTCAGATACGTCATGGTAGGAATAAATTAGAAGGGAGACGTTAAGATAAATTAAGCTTACCGAAATATAGAAATGGGACACGACACGGTCTGAACTACGGACCCAGAAGATTCTGACGATCGTAAAACACGTCATGTTCTTATTCATATATTCTTTGTTTGTTTTTGGCGCGACAGCACCCAGTGGGCCATGGCCTCCTCATTCACGAGGTTTCTAGATCACACACAACGACGCACCACGTTCGGTAGGACTTCTGTGGACGAGTGATCAGCTCGTCGCAGAGACTTCCACCTGACAACACACAACACCCACAACCGGCAAACATCCATGCTCCCGGTGGGATTCGAACCCACGATCTCAGCAGGCGAGCTGCCGCAGAACTACGCCTTAGACCGCGCGGCCACTGGGACCGGCTTCTTTGTTCATATAGAATTTGTTAAATTTTCGCATCTCACCATGTTGTAATTTTCGTTTTAAACATGGCGCGATGGACGCAGTATAAATAGGGAGCGATTCCGCAAGTCACTGAACCGGTTCACGAGGGAACTGAATGACGCAGAATGACAACAGCACTGTGGAAACTTCGGGTCACATTACAAGTCGCTAGTTAATAGGGTCTTGGTGGGGAACCAGGAGGGAAGGAGACCACTGGGTAGACCTAGGCGTAGATGGGTGGATAATATTAAGATGAATCTCCAGGAGGTGGGATGTGGGTATATGGACTGGATTGGGCTGGCCCAGGATAGGGACAGGTGGCGGATGCTTGTGAGTGCGGTAATGAACCATCGGGTTCCGTGAAATGCGAGGAATTTCTTGACTAGCTGCAAACCAGTTAGCTTCTCAAGAAGGACTCTGCACCATGGAGTGAATAAGTAAGTATAGAGAAGAATGAGATGGGCTGGGCATGTGGCGCGTATGGGTGAGGAGAGGGGGGTGTATAGGATCTTGATGGGGAAACCGGAGGGAAGGAGACCACTGGGGAGACCTAGGCTTAGATGGATGGATAATATTAGGATGGATCTCCAGGAGGTGGGATGTGGGTATATGGACTGTATTGGACAGGCCCGGGATAGAGACAGGTGGCGGACGCTTGTGAGTGCGGTAATGAACCTTCGGGTTCCGTGAAATGCGGGGAATTTCTTGACTAGCTGCAAACCAGTTAGTTTCTCGAGAAGGACTCTGCACCATGGAGTAAGTAAGTAATTATGATACCAGAATGTTTGAGGAATTGCACTTATTCTTAGGTAAGTTTATTAATTTTTAAACAAACCCACTGATAAACTGCGAAAACATTCCCCCTCTCATTCGGATGACTTAAATTCATCTAGAAGTCATGGGGCTATAAACATTGTATTCCTGCCTCATAGATAAGGAACTCTGTCTCCACTAGAAAGGCCAATCACTGATTGCTGTCAGGGAAAACCCGATTGCTGTCTCATTTCTTTTTTAATCGACCAAACTTTCCTATCTGCACATCGTTTCCAATAGCATCGTTCGTGTACAGGATTCTAAATATAAACTTGCCCCCCCCCCATCTAACACCACCCAAAACACAAATTACTGCATGGGGAATTTCTGAATATCCACTCCTACACAATGCCGGAACTTAGGGCAACTTCTCAAACTCCAATTGTAGGCGGTACGTCTGGAGGCACCGGAGTCTATTATGTGCCCACAGACATATGACTTTACACTGAATTAGTAAATATATCATTTCTTGATCCCCAAGTTGCGTGAATGCAGGACTAGTGACAATGATACACAAGACAGGAGTGCTACAACTTCGTGATTACAAACACAATTTACATATAGCCTGAAACTTCTTACTTAACTAATCACGTAAAATATGCAATATCCAAATGGTCTCTTGTCAATATGTAGTCATGGTTATCGACAACACAGAGCAATGTTCTGGCCTTTTGATCCACGTAACCTAACAGAACAGGGTCCCTTTGAGAAGCCAATTACCGCTTAGATCCCCAACAAATTCGTACCCTTTCTTCGCTACCAATGTCGCAATTTCAACAGATACACCAGCTCTAGCAGTTTACCAATGGTCCACCGGCTACTGGCTTCAGTCTCCTTGTTTGCCGGTTTGTTGTTTTCCTCTGCTTCATAATCCTTTCCACTTCCTTTTCCCACATTACTTCCAGTCGTCCTCGTCACCTTCCTCCCGGTGACCAGGTCATTATTCGCTTTGGCCACCTGTTATCATCCAAGCTCACCATGTGCCCATATAATTTCAACGTGTTAGTTTTACATTCTTTCCAAAACTGTTTCACTCCCATTTTCCTCTGACTACTTCATTCCTTACTTTTAGTTGTCTTGATGTCCTTGCCCTAATTACACAAATTATAGTCCTGCATGTGAATAATTAAGCTCTAGAAACAAAATAATCTTGGCTTCCAATGGTATATTCCAAACAATACATCGTGAGGCTGTTTATGGCGCGTTAGCATGTGTTCAGAGTTCAATAAGTGTCAGGCAGTGTTCGATATTCATAATATTCACTTCTTTTCCAGATCGCACTGCTTAATAAAACTTTGTTTTGTACAAAGAGAATGTCTCGAAACTGCTGGTGCCGGGCCGAAGTTAGAACTGCATACGTTTTCGAACGTTTCTTTCAGTGACTTAAAACAAAAACCTGGATGGTACTTCGATTAGGCAAGCACAATTTCTTACTACACGCTTCTGCACTCATCATCCACCAAACCGCCTTACCATCTCCTTGACGCAGCCAGCGTCGCTTCACAGTGCAACCAACGAAAGCTTCAGATGGCCCTACATTTTAATCACGTGTTTACGTGCTTTAAAAATAGCAAACCAAAAGCTCCAAGCTTAAGATTTTACGCACAACAGTAGAGACCAACTTTTCTAGTAGATTATTCAAAGCAAGCACAGCGCACAGTTTTGCCAGGAAGTATAAATCTGCTATTTTCAAACACTGCTGTGCATTATAGTTAACTGTGAATGGTTGGCGCTTATGTCGCGTATGGAAACACTGACTCATGGCGCGATTCACTTGCCTTCACAGCTGAACCGTACAGTTAGTTTCAAATCAGCTGACAAGAGTGAATGGCGGCAAGGGAGGGGTTGGGCTCGGGGTGATGGATGTTCTTGGAAATGGCTTCCCAATGGCTGCAAACATAAGAATTTGAATTTGTGCTTCCGTTATCGTGAAACCAAATTAGGTTGTGTAGTCTTTCATTTAAGATCTGGCATTGCTTTGTTAAGTCAGAACAGTACCTTAAAGTCTACGTGTGGAGGGTAAGGAGCAACGCACACCTAGCCATCTCTGTCCGTCTCTCCTGCAGAAGACTGTACATCTATTTCAAACCTGGGCACAGTACAATAATTTTTATTCGTACGAAGCATAGTAACAGGTAATTAAGACCGTCTGTTCCTGAAACCTTATCCATGATGCCAACTTATATTTTTTCTCCCACCCGTCCAGGATAATTTCGCTACGCTAGCTTCCACAACTGTTCCTATTTTCCTATACTTAATTTTCTTTTGTGTTGTGACACTTTTCAGGTACTGTTGGATTTCAAGTGTAATTTTTTAAATATTATATTCGTCGACGATCTAGCTTTGTTACGCCCGTTAAGAGCTGTGCTAATCGTAGCAGTACTGATTCAACTATTCGAGCTATTTTCTACAGTACAATACAGTATTATTCCTAACTTCCCTGTTTAACCCTTTAAAAGGGGGGGGGGAGGAAGTACTTCCCTATACAATGCTCCCTGATTTCTGAAAGAACACTGCTTTATTGGAAGGTTCCTAGGCTTAGCTCCTTTGCCCTTCTGACAAGAGCAGTCACGAAGATGAAGATGAGTATGGATCATTGGTGGAATGAAGCTGACAAAAGGAAACAGAATTACTGGGAGAAACACCTGTCCCAGTGTCACTTTGTCCACCACAGATCTCACATGGACTGTCCTGGGACAGAACCGGGGCCTCCGCGTTGAATGGCTAGCGACTGATGGCCCAAGCCGTGACAGGGACATTAAGGAAGAATATGTTCAAAGATTCAGTTCTTAGAGTGCACGAAACACATTCGTTCTGGGTTACAAAACCAACCACGTAGCACCGTACAAGTAAATAACCGATTTTATGCTGAGACACGTACAGAATATAGAAAAACACTCTGTGTGACCACAGAATTTTTCGTATTAAATTTAGTGGCAAACCACTGGATTTTAAAAGGTTAACCATTTGAAACAGAAATTTCAGGCATAAAATATATACGTGTGTAGACCCAAGTGGTTAACAATACTAGTAGGGTTGACATTAAACACCTATATTCTACCCAAGTAATGCATTTACGTGTTAGACTTCCACAACAAAGTAAATTAACTCCACCCCCACCCCGACCCCCAACCACCAACCAACACACACACACACACACACACACACACACGCATAGAATTAACGGATTGGTTTTAATGATTGAGATGGAATGTGTTTACAGAGCAGAACAGAATGAATTGTTAAATATAATTTAGGCTACGCTCAGTCTTCAAAAGCCCCACAATACACTGCGTGCTTTCTCATGCAGCTTTCCGAACATTAACTCCCCCCTACCCCTGGGCCAAAAAAATCCGCCAAAACCCATCCTTCACAACGTTATCAAAATTTGCGTGAGATGAAGGTGGGACCTGTGTCAGCTGGAGATTCGCGCCGAAATGTGTGCAGGCGCTCACGCAAAGCACGTTTTAGTTCTTTCCGAGCTTCGTCATAACTGAAACGGTTCGAAACATTTTCGTGAAATTCACTGATATTAACGTTTACGAATATCCTTTCGGCGCTTCTGAAGTCGTGTGCACACAGAGGGGCAGAAGGACGGCCAGAATTATTTCAGCAGGCGCTCAGCAGGGATACGAACCGCGCCCCAAAACGGAGTTCCTACCTCACAGTAAACACTCAAGATCGTCAAATACAAGAACAAGATGATTTATGTCATTCACAAAAACACTCTTTGCTTATTCTGAAAATATTACGAAACATCTGAATACGCTGTAGGCACTGTGGCCTTCGTTTTTCGAGGATGTCATGTGAGGTAGGCTGGTAGTTGGTTACCCAGAAGAGCGCAGGTCTACCGCGGCGGGAGCCTGAAACCTCACAACGATTGGTTCTTTTTTAGCATCATAGCAGGCGATACAGGAATCTCGGGTGATCAGCTGCATCGCGGTTAAAACAGTGTTTCGGAGAAAGATCAAGTCTCCGAAGCTCTGGTCTTCAGCTCAAACGTTACATAGGTCATCGACCTGTCGTGACGGCTTTAGCCCTTTGATTCGCCGGTGATACTTGCAACCTTACATATTGGCCTCAGTTTCTGATGATTTACTTTTGTCAACGTTTCCCTTAACTTTTTTTTTTAAATATTGTAATTTATCTCTAAATCAGTTACGCCGCCTGAAATAAAGCACACTAAACATATCAACTACGAAAATTAGTCCGTAATTTTATATTTTAAAATAAATTTGACTGAATCTCATTACCTTACAGGATTGTATGATTGCATTCATTGGTGCATAACATTTTGTGATTCATCCACTGGTTCAGGCAGTACAGTCGTATCAGTTGAGTACAGGCCCAGGGTCGTATTAATTTTCTTGTTAAGACGCCCCAAGGATTTCACTTGGAGCCGTTGTCGTCGGTTCCAACGTTTGTTCACAAACAGCCTGTCATATTATATGGTCTTTTGTTACTGCTTCTATTTACACAAATACCAACAATAGTGCTAATAGAATAAGACCAGAATCAGAAGCTAGAGGCCTGAAAATATTCGATCCCTGGGCCAGTAATAAGAATGAACTACTGTCTAAACGTGGGCCGGGAAGCGTGGTCGGTATAGCGACTGGCTACGGGTTGGACGGTCCGGGGATCGAATCCCGGTGGGGGCGAGATTTTCGGCACCTGTCCAGACCGGTCCTGGGGTCCACTCAGCCTCCTGTAATATGGGCACCGGGTCTTTCCCGGGGGTAAAGAGCGGCCGAGGCGTGACGCTGACCCCTCACCCCCTTCTAGTGCCGTGGTCAAGAAAGAATAGAGCTATATCTCTACTTCCCCTGTTGGCCGTACGGCCTGTACAGAGCCTCAGTGCCTGTACAAGGGTGCACCTTACTTTTCCCTACCTACCTTACTGTCTAAACACGTCCAAGGCAATGTTAGGCCTAACTTCGTTTTAATAAAACGGTTACTTGCATAAATCCATAATTCATAAATTGCCAGCTTCGCAGAAAATAACACTGCAACACGAAGTTTAGATAAAGGGCACACATTCCTGGTAAAGTAAATTTCTCAAAGGATTTAAAGTTAAATACTCGACAACGCTGTGGACATAAAGTGGTGTATCAAGTCTTTTATTTATCCAACTGAATGCAAAACCAGATTGTTCTACAAAAATGTTAAAACTTACATTAAATTTTACACATTAAAATGCTCCTACATGTTTCGGTTACACAACCATCATCACGGAGTTTATTGTTGTGCTTTGCTAAAGTTATAATTATTAAAATAGTTTAAAGCGTCGTTATGAATCAGTTTGGTCGTGTGGCTGCATATGAAGCCACACGACCGAACTATTTTCATCAAAATGAATATCCCGAAACGTCAAACTACAACTTTATAATATGTTAATTCGCCCAACAGTAACTAACGTCTCCGAAACATGGGTACTTAAGGAGAATATGACAAATAAACTGATGACTTTCTAAAGAAAGATCATGAGGAAAACATTTGGCCCTATAAGTACAAATGATGGCTACTGGAGGATTAAAACTAATCAAGAAATAAATGATATATTAAAAGGAAAAAATATAATTGGGTTTATTAAAAAAAAACAAAGATTAAACTGGTTAGGCCATGTTGAACGCATGGCTGAGGATAATATTGTGCAGAAGATTAAGAGATGGAAACCCATGTCTGAAAGACCAATTGGAAGACTTAAAACACGTTGGGAAGATGACGTTTTGGAAGATATAAGGCGCATAAACATACACAACTGGAAGAAAGTAGCACAGAATAGAGATAGGTGGAAGAAAGTGGTTGAGCAAGTCAGAACCTTTTATAGGTTGTACTGCTTTATAAGAAGAAGAACTTTAGCAAAGCACAACAATAAGCTCCCTGATGATGGTTGTGTAACCGAAACATGTAGGAGCATTTTAATGTAAGTTTTTAACATTTTTCTAGAACATTATAGTTGTGCATTCAGTTGGCTAAATAAAAAACTTGATAATATCAAAATGCACGGTACAACTGTGACAATAAAGTGGTGTAACTTTATTAAAGGCGCAAAAATACATACCAGAATAAAATTACGGCCGCTTTTAACCCCCTTGATACGTTCTTACGTGCAGACAAACTTGAAGGCTAATATTTTCCTTTGTTTATTATACAAACAGACAGCAGTCGGTCGATTGTAAATGTTCAATTCATGGAAAATATTTATTAGCTATAGGTAGAACTGTCTACCATTATGCCATTCACTAGCTAAGTGGATCCTCTATGTCTCGTGAATTTCCCTTTTACAGATGCAAATACTGTCTAATCATTCTTCAACCTTCGACAGCAGAGTACGCTGTCGGATCAAAACAGCTACAAGTCACCTAGCTGTGTTCAGAATTTTCAACAACCATGCATTCGTATTACTTGCCACTTTGAAATATCCCCTACTTGTTTTCGAAGACATCCTTAAATCTGACTCCATGCTTACCACCTGAGTCTTGTAATAAACTTCATCAAGCAGAAATGCCTGCACACATCATTTCCTTCTTGTCTGCACCAAAATTTACAAAGTTATGTGTATTCCCAAGACTTTACTCTCAAAACTCCTGACAAAAGCAAAGTTGCTTTTCAGCTTCACTTTACTCAAATACTAGAGGCCAAACCTCGAAGTATGAGAGGGGAAACACGTCGGTCGTTGTCGCCTGTGGCGCAGGGAAATGTCTGCAATAAATTTATCTTTCTTGCTCCTGTTCCCATCTAACGGAGCTACAGTTAGACGTTCCTTTTGCTGATCAATACGATAATGTGTGTACGTCGCTAGCACCCTTCTAACAGACTGCAGTAAAGCCATGCACTCAGCCTGTGTCGTGACGACAGGACAGACTTCTCACACACTGTTCCGAAATCCACGGTTTGGTCCCGCTAAGACGTCCCAGAAATTCAGATTTAAATCCCAGCCCTGAAATGGCATATCGTGAGGCTTCTCGATGTTATCCTCATTTCTGAGGAAATGCCTTAACAGCAAGAATCAAAAGCTTCATTTCGTATCGACCAAATTGATTACAATCAACCAAAGGAACTAATGACATGTGAAGATAAAACCACGTCTTAGAATAATTTAAGTATTAATTGCACAAAACATACAGCGGAGCATCTCAAATATAATCTTAGCAACTGGCCAACTTAATGCACAAAGTCTTGTTTTATAATAAGTTTATTATATTCCTCTACATGTATCGAGCACTGCTGTGCTCATCATCAGGAGGTCAAATTGTATTATACAGCATCTGGTATCGTCACACGGGAACACGAGAGTGATTCTAAAATGACTAAAACACAATTCAAGAATTCATACATAACTTTTACTACTCCGTGCTCATATTTATGGAATTGTATTTTAGTAATTTTAGACCACTCACTTGTTCCAGTGTGATGATACCAGATGCTGTATAATACAATTTGACCTCCTGATGATGAGCACAATAGTGCTCGAAACATGTAGAGGAATGTAATAAATTTATTATGAAACAAGAATTTGTGCGTTAAACTGGTAAATTGCTAAGATTACAGCGGAAGTTTAAATGTATGGCGCACACGACAACTTCAGCAAAACTATGTTTCACCTAGGGTGAAGAGAGAGAAACCAACAAGATGCAACTAATCTGATGTTTATTGTCAAACTTCTGTCTCAACATGTCTCGGGCACCATTATGCCCATCATCAGAAGAACAAGACTGTGTACTACTGCATATGGTGTTCTGCATTGGTTGTGCTGGCTGTGGTTGTGTGGAGCTGGAACGCGAGCTGTGTGCACTGTGTAAAGGTTACTGTTCACCCCACGTTTATGATGCACGGTCACAAGAGCCTAAAAACTATCTTTCAACTAATTAACACAAACACATGCGGTAGTAGGCTAATACTAAATAGTTCACTACATTAAAATACCAGTACTCTCATTGGCGTGATCAAAACGGATTAATGATTGGTAGCAGGCGTATACATTTGCACTTTTGTAAAACCGAAGGCGAATCAGTTGTCTTCCGACTGTTTTGGTATTACTGCAACAAATTCATATCCTGAGTACTTAAAGGCCTGTTCTTCACCGCTGTCATAAACGAAAACTTCATGAGGTCTGTACACGAACAAATTTCTAATCATGTGGCTCACTACTGAAAAAAGTATGGATGCCCCTGACTTAAGGGACTTCACGAATTCATAGTATGCCAACGTATGCTAATTAGTGCAGTATCTATTTTCGCTGCCAGACTGTACCTTATTACACAATCTTATAAACGTTAGGATCTCTGAATGGGAGGATGTCACGAAGTTAAGACTTCGTAGATCTTGGTGGCAGGTTGATTTGTTAATTAATTTGAAATTCGGTGTTAATATATTACCGTTTCTTATTAAGCATCTTATGTACAGTTACAAAAGAATTCATCGAAATTTTATCTTTCACGTTTTAATGAAAGCAAATTATGTTTATAGATGTCATCAAATAACGGAAACAGATGTCATCACGCCATATTCTGGACAGTAAAGACAGTCACAACTACATTCGATTACACCTTGCTGTTCAGTTTCTTCCTCTACGACGCAAACGAAAAGTTGCCTAACCGTAACAAAGACTATACTTACTTACTTACTTACTTACTCAATGGTGCAGAGTCCTTCTTGAGAAGCTAACTGGTTTGCAGCTACTCAAGAAATTCCCCGCATTTCACGGAACCCGAAGGTTCATTACCGCACTCACAAACGTCCGCCACCTGTCTCTATCCTGGGCCAGTCCAATCCAGTCCATATACCAACATCTCACCTCCTGGAGATCCATCCTAATAATATCCACCCATCTACGCCTAGGTCTCCCCAGTGGTCTCTTTCCCTTCGGTTTCCCCACCAAGACCCTACACACACCCCTCTCCTCACCCATACGCGCCACATAGTATTAAATTATAAGAACCTCCACTTGAGAATAAGGAATGAAAAGAAAGGGGGAGGAGGGGGAAATTGGCATATTATATCCGTGAACTAAATATCTACAAATCGGGGCCTATCCAATTAGACAAGAAATTATTCTCCTTGAGGCCCATTTAGCACAGATGCACTGCCCTTTCACGTCTGAATTACAAGATAAAGATTTTAATATACAAAAAAATTAAAATAATAAAACTTTGTCGTTCAAAGTTAAGCTCTTATAATTAAATTTCAGTTTGTACTACATGCTTCGACCTTATTTCCAGCCGCCATACGGCACTATATTTAAAAAAAAAATATACGACTGAAACATGTAGGACAAATTGAAATGTAATTATGAAGACAGAATTGTAAAAGAAGAATTGTGTACTATTTTTCATGTTGTATAAACTCAAAACGGGATGGACGTGCACACCTACGTTTATTTTAATATGTTTTTAACACGTGCTCTATTATATTTTCCCCCGAATGAGATGGGCAGGGCATGTGGCGCGTATGGGTGAGGAGAGGGGGTTGTATAGGGTCTTGCTGGGGAAACCGGAGGGACAGAGACCACTGGGGAGACCTAGTCGTAGATGGGTGGATAATATTAAGATGGATCTCCAGGAGGTGGGATGTGGGTATATGGACTGGATTGGGCTGGCCCATGATAGAGACAGGTGGCGGACGCTTGTGAGTGCGGTAATGAACCTTCGGGTTCCGTAAAATGCGGGGAATTTCTTGACTAACTGCAAAGCAGTTAGCTTCTCAAGAAGGACTCTGCACCATGGAGTAAGTAAGTAAGTAAGTAAGTAAGTAAGTAAATAAGTAAGAAGTAAGTAAGTAATTAAGTAAGTAAGCATTATATTCCTCCCCCATGGTGCAAGAGCCCCTTAGTGGGCCAGAGCCTCCTCACTATCGAGGCTCTACGATCACATGACACTCCGCACTCAATAAGACTGCTGGACGAGTACACTACTCTCTGCTTGTAATTAACTTCAGCTCCCATAACAAACAGGAATAACTAGGTGCGCACCCAGAATTTTCCAGTTGAGGGGTGGGCGGGGGCTGACCCTGAGGCTTTATACAATTCATATTTGATTTAAGGCTTCCACCGCGAAGTAGATGAGAACTGTGTTCTTCTGGGCTGTTCCGCAGCGAATAGTGGTTATTCCTTACCGATAGGTCGAAACGTCGGTAAGGAATTAATACTATTCGCTGCATAATACCCAGCAGATCACTTTATGTTTGACTTCAAAAATATTATGAAAATCATGTCGTAAGTGTAACTGTAACGTAACACTGTTTACAAATGTATTTATATACATACAAATATAACTACTCGTTCCGCGACTTACCATTTTAAATCACGAGACCAGTCGTCCCCAGTAATCATTGTTACTGTGACACCGTGCGGTAACAAGAGTCGTGACGTGTCAGCTCGCACTGAATTTCCTTTAACAGATGAAGTGAAAGACTAACTAGTTTAACGAGATGAACGGAATCAGGGCTTGGAACAAAGTACGGTAAGGGACAAGGTGGTCCTACGCACGCCATGAAGGCATATGGAGGAGCGGAGACATACCTCCACTCGTTCCTAACTCCGTCAATAAAGTGAGGTGATACCCAAGTTATAGGATTGTGGATGGGTTCATAATCCGGCATAGAAACTTGCCCCTGACAGGAAATCACGTCCGTATTTACCTTACAAGCACACGAAAGAAACAAGCACAGCAGTCTGGCGTCCGGCAGGGTACGTGCGGTGGGAGGTGGAGATGTCGCCGGCATTGAACTGGCGTTTGCGTCACTCTTGCATGAAGATTTTCATAGTTTACCAAGCTAATATCATCGGGGAGTCACGGTACTCGGCACAGCGGGCCCTCAGAGTAGGATGACCGGGCTCTACCCGCTTCAGAAGACCGTCTAGACTGGTAGGACGCAAATTATATAATGATCTAAACTTGAATTCGAAAGGTAGCCCAGTTCGAATCCCGACCGGGTTGAAAGCTTTCTGGCTGACGTTGTATGTGATTAAGACGTCTGTTCGAATTCTGGGACACCATCTTCAAATAAGCTACGGTCACTTGTTCATGATCACCTTACTATCTCTTTCATCATTACGCAGTTACGTCCGCATCGGTAACGATATACTTCATTTTACAAATCCGAAGCCTCAACATCATCATTTGGGAAGTTCCTCCCCCGTCCCATCGTCAGGGTTTATTTACTTTGCACATTATCTTCCAGCTTATTCTCGGTCTATCACGCGGTCGCTTGCAGAAATCATTCCCGCCAGACTTCATGCATGCACTTTTATTTAACGAACTGTCAAAAGATTCAAAAAATTAAAGACATGACACACCGACCTACATTGAGCTGTACTCTTACACGAGACAAAAAGGTAGCATCACTATTAGCAGTAAGGCATTCGGATATTTTATCAGCCACTTAGGACCTAATGTTTAGTACCAGGTACTACTGTGGCTAACAATAATATCTCTGCTTTCTGCCCCACACAGTGCATTTAATGTGTTCCATATGATCCTAGAAACACACAGCCACTCTTTCCATACTCAGAATTCAAATACAGTAGGATCTCGTTTTGCGACTGTTCGTTTTACGACGACTGAATTTTACGACGCTTGCCGAGTCGGACCGAACACTCCCGACTTGTGGTGCATCGCTGTCGCAACTCAAGCGTCTTTTCTGTACTTAGTGCGCTTCTAGATCTTTTCCAGTGTGCTTGTGTTTCTTCTTTTTTCCTATTTTACTGCAGTTCTTTTAAGTCGATTATGAATTTTCCACGCACGACGTCCATCAGATTGTCCTCTGTTGCAAAAAGGAGTGACAAGAACAAGGAAGACTGTAACTTTAGAGACTAAAACGTTAGAGATCAGAAAAATGGAAGCTGGCGAGAAACGTGCTAATGTTTGTAGTTCCCTCAGCTTGGCACCCGCTACTGTATCAAAAACTATGGCGAACGCCGAAAAACTGAAACAATTGGCACAGAAAACTAAAAAATTGCGCGCATCAAATGTAAATTACACTAGAAATTTGAACATAGATAAAATGGAACAATTACATTAACGGTTGATTATTTAAATAAAAAGAGAATTCCTCTCACTCAGCGTGCTATTGCTGCAAAGGCTAGGAGTCTTTGTGACGAAATTCAAAAAGAATAAGATGGAAACGAGACATTCACTGCTAGAAAAGGATGTTTTGCAAGGTTCAAGCAACGCTCGCAAATTCATTGCACAAAAATTAGTGGAGAGGCTACTAGTGCCGACAAGGAAGCAACTCGCGCGTTTACCGCCGAATTCAAGAAAATTAATGGGGACAATGACTTTCACCAGACATGAAAATGGCGTGGGAAGAAGTTAACTGTGTCGTGTATGAAAGGTGTGTGGCATAAAATGTCGCCTGTCAACGAGAATTTTGGTACAAATTGTGACAATCTGGATGCGCTGATCAAAGAGATAAGCAAAATATCAGAAGAAGTTGGTCTTGACAATGTTGATCCCGTGGGCATCACTGAAGTTTTAGAAAGTCACTCCCAGCCACTGTCCAATGAAGAACTTTATGACTTGGCCCAACAAGTGACTGAACAGCAGAACGAAGATGAAAATAAGGAGGATCGTGGAACCAAAGAAATGTAGTCAAAGGACTTTACTGATATTCTTTCCGCTACAGATATGGCAGCTGAAAAGTTGTGTGATATTGAATCTGACTGGGAACGACGCTGTACATTAAAAAGGGGCATAAGATCCATGCTACAACTTTATTATGAAATCCTTAAAGAAAAGAAGAAAAAATCAAAACAGTTGACGTTACATTCTTTTTTATGCCTTCTGAACCACGGCCTGGGCCTTCTTCAGCAAAGTAAAAAGTGATTTGACTAACACTTTTTTCACTTATCTGTGTTAGTTTCTGTATGCCTAATTCATTAAATTAAAATTGTATGTCATAGTATAAAGACAAATTGTAAATTATAAAATTATTTGAATAATTTGTTTGGTCCACGAACCTATCTCAATTTAAACAATTTAAATAGTACTCGTTTTACGACGATTCGATTTACGACCAAATATTCGAGAACGTAATCCCGTCGTAATATGAGACCCTACTGTACGGGAAGCACAATGTGCCTCGGTTACGGACTGAATGATTATTTATACTGTAGATGTGACTATTCTTCAAAGAGTTTGCATTTACCGTTATGAACCAGATACCAGACGGGAGAAACTCTCACGGCCGCTCAATCAGTTCATTAGAACAAGATTAACGTGTAAATTAAGAAACTCTCTAGAGTAATTATCAGCATGGCTCTTTCTCACTCGTTGCCATAGGTTCATTAAAGAAGGACTCTTCAGATTTACGAAGCAATCAATAGTATTGCTACGCCAATGCTGGTGTATTAAAGGTCACACAATAGGTAACGTTTTGTGAATTAGTGCAGAAGTAAAGTTTCTTTATATCTTTGGTTGCGATCTATATTGTAATTTGTAAGCACTTGTGTACGACTTTTAAGATCTCTTTTAGGAGCTGAAACAAAGGAACTCTCCAGACTTTCTTGTGACCTCAAGGTAGAGGACAGATTTGACAGTTAAACTGCCATACTATTACAGAATACTGGTATTAATGGGCAACACAACGGGTTTCTTTTAGGACTCCGAAGTGTAAACCGTGCGATATTATATACATACAGGGTGTTTCACGACTTTAGGGCATAACTGCAGGAGGTGATTTCCTAGGCCTTTGTGATCAAAAAAGTTCATTTAAACATGTGTCCGATTTTGGACGGTTACGGAGTTATGACCGTTTT
>Ga0131853_10009569_pt1 | contig 17733 bp, 10 predicted proteins | sample TergutLab28metaG_FD_92764 | JGI IMG/M metagenome (GOLD analysis project Ga0131853, IMG submission 92764) | Labiotermes labralis P1 segment gut microbial communities from Petit-Saut dam, French Guiana - Lab288 P1 (version 2) (version 2) | ecosystem: Host-associated > Arthropoda: Insects >... | reverse complement strand
ATTTCTGGCACATTTCTTCAGAAGTCGCTTCCACAGGACGCCCAGTGTGAGGGTCATCTTCAATCGACTCTCTTCCCCACTTAAATTGTTTACTCCAAAATTTCACTTTGTAGTAAGAAGGGGTAGACTCCACATAAACTGCTACCATGCGTTCAAATATCTCCTTTGGCTTCTTACCTTCTTTAGTAAGAAATTTTATAACTGATCTTTGCTCTAAATCGAGCAGTTTCTTAGAAACCTCACACACAGTTTCACTTGACATGCTGTCACTCTGACAGAATCGCACTGAGCTGAGGCTGCATATGTGACACCTCAAGACATGTCCCAATATGCACAGACTTGTTTCAATCCGCTCATTGCCTTCTTTCCTGCTTAGGTAGATGAATTATTGAACGCTCCTCGTATGCCTAAACCGCGTGGTGATGTTGAAATCTCATCATAATTTTAGGTGCTTTTGTTAAGCTAAATTTGGTGGCATTTCTATTGGGTCAATCAATCAATCTGTAGATGTGGATCTTTCCGGTTGGGTAGATCCACACCCAGCTACCTACAAATTCATTGACGCAATAGACATCCCACCAAAAGTAGCTTAACAAAAGTACGTCAAATGATGATGAGATCTCAACATCACCACGCGGCTTAGGCATATTATATAAAACTCTTTTAGCAAGAAAGTTGTCGAAACCTGAAGAAGACCGCTATAGGCCGAAACATGTAGTTTTTTCATTGCTAATAAACACCATCATTTAGCCATATATTTATAGTTGTGTTTTTGACTGAATTTACCTCACCATATAATGTGTAAGAAATCAAAATTAAATGAAGACAAAAGTAAGACCAGATTAAATGCGGGGAGTGTTTGCTCCCATTAAAGTGAGAAAGTTTCGTCATTTCATCCGCTATCCAAACACAAACCGTAAATACGTATATTTGAACAGTGTGAAACTTGGTCTTTTACCTTACGGAAGAATGTAGTTTCAGAGTGTTTGAGAACAGTGTGTTGATTGAAATGTTCAGTTATAGAAAGGAAGAATGACAAGAGGTTGGAAAGAACTGCATAATGAAGAGCTTCACCAGATACCATTAGGATTATCAAACGAAGCACAGGAGCTGGGCGGAACATATAGCAGAACTGCGAAGAAGATAAATGCATAGAATATTTTATTTGTTTAGTATGAAGGGCGAGACCACTCAGAAGATGGCGATGTAAGCGGAAGATAATATTAAACGGACGTTTAAGAAACACGGCATAACGATTTGCTAGAGAGTAAGTCGATTATTTTGAAAACCGAGCGACTGTCAGTTCTCAAATGTACCGCCGGTTTTCGGAACCAGTTTTCTTTTACGTTTATTTCAGCCTTATCAGAGGTTATTCGATACATAGATTTTCATTTTCTAGTATCGAGACTAGAAAAAATTCATTATAAATATAGATGCTTCTGATCAACCAACAACCCAACCGACCAAACAACCAACCAAAAGGCAAACTAAGCGCAGAGACTTACGCTTTCTAAATTTAACCAACCCTGTGCACGAAACGCACAGCTGAAATAAAAAAAAAAATGCCTTTCTTTCTTACTTACTTCATGGAGCAGAGTTCTTCATGAGAAGCTAACCGATTCTCAGCTAGTCAAGAAATTCCCCGCATTTTTGAAATCCAAAGAATCCTTACCGCATCTACAAGTGCCCGCCACGTGTTCCTGTCCTGTGCGTTCCTTATTAGTTTTAACTGGTTATATCGTAAATCTGTGGGCCGGGTAGCTCAGTCGGTATAGCGACTGGCTACGGGCTGGACGGTCCGGGATCGAATCCCGGTGGGGACGAGATTTTCCGCCGTTCCAGACCGGCCCAGGGGCCCACCCAGCCTTCTGTAAAATGGGTACCGGGTCTTTCCCAGGGGTAAAGTGCGGCCGGGGCGTGCTGCTGACCACTGGCCCCCTTCCAGTGCCGCGGTCATGGAAGAGTAGAGCTATACTTCCACCCACCCTCTGTGCGTCACCGAGCCTGTAACGGGATCACTTTACCTTTTACCGTGAATATATATGGGAAATGGAGGCACACTTCCACTCCTTAACCTCGGCAGTGAGAGGTCACCTTCATGCCCTGGCTGTAGTAGATCTAAGGAGCAATGGCACTTATATCGCAAGTACCAGCCGCGACAATGGATCAAGCAAGCAAGTCGAAAACAGTAGAATCTTTACGTACGAAATCGTGCCCTACATGATTGGTAGTTTCATTTTCCCGGCAAAGGGCCGTTTTCGGTTACAGAATATGAGACCTTTCAAAACGAAAGCTAAGCGTTACACTGCACTGTCTAGCGGACCAAGTGGTTTTATTATGGGATTTGCAACTTGGCCTTGTGATGTTCAAACAAGCAATAAGAATCCAATCAAGTGCAAGGATACAGTTGTGGAGGGCGGGGGGAGGTGACAATCGTAAACACGGAGACGCACGTTCTATATGAGCATATGCTGATGGAGATAACACATGGGAGATGAATGACTTCGATAAGTTGTAAGCGGGAATTGTGCGTGTCCCCCGTCGCTTGAGTGCGTCAAACAAGTCGTGAACCACCAACCGATTTAAAAAACACAAAAGACCTGAAGATTATAAAACCGGGTTTTATTCACAAACCAACAATAAAGTAACAGGATAAAGCTACTTTAGGACAATTCTATAGCAGGTGTCATATAAAATAATGTCGACATGAATTTGCTAAGTCTTCTGCGGTTAAGGTCCGCTGCAGTAAACAGAATTACAAATCCCAACGATGACAGACACTTTCCAGTCTATGTTCATCGTGACCTTTCTTCGTTTCATTATACTCGCAAAGGTTTAAGTGATCTCTGTTTTATTTGTTCGCTTATTTAACTACACTTCTTCAATTACAACTACTTTATCACTCTACAAACATTGTAAACCTCGAGGAGTTAATAATGAGACCTGGCTGCCTGTTCACGGCTGTTGCACTCAGGCGGGCTTTGAAAAGTGAGTATGGAGAAATGGTGGAATGGTGATTACCAGGGGGGGGGGGGAGAGAAAAAACCTCGAGGGAACACCTGCCATAGTGTCGTTTCGACCGTCATGAATCTTGCATGAAAATGCCCAGGACAGAGCGAGAAGCTAGCGACCAGCCGGGTGACATTTGACACATTCACACTACCAGCACACAGGATGCACAGCTCCCAGCGATAGGATGATTGCTAAGGATGTGGAGTCAGTCGATACAACGGCCTTCTGTAGTATTGCAGCATATGCCTGGAGGGACGACTGACGCCAGAAACCATAATTCGGATACCCATCTTAGTTGTCGGAAGATAAATGTTAACAGAACGCGTTTCTGCTCCACAGAGGCGGATGACTCGGACGTTTCTCACGCCAAGTCGGACCGACCCTCAGCGCATTTCGCTTCGCTGCTGTTTTGCCAGAAAACGATGTACAGGGCATGTTTTCAATCGTGATGTAACCATACCGCTGTAACAACCAGACAGTCCTAGCAGACTAAGCCTGTGTTATGTTGTAAAGCATCCACTGCACAAAAATGTTCAAAGAAATAAAACGAAGTTCCATTATTAAGTTAAGAGAATGATTTTGACCTTCGCAGCGTGGATTGCTCATTTAGGTCCGCGTTACCTTTAAGTACATGTAAGTTCTAACACCGGAACTCTCTATCGCTGAATAACACAGGTTATTAACAAATAAGATTCAGCTGAAGAATTACGTTTTAAAACTGTCAAAACATTCTCACTGATTTTGATCGATTTTGTAAGTTTTCTATTAGATTCTATTTCCTTTCTCCAGCCCGAAATGTTATAACATTATATAAGATTGCTGCGAGGCTAATGCAGGGGATGTGCTAGCTCGCATTCCGAGGACTCTTGAGTTCATATCTCCAGTTGTCAGAGCCGTATCCTCTTCATCCACATACGAAGCCTCTGAATTTGCGTTTGAAATCGTGACCCAGTTTAGAGCATCGGAAATCACACAGTCCTTATAGTATGGTTCTTCAATTGACCTCGTATGGTAACAGTGCAAGGTGGAAAAAGATTTTATCTGCACCATAAAAATTAATGAATCTTCCTTTGACGATGCACCAGTCAGAATGGTCATTACGTCTTTCACGCTTCAGAATACTCTTCTTTCCTATGGTGTGCAGAGGGCTTCCTTCATTTGTCTTCCCCTTCCGATGTTTGTACTGTCGTTACCAACACATCACCGCACTAAGAATTTTCTTGCTAGCACTACAAATAGATGAAATTACACTCCTATAGACTGCCTCTTGTTTACTTGGCCGATTCAAGCGATTTATACGCATTGCTTCTCATTTTCATTGCGAATGCGTTTACTTGTCTTTTCACTGATCTCTCTTCTTTCGACGTTCATTTTGAAACAAGTGTCAAGTCAATTACCCGCACAGCTCCAGACAGACAGAACGCAGCAGACAACAACAGTATTAACTCACAACACAAGACAGAACTTCACTTCAGCCCGATGTTTGTTTGAACTAGAATACATTGGTTGCTTGTGATAAACATGTGACGGTCGACCTTCCCCTTGCAAAACCACTGCGAAGGTCAAAGCCAGTTTCCTGAGTAGACTACATTGGATCGGCGAAACGGTAACATCTGATAATCGCTGACACACTCGCCAAATGACCAACGCCCCTCGAACTGAATTCGAGTTCTGTAATCCACGTACCATATGTTTGAAATTTATGTCAGTGTACTGAGTTAAATGGGCGTTATTTATGTAACTGTTCAAGTGCGACAGAGTGTTTTACGTAATGCCAAAGTAACCCTTAAGTTAACTGAGCATTCAGTTAAAATGTATAGTCCAAATTCTGTTACACAGACTTCCACAAGATCATACAGAGAATAACGAACTGAGAGCAACCAATGTTAAATAGTTACTGCACGCAATAACTACGTATTCTAACAAATAGCCAGTTAGAGCGGTGCAGCTAAAATATAATATAATATAATACAATACAATATAATATAATATAATATACAGTCATACACAACTTTATATTTTATTAGATTATATTAGATTATTATTTCAGTTACATGTTTCGGCCCAACTGTAGGGCCATCTTCAGGCTGGTCTTTGAACAGGTGGAGTTTACAATTGATAATGCTTAACATTTTAACCAATTCTTGCAATATGAGATCTCGTAAATTGAAAGCATTATCAATTTACACTCCACTTGTTCAATGATCAGACTGAAGATGGTCCTACAAATATGACCGAAACATGTCGCTGGAATTATAATCTAATAAAATATAAAGTTGTCTCTGACTATATTATATATATTTTATATTATATTTTAGCTTATATTCAACAAAACGGGGATGTCTCACTTGAAAAAAAAATGAGAGCGGTGAAGATTCTTCACCGCTCTAATTTTCTTTCTTGGTATTATTGACTTCAAACAAAACGTCGTTTTGTGGAGCAACGGAATTACTGTAACGGTAACGTATGCGATGCTGACGATGAAGGGAAGTCGCCTGTGCAGTGTGCAATGCATGTTTGCCTTCAGTTCGAAGAACATAACTTTAAACGCTTCTGACGTAAAACTGCAACTATTCGAATGACGCACTGCATCATTTTGCCAATGATTCATTCATTTGCATTTCTTTGCTGCCCTTATATCTGCCACATACATATAGGGTGCTTCGAAACGTGGCACTTCTCAGGCAAGTACGTAGACATATGCCCTACTATTTTTACCAAGTTTCTATGAAAATGTTGCGATTAGTAATTAGTTGCACCCCTCCATCAGCCGCCCCATTCTTTGTGTCCCATGAGAACGAAGAGAAGAAATCAGAGAATTCGCAATACAACTAACTGTCTCTACCAACTGCTTACGCCCTCGATGCCTGTATTACCGTACAGTTCCCAATTTGCAGATGAACGCCAATTACACTACTAGACCACAGATTTACAACCATGAAATAGTAAGAACAATGATTTGGATGAAATAATTCGATATTTTGGTTTCTTTCCAAAATGGCGTAAAAACAATGACACTTGACTCATATGTGTCCGTGATTCGGGCTTCATTATCTTCCGCAAAAGCAGACGGTTTAATTCTTTTTCGAATAAACATTTTACCAGTACCATGACCTCCGGTATATGTCAGTAAATCGCTGCTCCCAGTTCAGCTTCATCCTTCCCCAAATCGGACTCGTAAGTTACAACCACCATTTTGAGGAGCAAAGCATTCGAACGCTTAGCAATTCTGCTACAGTTCGGGGTGAGCTCTGCTTCTCCGGTAGGAAAGTTAAAACACTTTTCTTTTTCTAACGGGTATATCTCACGCTTCCAGTAATGGGCAAGGCATATACTCATCAATTCACAGTGCTTAGCGATCATTGTTCTGTCACAACGGTTCCCGCAACATGTGCTTTTGAACAGTGTACCTACCACACACGTCCACTATTTCTCGTAGCAGCAGTAACATGCGTTTCTTCCGCTAATCCTCACAAACATTTGCCCTGAATTTCACCCCAGCTTCTGGTGCCGCAAATCTGAGTCCCGAACTGTAGGTATTCGAAAAAGAAAGGGGGGGGGGGTTCCTCTCTCGACCCGAAGACCAGGTGCCCGGACTGAGGTATTTTGGTGTGATATCCATTCCATACAGGCAGGTACTGTGATGACACTTTGGAATGACCCATGCATGTTTCTGATTTCACATTTCCAAAATCGTCATTACCTACTTTCAGGCGCTTTCGAAAAATTGATAAGAGCAACTATTGGCTTCGTTCGGGAATCTGTCCGTCTGCCGTCCGCCTGCATGGAACAGATTGACTCCCACTGGACAGATTTTCACAGAATTTGGTATTTGAATATTTTTCGAAAATCCGTGCAGACAAGTCAAGTTTCATTAAAATCTGATACGAATAACAGGTGCTTTACATTTTTGATTATATCTCGCTCAATTCTGTTTAGAAGATAAATATTTCAGACAAGAGTTGTAAAGAAAATCAAAACACACATTTCATGTTTAACAAATTTTTTCCGAAAATCGCGCCGTTCGTGAGATAATGTGGAAGGATATGCGCATTTCATGCTGGGTATCTAAGGCTACACTCACTCACACACACACACACACACACACACACACAACACAAACACATACACACACATACTCTCACACACACTCACCCACACAGTCACACACTCACGTGAACACGCACACTTACACACACTCACACACACACACACTCACGCACATACACACACACATATTCTCTCACACACACCCACCCACACAGTCACACACACACACACACACACACCCACACACTCACACACACATACACCCACACACACACACACACACACACTCACATACACCCACACACACTCACACTCACTCACAATATGTAATACTTATTATTTTTACACTGCAACAATGATTGAACAAAAGCGCCTCACAGTTACACTATACGTACAGCACATTGCCTATCTTGTTCCCATTTGTACATTTAGAGCCGAAACCCACTTGACAGCTTCAATGAAATAATGTAAAAATACAGAAAGCCACATTTACATGAAACTACTTACGCAGTAAAAGGGAACTCTTTAATTAAGTACATCTGCAGGTATACCACTAGCAGTCTACCTCTTCCCATATTCGCTGCAGTATATTTCGGCCTCCCCCCTCCCGATGAGATCCCTACTTTGACGGAATGGTGGGCTTGCTTGGTCAAAGGGTCCTGAGAGCTACACCGGCAGTATTGTAGCTTCTGGTAGGGTCTCCCATGCCGGACAGTTGACAGGTGATGATCCATACGATAGGGATATCCTGGCTATCCAGCTTGGTAGTTAGACCGATAACCTTGCCCCATAATAAAGTTTATGTCGAGAAAATCACAAAGATGCCTCGGTCAGGGGCTCTAGCGTCCCATACGGATGGATGGATGGGTGGGTGAATGGATGGATGGATGGATGGATGGACGGATGGATGGACGGATGGATGGATGGATGGATGGTTGGATGGATGAATGGACGTATATTTCGGTCCATCCTTGTTTAGCTGCTCTCTGTGATAGTGTAAAACTACCAGATACCAGAGCTACAGGATCACAACGATGGTACAATGGATAATTTTTTACGAGTTGGTGCACCGCCACATTTTCTTAAAGAGATCCATGCCTATCTGGACCTAACGTTCCCCGGCAAGTGGAGTGGACGTGGGGGACCAACCCCACTGTTCGCGCCTTCCTCAGACTTAACAAATTCAGGTTTAAGTCTCCTGGGATTCGTGAAGAAAGCGGCGTGCCTTCCTGCGTGATCTACAGCAGTGCATTGTAGTCTGTGAACAAGGCCCGAGATATGCTGCGGTCAGTATGGAAAAAACTGAACTATTGTTGTGACGTCTATAGGGTAACTATGGCAGCGCTCATCAAACAGCTGTAAATAAACCTGAAGTGCGTAGTCATAGTGTGTGATATGATACCACTGCCTCTACCTATAGTTTCATTCATTAGACTGTCAAGTGGGGTTTCACCCTTCCTAAAATTTATTGAATGAACCTCTGAGGACAATCTACTTAGCGTCTGAAGTTAGGGTGACAGAGAAAAACGAGTTGACAAGATGTGGAAGAAAGCAATCGTGACCATTTAACTTATGATAGGAACATTTACATGGAGAGACTGAAGAAAACCACGACAGTTTTCAGTCAGGGCGGTTGGTTTTCCTGCCAGCAACCTTCTCGCTTGAGCCAGCTTTCTCGGTTATAGCACACCATGGGGTGCGGGGGTGGTGGCGGGGGGGGGGGGGGGTTCTAACTTTTTTCTTAGGGGACCCAGATTAAGCCGGCAGTAAGTTTTGCGACTCACAGTTCAAATTTGAATTAATCATGTGCTGCCCTTCTATTGCTTTACCCTTTCCTAAAATCAAATAAACTATTGCTGCAATAATAAGTAATAGCGCACGCGTGACAAGCAGTATTAGAACAGGGTTGATACTTAGTTTTTAGTTAGTATCACACAACAGTTTTTCAAAAACACAAACATTAGCAGAACATTACGCATGCAGGTTCATGTGAAACGAGTGTGCATAAACTGCGTAAGGTCTTCATGCCGTTGGACATGTGCTTAGAAGCCTGCATGTGCTGTGGTTGCATTCGGCTTCAACTCCGATTTCCCCCCAAGTGCTCACAACACTATTTCATACAAGTAAGTTATAGAACAGGGCAGCGGAACTTCCATACCAGTACTTGGCAGGATTTTTTTCTTATTGTGTTTCGTTCGGACCCAGAATGAAATCAGCGGTTATTTGTGAAATCGCAGGGCACCGAATAGTCGTTCAGGACCTCCATAAGCTGCTCATGAAGGTCAAGAGTTCTTTCAAAGCCATCCGCCGGATCTTCAACGTAAATGTCAAATGGTCTGCGCACACAGTATTCTTTAGTCACTTCGTCCGGGTTTCAGCTGTCGTAGTCCAGGGTTGGTTCTTCCAGGTGTTCCATGACAACACTTTTACGGCAGGAAATTCAACATCCAGAACAATGTTTAATTCTTGGGAAGGATTGAATCTTACTGTCTCCCATTTTCCTCTTCCACAATTTCAGCTTTCCTTTCAAAACTCTCAGCCCCTCTGTTAGCCCAGTTACTGTCTCAACACAGTCTTGCATGGCGGTATTCAGCTTACTTTTTTTTGGCAAAAGTATCTGAAAAACAGTCTAGTTGTAATATACACTTGGAATTGAGAACTTAGAGACGAGATTGTTTCAGTCTCCTTCCGTAACGCCACAACTCGCGGAAGGGACTTTCTTCTTGACAGCCACCTTACCCCTAGACTCACACAAGAAAACGCGTGTAGTCGGAGACATGCGAGCACATCTGCCTAAAAATATCATCATCATCATCATCATATATCTATCATGGAGTTGGGCCACTTGTTGACTCGTTCCGGTCTCACGTATCCAAAAGCCTCTTCAAAGGTCTACCATGATTCCTTCTGCCAGTTGGGGAGTAGTATTTCATTACCCTGGGTAATCTTTTTCGAGGCATTCTATTTACATGTTGTATCCAGCTGCTCTTGTATTCCAGTAATTTGTCCAAAATTGGTGTTATTTTTAAATCCTTTGCAATTTGTGCATTTGTTTTGTAATCTGTCCAAGTGTATCCTGCTGTTCTCATGTATTTCATCTCGCTGCTGTTACTGTTGTACTAACTACTTGAATTGCCTCGTTCATCAAAATAATCCAAGTCCTCCGACAGCATTCTGGAAGCACGATTCTTCTTGTGTAGGAGGCGACAAAATGTTTTACCTGCAGATTAATTCCTTCACTCTGGCACAAAACGCTCGGTGCGTTCCAAATATTCCTGGTGCTCCATCATTAGGCAAATTAAACACTAGTTCCAAGTAAGTCCTCCCGAATAGGATTGGATGAAAGGACTTCCCGATGTTCCCACTGATCGGCGACGCCGACGAATTGGAACATGACCACATCCAAAGATGTCAGTCTGGAAGTTGCCATGGATAGTGTCAATAACCGGGACAGATTGTGGATATTATCAGAATTGTGTTGGACTGCAAGAAAAAAAAGCAGACATTCCTTTAACTGGCATCGGATAAAAAAATGTTAGACTTTCTTCGTTGGAAAAAAAAATCTACTTTTAAATAAAACTTTCCCATATTTTGTGTCAGTTGCTGGTCGTAAAACAGACATTTTTTAACATCTCTTTTCTCTCGATGGCGTAAACTTGCATTGTGCTGTCCTGCTGTTCATGACAACTCAAATCAACTGTTGAATTAGCACAGTTCAGTTCATTAAACGGGGTCACGGTGACCTACCCTGAACGACACGGCTAACCATTGTTGGGTCGCGACCCATAGTTTCATGACTCCTGGTTGCTGCAGTAGAAAAAGTGTCATGAAACAAATAGTAATAAATACTAAGCAAGGAACACTATATTTGATAGCACGGCAAATTGAAAGCGAATTCCCTTCTGCATAGGTTAACATCCTTCATTGTATCATCCCTTAACACGTACAAAAGGCTGCAACTAAATCTCAATCACAAGGCAGGTGAAAACAATCATACCAAATTACGGTAAACCAAGAGGGCGTGTGGCTGCGTGCGTTACTTTTTTCTTTCTTTCTTCAGGAACTTTCATTTCAAGCTGATTGCTGGGTACATGATCTTTTTTTGCCTTACACTGATCTCTCCAAGTTTTACAAATGTCATTTTCCTTTGCTGTCTACGAGATAGTTCCGCAGTATGGTACTGCTCTACAACTGTATTCGGAAGGTAACCGCTACGACCCTCGGCACGGTTACAGACTCTCCTGGCTAAGCTGTCTGGAAGTATTTGTTCATTGTCTCCAGGCGAACTGCAGAATGCTACCGATTCATCTTTATTTAAAGGGACAGGTAAATTTGTCTCTGTGCCTGCCATAAAGCTATGTAGGAGAGTGGAGATATAGCGCCGCTCGTTCTTAACCTTCGCACTAGATGGAGGTGAGTGGCCAGTTTCACCCCCGGCCGCTTTACCCCCGGAGAAAAATCCCATGATACCCATTGAGTAGGAAGGTGGATAGGCCCCACAACCGGTGTGGACACATTGTACGGTAAAAAAGCCTCTTGTCTGTACCGGAAACCAAACCACACACTGCTCTGTCGTGCAAACTGAGGCCTGGACATTACACCGACTGAGCCATCCTGGCTGCATGCTTCGTTATGCAGAATCCCAAATTTCCAGTTACGGTTTAGTCCTTAAGCCCTCCAACATGACGCTGTTCAGTTCTTCGATTCGCAAATGCTGATCCTTTCAGAACCCGCCTGCAACTAGGCAGACGTATGCAATGTCTCCCTCCACACCATTGTCAAGAATATCATATGCAGTAAGATCCTCCACAAATTCTGTTTTTAGCTTTCCTTTGGCATGCGACAGTAACAGCAGAGCGTGCAGCAGTCAAAAAGCGTAAAGAAACTAAAGAATATACACAGTGGTGTTTCCCTTGTAAAAGTCCGTACCTGCAGGTTGCATCCTAACCTGTAACTACGAGATCATTCAAACTGTATTCTGGGACTTGACGTCGTAAAGATTTGTAGGTGGACAACGACGTTTCCTTGTAATATGCTGCCTCCAATTTCAGCGCTGAAAGAACTCAGGTTGTTAGTCCATATAAACGCTGATTATAGGGGGAAAATCAGTTTCCACCTACAAACCTGCGCCTTACCAGAAACCAGGAGACGGCCATTTGACCAAAAGCCTGACAACTCTACTAATATTCTTTTTTATTCCTTTTATAACTTTTTTCGTTTTCTCTAGTTAATTCTTAACGGGAACGAGCCCGTATCTAACAAGTTGATGTGCATAATGATAGCTAGGGGAAGGAAGAAGATATGATTGAGGCGAGCTTATTAGCCCTTTCAAAGATGAAAGTGAACCTGGATGATATTGAATGATTCAGTTCGTACAAAGCAGTATACACACTCCTGTCTCCATTACAAAACCAATCAGTTAGTGCTGCTCAGGAAAATAAAAGGCTGTTTATTATGAGATCCATAAAATCATTTAAAAAGCGTGTAGGCAAGATATATTTTCTCAAATTTAAACTGGGTGAAGTACAATTCAAACTCTCTTTCAGTGGGTTAAATTTTTAACTGCATTAAAAAAAATTTATTCCAAGAATGTGACGTACTAAAACGCTTAAAGTGTAAAGAAAACTTCACACTGATAGAGATTAAACACAGCATAAAATAATTTAGTCATCCCTCACTTTCCTCGGGGTCAGGTTGCTAGACCCTCGTCCCTGCAAACAGCGAAAAATTTGATAACCCCCCCCCTCAAAAAAGACAGTATTTTAGAATTTGGTATTTTGTTTCGTTTTTTTGTCTTTGCAGAAGCACTGTGACGTGGAGTTGATTCTTCTTTGTATTCAGCTCTTTGAACATCGCGCGGGACGCCTAGAAGACCCCTTCGAGTTGTACAATTTTGACGCCCCGATCCACTGCAGCGTCCGACTAGGGTATTGTTATTCTCGGGGCGAAACAGCGAATTGGCGAATCCGCCTAGTACGAACCCGCGCAAATAAAGGGATGAATGTATTACGAAATAAAAGTGTCATCCTAAACAAGACGAATCAGTCATAATTAAGAGCGTGGCTTACTACGAACACATTAGTTTCATTTCTATGGTCGGAACCTTCTGTCACTTTTAAAACACTCTTCACATTTTATGGTTTCTGTGCAACAGCCTGTTCAAGATGATAATTCTGAAACATATGTGAGACTATGGTCCAGTGTTTGTGTTGTCCGTAATGAGCTTACAGAAATGTGGGTGTCAGAAGCACGACAATCGGAAAAAATGATAATTATTTTATGGCAGTAAGGCTACAGTGAGTTCTGCTGGCTAGGACAGTTTCTTCTGCTAAATACCCTACCTAATAACAAATTTTTTTATCAGGGGGGAGGTAGGGGAGGGGGCCCCGAAAACTTATATACAAGAATTCTACTTCAAAACTTCACGTTCCTAGAGCGGTACGTGCTGTTACTGGCCTGAATTTAAATGCTCAATTTCAGGATTCTACAGAAGCAAAATGGGAGCGTCAGCAACCACCAGCTTCTTTTATCTACAGACCTTTTCCAAGTTTTGTGAAGTTTGTCTTAGCATTAGGTAGGTTTTCACCCTTTTAATAGGCCACGCAGGCCCTTAGGGTGAGTAGAGGTATAGCTCTACTCTTTCTAGGATCTTCGGCAATAGATGGTGGTGGGGGGTCAGCCCCACGCTCCGGCCGCCTCTACCCCTGGGAAAGACACGGTACCCATTGTACAGGAGGCTGGGTGGGCCCCAGGACCGGTCTGGACGGGCGGAAAAGTCTCGTCCCCACCGGGATTCGATTCCGGGCCGTCCAGCCTGTAGGCAGTCGCTATACCGACTGAGCTACCCGGCCCACTGTCTTAGCATTATCCTTAAATATATTTGTAGCCAGAAGGGATAGCTCAAATGTATAAACCGTACTCTCCCCTATTGTAACAGGCGTAAGAGAAACAGGCAAAAAAAAATCCGTGATAAGGGAAAGTTAATGTTCGTTCTTGTTGGTCCGTAGGTGGCAGCTAACACGATATTTTTTGTTCCTTTAGTTTAAGCCTGTAGAATTAACTAAACCGACATGAATCTCAGCTTAAAACATGCATTAAAACTAAACATTTTTTTTTAAAACATTTGAAACGCTGTTGGTCTCTTATAACTGGCCATTCTTTCACCGCCATAAGAAACCCATAGTTAACAACGGCAGTGCCAATACATTTACATCAACTTAAGGCAAACCAGGCACGTGACCGTCATTACTGCCAAAGTCCGCAATGATCCCAGGTTCCAGACCCACTGCTGCCCATCAAAAATTTACCCGTCTTCACCTCCACAACAGAGATGGACGCTGTAACTAATTGTGGCAGGCTGAGTGGGTGACACTGCGTGCTGTACAGCGTTGCTCCAATAAACAACGTACGGATTCTTTCGCCATTGTCTACGTGGGTATGTTCTCGGGCGAAAGAGTAGGTGTTGTAGAACATATGTCACTTTTTGTATCTACACGAAGTTATTAATGTCATCAATGAAGCCACTGAATGCGCGATCCTAACGCAAGATTCAGCTATCTGACGCTCCTCAAGCCCAGCGTAAAGACTACGCCTGCTAACTTTTAAATGCATATTCACTACGTCATCATTTCAAAACCCAACAGTTCATTACGATATTATTAAATAGACGCACACTCCTGTTGTGTGGGCCGGGAGATCGTAGTCGGTACAGCGAATCGCTACGGGCTGGACGGTCCTCGGATCGAATCCCAGTGAAAGAAAGATATCCCACACCCGTCCAGACCGGCCCTGGGTCCGCCCAGCTTCCTATCAAATGAGCATCGGGTCTCTTTCCTGGAAGTAAAGCGACCGGGGCGTGACGTTGACCACCCACCCCCATCTAGCGCCGAGATTAAAGGAAGAGTAGAGCTTTACTTCTACTCCCCCTCTGGCCCTTCGTGGCCTGTGACATTTACCTTTTACTCTCCTGCTACAGGCGGCTATGAGCTGTCACATGCTGTGACGTCTTGCTTCGGTACTGAAACAAACGTGACCGCATTTAGGACTCTGTGACCGGATGATGAAAAACGTGAGAACTCAGATTATCCCGTCTTTCGTATATGTCAGGTCACAGAAGTGACATGTCTGAGAAGTGCGACTCTCGGTACTGTGATTTGCCAGGCAACGAAAAAGGCCCTTACATTTAAAGAGGGGTTCTTTTGAATCAAAACACAACTATCTTGCGTTGTTATCTTTATTTAAGCTAAAGATCTAAAGAAAAATGTCCTACTGCCTTTTGTTTACCATTTGTTTCTCAGACGATACTGCATAATGCACGTTGGTTAAAATTAATTTTAACATTTTCTGGGAACAAAACGTCATTGCAAGTGACTCAAACGATACCGAGTTAACGAGCTGAACTTTCATCCCGTGCCTCACGGCGTAACAGTATCCTGCGATCGTTATTACACCGTGGGGTTCCCGGTTTGTTACGGGAGCCCGGGCGATGTCTTTGCAGCTAGCAGCGGCTTCGTACATTCACGTATATACATTAGGGTTTAAAGAAAAAGAGAAAAGAGCGGCAGTGGTGAAAATAATAAAAATAAGCCAAATTATATCCACAAATCAAAACAACAAAAGAAAGCAAAATAAAAGACAATCTAACCTCATAAGACATAGTCTGAGCAAAAGCACGAAGACCACCCAATAAAGAATAACCAGAATTAGAAGACAACCAGCAATCATAACTGTATAAACACCAAGTCTAGTACAAGCTAGAAAAAATAACAAACCCAACTCCAAAGAAATAAAACCACTTAAATAAGGAACCAACAACCAAACTAATAAAGAAAGAAAAAACCAAAAATAGGAGAAAAATAATACATCAAATAATTAGAAACCAAAGGAAAATATTGTTCCCTAGTAAATAACTTAATAGCATCTCTAAAAGGCTGAAAAATACCAACAAATCCAAATACCGACAGCACACCGAACAAGCCCGTAACGTTACCGCGTAACCAACTTTTGATATGTTACGTGGTCACGAGTCCCGTTCACACTGTCACGATACGGCGTTACGGTACGCGGTAACGTTACAAGTGTGGACCCATCTAAAGACACACACTGGAAAGTCACGTAGGGTGGGAAAGTTAGCATCCTAACTTGCGCCAAATTTATTGTCCATTAAATTTATCAAAACCAAATTCTGGTTAACCCATATGCAACGTCCACTTGGATAGTTTTCACCGAAGGGTTAATTGAAATGTCACGGATAAACTCAAGTACAGCTGAAAAGCTATGGGAGTTGCTTCCCGTTTAGAATGAAGAAGACGGAGCTACAGTGTTGAATATCTGTGCTTTGGATTTTGTGAAACTTGAATATTAGAATATTTACTTATACGCTAAGTGGTAGTAGCTTGCCTGCGATATAAACCACACATATACATATATATGTATACACACACACACACACATAGAGGGGTATGCTACAACGACCGAATACTACAACGAACAGTTTTTATCAATAAAATCAGGATGCTACAACGAACACAGACGGTACAACGAACGTGGAGCACTACTATCGGCCGACGTAGCACGCGCGTGCGCATGACGTATCGGGCCTTCCCGCTTTGATTAGAGCGTAAGTCAGCCATCTCTGTTATCGTTTGTAAGGTTCAGGTGTCAGTTTGGTTCAGCCATCTGCTTATTTGTTCAGTGTATAGAAGTTAAATAAATTAATTTTGTATTATTTTTACACTTATATTTTTGACTTAGTATTATATTTTTCCTGTTTAAATTGTTGTGTTGGACGGTTAGTTTGCCCTAGGCTGTGGGCCTGGAACGGATTACCCCTAATACATATACTTCAATGTAAGCTAGAACGAACAGATGCTACAACGAAAGAGGTTCTAGAACCATTTACGTTCGTTCTAGCATACCCCACTGTATGTATGTATATATATATATATATATATATATATATATATATATATATAATGTATAGCATAAAAATTCCGTTCTACGTACCGTTATATACGGCTTCTGCTGCGCTGATGACAAGCACTTGTCTCTCGAATGCCACAACCATCTACGTGGAGGAAGTGTCGCTTCCGAGATACACTTAAAATGTCCACAGTAGCACTGCCACGTCAAGAATATTGTCACTGTGTCACAAAATATCACACTTTGAAAGCAAGCACTCCGTAGCACACACACACTTAAAACTTTCAAACAGTGACTGTGTCTCCCGCACTTCTGACAGCTTGCCTGCCTGCCTTCCATTTCACACGCACTATGAAAAATATTAACAATTTATTTCCAATGTAGTTATGTTTTGTAATTGGTGCTATATAGGATTGTCTTCCAAAATGTCGAGTAATTTCAAACGCGACGCTAACACGTTGAAGGCTAAGGAAGATTTAAAGTGACTCTGCAGCTGAAGTCAATCCGTCTTCGAAAGCCCCTCCTCTTGGGGATTATGTATGACCAGACCAGACCATCCATTTGAAGACAAAAACGTATTTACTAGATTGTTCCAAAATAATTACCAACAAGATGACACTTATGGAATATCCTTTATTTCAGGGTTAGTCGTCCTTCACTCTACATGTTTCGAGCTTCAGGGAGCTCATCATCAGGAGTTCACTTTTTTACTGTACAGGCAGCCTCTGGCATACTGTGTAATCTTTTGCT
>Ga0131853_10009568_pt1 | contig 17735 bp, 9 predicted proteins | sample TergutLab28metaG_FD_92764 | JGI IMG/M metagenome (GOLD analysis project Ga0131853, IMG submission 92764) | Labiotermes labralis P1 segment gut microbial communities from Petit-Saut dam, French Guiana - Lab288 P1 (version 2) (version 2) | ecosystem: Host-associated > Arthropoda: Insects >... | reverse complement strand
CGCTTGTGAGTACGGTAATGAACCTTCGGGTTCCATGAAATGCGGGGAATTTCTTGACTAGCTGCAAACCAGTTAGCTTCTCAAGAAGGACTCTGCACCATGGAGTAAGTAAGTAAGTAAATCCCAGCTCGCCGAATTATTCTGCGGGGTATTTAAATTTTGTGCATGCTTTTCGAAAAACTTGAATATTTCGAAAACTAAGCGAGATAAATTTGTGAAACAAAAAGCAATTTGTGGGGAAGGAATCAGATATTGCTCAGGATGCCTTAAAAATGCTGTAATTTCCTTATTGCGTATTGGAGAACGTACGTTTCTAAAAAAAAGTTGTAAATATCCCTGTTCTTTTACTTACATTGTGGTCGAGGCTCCAACAGTTTGCACAGAGAACGAACGAAAAGATGTCTTATAAGTCGTTTTTTGTGTGGTAATATTCAAAACAACTTCGGTCCACACAAAGCACCATGTCACTCTTGACACATTTGAATAGCATGGTTCGCATCATGCCCCTCGCTGAACACACGTGACAACACTGCTGCTTAGGGTTGCGGCCAGGCCAATGCTTATTGTGATGTGTGTCCAGTCTTCCGATGTTAGTAGAAGCTGGGACTGGTCTTCCCACAGGCATGGATGGTCGTGGCTCATGGCTAGATTGTGCAAGCGTCTCACTGATAAGGGTGAGATGAAAATCTCTGTGTGAAATTTTCTTCCTACCACATGAAGATAAAAGTATGTAACTAAACAATGGGCAGGTCTAACAGGTGGAAAAAGAGCTTTTTTTGTCCACTTCCATGTTCAACAGCTGGCTGTGTAGCTATTGGCCAACTTATCCAAATTGTCAACGTGCCCCATATACCGGTTATAATCTGCCACAATTGCTGGCTTTATCGCATTCCTGTGTTCATCGTGATAATTGCCTTCTCTGGGTGGATCGTGAATGTTTGTCAGGAGGCACACGTATCTCTTGTCCTTCCACACCACAGCTGTCAAGTCACCCCTGGTCCTTACTCGAATGTCACCACGTTTCAATCTCAGTATCTTGGGTTTGAGGTCCTTGGCCATGCCCTTTCTATGTAGCCTAACCGTCCCACAACAGAAAATTTTCTTCTGTGCCAAGTCGTCATATAGGTCAGGGGAGGAAAGGAAGTTGTCCATGTGAGTTTATGGCCAAATCCTTCTACACACCTTATCAGATTAGCCACTGTATTGTGTGTTGCTGTTAGGTGTTGTGCCGCCCTTTGTCTGTCTTTACCGAGGTAAACATTCATGTCATGTATATCCTGTAGAGTCACACAGTTTGAACATTTTGATGCCGAAACGTTTGCGTTTTAACTATCCTTCCCTTGAATTTAACAATGACTTCATCTACTGCCAAATATTCGAAAGAGATGTAAATTTTTGAAAAGTTCGCCCTTATAATTTCAAACAAGTCTTGTATTTTCCACAGTCATCTGTTCTGTCAACTCCATTCCTATTATTGTCCGTGAAATGTAGAAAGCGTAGTATGTGATAGTACCTAGCACATGCCTTCGTTTGTCCATAGAATGGAGTGCGAAGCTGTTCCATTTTCGTCCAGTAGTCCTCCGGTCTGCCTTGAACTGTATGTCCCATCTGTAATGTCAGAGCCAAAAACGGAAACATTTCCGCTTCTGTCACCTCACGTTCGGGAGAATGTCCATTGTCAGAATTTTCTAAGAACTGGTGATGGTAGTGATTCGTCTCCACAACCAGTAAATAATAATTTCCGCGAAGAACAGCAGCAGAACGCTAAGTGGAGTGGACTTGCTCGTTATGTGTGCAGCTTCCCTGCTTTTCCCATTGGGAGCCCCAGTAAAGGTGTGAACTACACGCCTTTGGGGTTGAGGGGGCAGTGTCCACAGGCAGGGTTGTGGCTGTTGACCTGCCATATTACCAACATCATCCTCATCTTCAGAGCTTCTGGCGGAAAAATCTGGGCTTGGAGGCTCTGATATTGAAGACCGTCGTGAAGGTGGGCATGGCTTGTCGTCCTCCATGTCCTCAGAAGCATAATATTTCTCCTCGTCGCTGTCTGAATCCATTACGATTTCTCGTATTTGATTCTGAGACAGCAGATGAGCCCGTTTCACATGAGAAATCTCATGTTCCATTGATGATAACTTGAGTGCCACTGCTGGGTGGAACAGCAAACTCTCAACTGACATAAGTCGCAACTTCTGCAAAACATTTGGGGAAAATGATCTCCCCCCCCACCTAACAAGCGTTACCCAGCTGCCTGTTACTGCAATAGCATAGTTTTATGACCCAACATTCCATTCCACTAACTAAATGCAAGACTGAAGTAACTGCAAAAGATGCTTTCAAGACTTATGACACTTATGCATACATAGCTAATTAGGGTAACCTAGCTAGCTGGCAAAGTGTTTACATACAACTGTGACACAGGAAACTACTCTGCATCGATTCAGTGTTGAAATATTGTGCAGCAAATAGAAAGAGAGAGCGTTGCCCCAAACATTGGTCCATATATATACGACTTTAAAATTTCTGGCTTTACTAGGAGCTCCATATATATATATATACGACATTAGTAGGCTAAGGGTTAATTAATCTGAAACATGCAGCCAATACCTGTGAAAGAGAATGTAAGTTGTGTTGCAACTGATGACTTCCCTTTTTTGCTGCATTGAGTTGTAACACAGCGGGATGTATTCTGTTAAGTTTACGCTTTGTCTTTAATGGGTTAATTCTGTCATCTTAGCAAGGATTTTCAGCTGGAAGCGGTGAACACTATACCTGGTAATTGTATTATTTGTTTGGAAAATGTTAAGATTTATCATATTTTGCTAAATAGTGTATGTCAGCACAACTGTTTTATTACACAAGTAACTGCATAGGCCTATGTAGTTAATTTGTGTACTAAAACAGTTGTGCTGACGTACACTGTTTAGCATTATATTACGTTTCTAGCACATCCATGATGCCTCCGATCAAGTCATCATATTTTTATGTTTGAAATGAAATTGTGATTTATGTACGTTAAGCAGAGTTGGTGAAACTTCTTCCTGAATCCAACAATCATGAAATTCAATATAATATTTTGTCCATGCACTTCTATCCTTTATTTGTAAAACTTGGTTTCCAGATGTATAGTATTGTCATGGCTGACAAGTAGAATAAAAGTCAGATCTGTGATAGGATTGTGCATTGCAGATACTTCATATTGTCTTAGAATATTAATATATATAATTCTAGTGTGGCTTCAGACTGCTTCTGCACATGCAGACTTGTTTAGTTTTTGGTATAAGTCCTGTGACTAATGAAGCACTGGGATTATGAATGTACAGCGTGGTGCAGTGACTGTTGAGCATAGCTACATACATATGAAATACTGTTCTTGTTCAAAACATGGCCATTGGAAGTTTAAAGTTATATCTGGCAAATGTTACACAGGCCTTTAAAAAAGTTCACACTATAACAGGCCATGAAGGCCCAGGGGTGGAGTAGAGGTATAGCTTTACTCTTTCTTTAACCTTGGCGCTAAATGTGGTGGGTGGTTAACGCCATGCCCTGCCCGTTTTTACCCTCATGAAAGACCCGTTACCCATTGTGTAGGGGGCTGGGTTGGCCCCAGAGCCGGTCTGGACGGGTGCGAAAAATCTTAGCCCCACCGCGATTCGATCCCCGGGCCGTCCAGCCCCTAGCGAGTCGCTGTACCGACTGCGCTCTACCGGGCCCACACACGGGTTTTTACATAATAAGATTTTAGCAGAAATATAGTAAAACAGTACTAATAGCGGATTTGTAGAATTAGATACTACTGAATATGCATAGCTACTTATTCTTAAATGCTGCGTTACAAGATTTATTCGGCAGTAAAACATAAACACCGACGGCACTGAACCTGAAAAAATTGGAATACACCTAGCTTGAAGTTTAGCCCTATTCTCTTAATCTGTTAATTTGAGTGACTAATCTGTTAGCTGGGAATAACTAATTAAGCAATAGACGTATAGTTTTTGTCAGCGAGTAGCTTGTGGGGTCCACTGCAGGAAACATTGTTTCAAACTCTGTGGTGTAATCGTTGGAATAATGGCATTTTCGAAGAGTAATTTACATGTGTTACGTTCTCAGAAATTTTTTGTTTGTAAATGATGACAGGACTTAAAGTTTGTTATTCAAATGTATCCATTTTACATTACAACAAGTGAAATGTCTTTGCTCATAGCTCTTATCCATGCTTTCGACTGTAATCGTGCGCACAGATTAATGCCTATTGTGATTATGCTGGACGTCTTTAATCTGTGCTAGATGTCGTGTCACTGATTCATGCCGTTGTAGATGCGTGGCGGCATATGACTGGTTTATAGGCCCTGGGTTATATTGCGGCATGGTTAGATAGGTCAAGTTGTACACTGCTTACCCTAGATTAACATCCATAGATGAAATTGCGTGGCAGTTTGTCTTGAGGATTTAAGGAAGACTGTAGGTTTTGTCTAAAGTGTACAGTCGAGATTTTTACAACATGAGACTGCATTATTTAGTTTTTTTGGTTTTCTGGTTATATACTGCGTTTGCTAGTGCAAATGAAACTAGCAAGAAAGGTCCAAAAGTTACAAATAAGGTAAGCCTGACTTTACTACAGCTGTACAATTGGCATTTGAGGACACCCATAATACCATTAAAAAGTTAACCCTCGTATATTGTTGTATCCTTGATAATTTTTTATTTTTAAGGTTTGGTTCGATGTTACTATTGGGGACGAGGAGAAGCAGAGAATAGAAATAGGACTATTTGGTAAAACAGTACCCAAAACTGTTAAAAATTTTGTTGAACTAGCGAAAAAACCAGAAGGAGAAGGCTATAAGGGTAGCAAGTTTCATAGAGTCATAAAAGACTTCATGATACAAGGTGGCGACTTCACTAAAGGAGATGGCACTGGCGGTGAGTACACTTGATGGTAGAAAACGTTGTAAAAGAGACTACTGAATTTCCTTAGAATTGTGACAGACTAGGAGAGGTGGATGTTGATTTTCAGTAGTTGCTGTTCCTGTTTTAGAAACGTTTTAGCCAGATTAAGAATATGCATGACTCAAGGTTTTTGTTTTCATATAGTGGGATTAAGACATTAGATTTTGTGTGTTGTATATTAGTGAGGTTAAAGACATTTAAATTATTCCATGCAGTGCTTAAACATTTGCAGGGGTGATGCACAACATGTTGTGTGGTATGGGATGGGTCATTCTTATTTTTACATTTACATTTGAGGGAGCTTTCAGGGTGTTTAATGCAAAGAATTGCTTATGTGAACTTCTGTCATCGTGTGTGTCATTGTAGTTGTAGTCTTACATATAAGGCTATGGATGTTTATATATCTTGTATGGTGGAAATGCCACTACCAGAACTTTGTCCGGATGTTGGATTGAAGTGTGCTGGCTGTTGAACTGAACAGGTGGATTTGTGTAATGATCCAATGGAGAGAAATTGATTTGATTTGATTTTTGGTGTGCAGCTAATCATATAGTCTGACCCACTATTCCATTTGTAAATAACTGAAGCAAATTTATCTGAAATTGGTATACCCAGTTCTTAGATATATTGTTGTATTACTAATATGGTAGGATACTACTGGAGGTGAAGGTACAGAAGAGAGGTAAGAGAAGTGAAACCATGTCAGTGGAAACTGCCCAAATCATTAACCCCACGAGCTATTGTATAATGTCAGGAAGCATAGCCCTACTACTGTTGAAGTGTCACTAATTCTTCATGTACCAACACCTCAAAAAGTGCTGTATGTGTACCAGAAGCAGTGTTTGCATGGACTTACTAATACTCATGATGTAAATGCATTCACTTGTTCCCTGCTGTTTGCATTACTTGAAGTGGAATGCATAGTGGTTGTGCTATGCTAACATTGAAAGTAAAAGGAATTCATGTCATGGCTGCAAATATACACAAACCAAAATCATATATTATGTTTATAAATGCCCAAAGTTATATGTGCTGTTTGTGTTCTGTGTGTATGTTGGCAATGGTGATGCAAGCCTCTGTTATTAATAGTAAACCTGAGTGCCTGACCTTAATGGATGAATTTTTTCCCTTGTTTTTATATATGTTGGCATCTGTAAATTTGACATATGACTGTAGTGTTGTTGGTAACTGTGATATAATATGGTGAGAGTTCTTGTGATGTGGTATGAAGGAAGGAATTTCCATGTTCATTTATAAATAATGCCTTGTTTGAAATAACAGCATTTTGAAGTGTTTGGAGAATGAAGAGGTATAAAGAGTTTGGTGTTGGAAGAGAGATTTTGTTGCTGTTCTGCATTAAGGTGGCCACTGATAGTGTCTTTTAAGATCACTTAATTAGATATTTTAGTAATGACTGCATTCAGTCCCTCACTTTAATGAGATAATGCTGGCTGTGCTCCTAGCACTATGTCATATGTACATTGTTGCTTATTTGTGAGTGTTTCCTTTGCAGGCAGAAGCATTTATGGCGACCGTTTTGCAGATGAAAATTTTAAGCTGAAACACTATGGGGCAGGTTGGCTTTCCATGGCTAATGCTGGTAAAGATACAAATGGATCACAGTTTTTTATAACAACTAAACAGACCCCATGGCTAGATGGAAGACATGTTGTTTTTGGGAAAATTTTGAAAGGAATGGTTGGTACCAGACTGTTTCATGTTGGTATTATAAAAAATATGCATTTCATTATTGGTAACTTCCAGCTTATTCAACATGGCTTTTCATAACTTTTTTATTTCAGGATGTTGTCAGAAAAATTGAGAGCACCAAGACGGACAGCCGTGATCGGCCAGTTAAGGATGTGATTATTGTAGACTGTGGAGCAGAAGAAGTGACTGAGCCATTCTCAGTCTCAAAAGAGGATGCCACAGAATAAAGTGCTTTTTGTGCGCTAATACAGAATAGGAGCCCCATGTTTTAATATTTTGAGACATAACATTTTACAAATCTTCACGCACTAATGCCTTGAAATACTATTGTTTATTTATTCATAGCAGTATATTTTAATTACTATGATAATGTAAGTACAGAGCATTAATTTTCCAGTGGAACTTGTGTAGATAGATAGGAGCTGCTGAGGTAGTGCATGACTTATTTCAGGTAGTTTTAATATACTGCATGTGGTAGCACAGCACTATATCCATGCTCAAGTACATGTTTGCACCATGAGCTGAAACCTGTAACTGATTGTGGATTTTAATAAATAAGTGTTTCATTATGCTATGTTGTCATTGCCAGCTCTTGCACCGAGGACCATCAACCAACTGGTATAATTTTTACACTGGGCACAGCTGTCTTGGATTTCCATGCTGTCTGTTTGCCAGTCTGGAATTGGGATGTGAGCCTTGTACAATGTTAGTAGTTGCCACCACTTTTGTATTCGTACTACTGTTATTAGTATTCTGATCTAGCCCCATGGGTCATCTAGTTGTGTCTGGTTCTGAACGTGTCTGCGACTGGTTTGAACCCTCTGGGGATGTGGCAGAACTGTCTGGGGATGTGGCATTAGGAAAGGAAAGGGGCATGTCAGTTGGCTGCCTTTTCTGCACAGTTCAGCTCCATGCTCATAATAACTATTCATACGAGAAACACCTCAGAAAGAAGAGCATACTTTTCTGTCTGTTATGCCACGTCTTCACTCCACCTCTCCTAGCAGCTGGATGAAGTGCTGACTGCAAGGAAATGGCCACTTTTGCGGGCTGATGATCACAGGTGCATGACACTACATGTTAGGAGGTTGGTTATTGGAGTCCGTAAACACAGTGAAATGACCTGTGTTAAATTAGATAGCATTGTCTGTAGTCTCACATCATGCAGTTTCCAGCTGCACTTCACAGATGTAAATTAAACCTTACACATGACTATGAAGTAGAATGTAATTTGTAGGGTTTTTAATGTGGAAACCTATAAAAGCAAGAAATTCTAAAAAGTGACAACAGCGAAATTTAGAAATTGGCTTCCTAGTGTTTGGCTCTTTTTACAACAATATTATTTTGACTAATGAACAAATCTTGAACATCTTTATTTCTAGAGAAAAAGCAAGAGCAAACATGGCATGTACTTCAGGAAGATGCATTAGGTGATGTGCTTCCACAAGCATGATCGTAAAGGTCTTTGAAGGCTACCATTCCAGAAAACTGGTGTATCAAAATAATCTGTACAGACAGCCACAAAAGTGTTTGTTTTAAACTCTATGTAATTACAGATGTGCAAGAACCCCAGTAGGCATGCTAGGTTTTGAGAGTCAAGTTACGAAACAAGTTCTGTGAAACAGTGTCTAATGGGGAAGTCTATCTACTGGTGACTTGTTTCACAGATGAGTTTACTGACGTGATGTTTAGCTTCTTACTTCATGTTACTCATGTATGTCTGTAGAATCATGCTCCTTTGTGTCACTATCATCTTCATTTTCTGTGATAATGCTTAAGTTTGTGTTTGTAATGACATCTGTGATTATGCCATATGTAACTGTTGAAGCATCCTGGATAATTTTGTGTCCACCTTCACAACCATTGTATAAGTTGCGGTCATAATTGGATATTGACAACCCTGAGAAAATAATGTTGCGCTATCTTACAACATGAAGTGCACATCACACAAAGCAACATAGGTATATTTTAATACTTACACGTTCCATTGTAAATGTTGCTTTTCTTACAGACATACTGACATTCTGGGGTACTGCTGCATGTAGAGTAACAAAATTAATTCCTCCCTTATTGTAGAGTTCAGGTGGAGTTAGGGAGAGAGGCACAGGAAATGGGTTTACTGTGCTTGCTTGCCATGGTAATTGTTAGTCACATTGGTTTGTATTTTGGCAGCCCTCATTAAATACAGCTTCCATTTTACCCAGCAGTGGATTCCAATCCGTAAACTATTGTATGTATGTTGTGATTACATACGTACATGCTCTGCCATGAATGTTACTTCTGTTACAGAGGCGAGTCTTTCAAGGTGTCGGTGCGTGTAGATTTGTGACAATTCCATTTTGACAGGGAAATAAGCAGCTTTTTGCAATGGACAGGAATAAATATGCTTGCCACTATCAGCATCTTGGATTCTGTTGCACTGACTGAATACAAAACTAAGTACATGCCTGCCAGTGTATAGCAAAGAAATGCATCTGTAGCAATTAGAGGTTCATATCCAAGATATTTTTCATAAAATCTCTTCTTTTTTTACCAGAATATACACATTTGTGTGATATTCATTTACTTTTGTAATGGTTCATAATTTATTTTTAATAATTTGGAATGCTTGCAACATGCAGAAACGAGGTGCTATTTCATTTTAAAATGAAATTACTGTTATGTAGCAAATAGTTTTGCTACATATTTCTTATAAACTTGTTTCATATGAAACCTTAAGTGTGAGCAGTGATAAAAGTCATGTATTGGACTGTGGTTCCATGAATAATGTCAGTTCATGAAATATGTATTACATTAAATGAGTGTGAAATATGTATTACATTAAATGAGTGTGTCAGTCATAAAGAATATAATAATTTTGTACTTTGGTTTGTGGTTGCATGTATGTAAATGTTAATGGTTTGCTTAACAAGAGGGGGGCATGGTAAATTCTGAAATAAAATGACACTTTAATTTATGTTTGTAAGTGTAATTGTTACAAAACCGGAAATTGTACCAGTACTGGTGATGACCATATAATGGTAATTGCAGAACAGCTCACTGGTGAACCCAAGGATCCAGTATTTATCCCATTTTCAGAGACAATTGGCAAAGAATATGGATCAGTGCATTTCCCATCCTATCCAGATAACATGGCCAACATTCCACCTGAGGGGCCATGTTATCACGCTGTTGGCTGGATGATGATGGTGATGGTGTTGAAAATGTATACCAAGGAAGACAAAGGCTGCAGAACTGTTTTTTTTAATTCAGAATGAGGCCCAAAACCTGCAAGTAGTTTTAAGGTGTCCATAACTGGTAGCTGCATCCTGAAAGGGTGCCATTCATAAGGATAATCGAGGTCATGAACTGGCCCATATACTTCGCCATATGTGTTGAAGCAGGGGTATACTAGATCTCCTGGGTTCACCAGTGAGGTACCTCATTCAGTGGGTACCCTCTACCCATAACCTGGGTGACCCACTCTCTCCTGACACATCCTGGATATCCATGAACCTCCAGGTTCTGAGGGTATAAAGTTGGGCCCAGGAGCCACCTGGGGTGGATCACGTGAGGCACATCCTGACCAACGTTGCCAGTGGAATCATTTAGGAGAGTGATGGAGGGTAAGTTAACATTTCACTGGACTGTCTACAATTGGAACTCCATAATGCACTTTGCAACCATGTTAAATATTCACAATATTTAACATGGCTGCAAAATTATCCTTTATCAGGTATGTATATGAGGGTATGGTTCATGTTCAGCACATCTGTTTATGAATTCAAATTCTCAGTGTTGCAGGTTGTGGTGTTTGTTCAGGCAGCAACACACTAATTGGAACACTATATGCATCAGGTTCAGCGAGAATGCACCATCAAACATTAGTACTTATATCCCAAAAGAGGAATATTTTATTTTCAAGGCAAGCTGTTGTCATGAGCACAACACTTACCGTATGGGTAGGCAGTAGATGCTAATGTCAAAAGAAGTTAAACCCTGAGCAAGTTCTTGAGCAGGGCTAAAGATTGAGGAAACTCCAGCATGTCCCATCTCAAACTTGTCATTACCAGGCACTGATAAATCATCTATTCCCAAAGGCTGTCATTCAAGGCACAGATTCAAGACCTATGCATCAAACTGCAGTGATGGGGGATAAAAGCATACTGGTCTCCACTTTATTTCCTGTACTGCATCTCTATAACTCTGTAGGGCATCCCACTGGTCACCATGGGAAGAATATGAAGTCGCATGGGCCTGTCCAGCTGCCATCCTTTAAAATGGCTCCAAGTTCAAGCCAGAAACGACTCTGCAGCTCTTCAAATTGGCACACGAATAGGGATCCTCTTCACCTTGGTGGGACAGTCCTGGCTGTATTGGTTTTAAAGAGCTCTGTCCTGGTGTCCTACGAAATTTTATTGAGGATGCCAAATGTCCCTGAGTTTTTCCAAGTCATAAAATTCATTTCAGACAGTGCCCATGAAAATGCTGACTGTCCTATGGTGAGAGAACTCCTGCAGGACTAGGACAGTGATCAGCCAGACATTAACAGGAGTAGGAGAGGGAGAGGTGTAGATCGGTCAATGTAATACTCTGGAATGAGACTGCAAAGAACAAGGAACAGATATGTAAAGTATGACTGGTGGTGGTGGTGGTGTTGTTGCTGTTGTTATTATTATTATTATTATTATTAGTAGTAGTAGTAGTACATATCAGTATGTAATAATCTTGTTAGCAGAGTTAATCATGTAGTAATATTAATAAATTACCCTGCATTTTTTATTGTGGAATGGCCATCATCAGGGCTGAAACATGTAGTTGTATATTATATATTGCTACTAACTAATATTGTTGTGTTCATGACTGTTATGTATATATAGATATATACACACTACAGCTTTGTTATTAAAAGTTGTTTTCCACCTCTCACCCTTATCTTTCAGTGTCCTCATGTTTGGTTTTTAGATGCATTTGCAAATTTGCGAAAAGCTGCTGTTAGCTTTGTCATGTCTGTCTGTCCATCTACACGGAACTACTTAGCTCCCGCTGGACAGATATTCATGAAGTTCAATATTTGAGTATTTTTCGAAAATCTTTTGAGAAAATTCAAGTTTCATTAAAATCTGACAAGAATAATGAGTGATTTACATGAAGACCAAATTACTTCTCTTTTGAATATCATGTCATTTAAGAGATAATGTGAAAAACTGTGGTACAGCCAGACAAGCCACAGATGACATAATATGGCACATGCACATTGCATGCTTGATACCTAAGGCTACAGACACACACTCAGAATATGTAATACTTATTGCTCTTCCACTGCAACTGGTTGCATGCATTCATTGCCTCTCCTGTTAAAAATGGATCCCTACCAAGCAGTCAGATGCCTTGCCAGTCTTGTGAAGCTTTCAGTGACCCACAAGATACTTAAACATTGTTTTAACAGTTGTTGATATGGCCACATCTCCCAGAGTTGAGACAACTTTACACAGCCCCCTGGCTGCATCCGATGTATATGGCTGTCATCAAAGGATGATCTGAAGCAAGGTACTGATAAATTCAACAATGTACTGCACAGCATATGGGTCAGCTAAAACCTGCCATAGGGATAGCTCAGCCAAAGCATAAGGTTAGTCAGTATCTTGTCAGGCCTTAGGAGGGATTTATGTAGACAAGTACCATGGAGTATTTATCACCAGCTTTACTGGGTAAGGAAACTCTGCTTTGACTGCACTAGCATCTCCAGTATATTTCAGTACACCAGGGCTACGGCCAGCACTTATAGGTTTTTACTCACAGGTACTTGACACAGGTAGAAGATAAGGTCCCTCTCCATGCTATAATGTACAGGGGGAGTGGAGGGTAGGGTGCTCAGAAATTATCCTGAAAATTGTTAAATAGTAAATACATGGTGGCCTTGTTCCAAGCATGATGCTTACTGGCCTTTGGCAGTGATTGGTAACTGGAACTTTTGGGGGTGTGATAAGATTTTAGCCAACACAAAAGCTGGGCTACACATCAAGGAATTTGGCTATACCAGGTAAGTGAATGGAGTTTTTCACTTTGAATGTACAGCTCCTTACTGCTGATCTCAATATGAATTCTGTCTGTTGCAGGTGGTGATATCAGCCTTCAATAGTTCCCACAGCTAGGCAGGAACAGGAAATGCACTGCACTTACATTTCAAGATACGAAGTCCAAGTGTTACATTAATGTGGCCAAAATATGCAGTCTCATCATTTGGTTAATACAGGCTGACTGTCTAAGGTGACTTCATTTTGAAAGCAGTTCTTAACAATTATTATTAGTCTGTTGGTAGTACTTGATGTTAAGTTTACATGCTTTGGGATGATGAGTGGTATCAGTCTATAACAGTCCCATATTTTTTGTGTGACCTACATGCTCTTTGTTTTTTTTTCCATCTCGTCATTTGAGTGTTTGTTGTTTCGAATATGAACAGCATATTTACAGTCCTCAGCACCGTTTTTTGTTGTTCTGCTGTGTATGTTGTGCTAACAGCTGGATATTCATATGCATTTCTTTTACCCACCTCACAGATTACGGGATCACTGCACTAGAATTTGAGCTTTATTTACTCAGCTACCAAAACTTGGGTTTACGTAGCAGATTATGAAATGATTTATGTATTCTGTTTGCTTCTGTGGAGTTGACAGGCACATGATGGGACAGTTGTGCTGTCTTGTAGTGTTTTGTTCCTGTTATTGTTTTATATTGGATTGCAGCATTGGTTTTTGTACATTGTATTTACCCCTCTTTCTTCTAGAGAACTGTGTTACATACATTACATATTCTGGAATAAAAGTTGTGTCTCTTCTCTTTTTTGTTCTCTGCTTAGTAATATACTTGTACAATAGTTGAAAGTTTGAATGTCGTGTATCCACTTACAGTTACTACGCACTGTTCATGGCTGAATGTGGTACCTCTACTCTGCACAAATGCTCTAAATAAAAGATTAACCCTTGTGATGGAAAAAGATGATGTCGAAATACTGTGTCTTACTAGAACAGTATGTTAATACAGCTTTAATTGACTGTACTGAAAAGTGTAGAATAGACAAACAGCATTTTTTATTTAAATCATTGATATGTTGTGAGTGATAATCATTATGGTTGTTAGATAATGGCAGATCGAGATGCACTGCTATGAGCATCATACTGCTGCAGGTTAAAATTAGCCAAACCATATGAAGGCCTATGGCTGCTCAAAACACTGACACTGTCCTCCCTGTTAATTACAAATACCAAGACTGTTCTTGACCAGGGAATACTGTATCCGGTGTTTCTCCTTATCTACTTACATTCACTTTAGTTACCCCTTGATGTTCTTATTTAAATTCAGCTGCGTTACAGAATGTGCACACCGTCCGTTTCTGAACATTGTTCTATAAAGTGTCGGTGTGCTCCATGGAGAGTACATACTGCCCCTGGTCACAGCTGTAACTTCTTATTTACCATACTACCAGAAGGGGTCTAATAAAGCTGCGTTATAATGGTCAAATGTGCACCCTTCAGTGGCAGTTTGGCTTATATATTTTCTGCAGTTAACACAGATCAAAAGTAAACTGCAACCCAATATCACATATTTCTACAGCTTTTATTACTCTGATACAAATTTGAAAAACTATTTCTGAAATGGGTAGTAATCCAGCCCTGAATTATATTTAAATTTGTATTTGTCGACTTTCTTACTCTGTTCTATCATCTTCTGGACATCTTTCCTGGAAAGAAATCAATATCATATGGTCAGGGACATGTTTTATATATCCGACATGCTTTCACACCACTAAGAAGCCCAAGAAAAACCTACTATTTCTATTTTGCTATGTCTACTTCATTTCCAGTAATGAAAATGTGACAGAATATCAATAAAAAAACACCTGGCCTGAATATAATATGTAGCTTGAAATTCTCAAGAATAATCAAACCGTTATGTGAATGATGATTTTAATTTATCCCTGAATGTCTTGCATAAGCATATCTAGGTCTTTCAATTGTAGCTGAGGCCAACCGTGCAATCCATATGATGGTTGCCTTGGTTGTGCTCAACAGTGCACTGTAGGAAACATAGAAAACTACATATTTTTTTAATGTGTCTATCTGGTGAGATCTGTCAGGGTTCCAAAGACACACCCCAACAACTGTGGAGAAAGATAAAATAAATTTACCAGCAAAATAACAACTGTCAATATACTTTACTCTTAACTGGTGTGTGAAGAATGCTTAAACATTTTACTCTATTTTGGCAAAAACTGTGAAAAGTTAACATAGTAACAACATGCAATGTCATTTATCCTCTATTTTATTGTCAGAATGGAGCAGTTGTTGCAGCAGACTCAGTCAAAATAAAATGGCACAGGGCTGTGGCAATTTAAGAACGTCAAAGAAACATCACATGCAGTTACTATCAAACATTTCTCACATTCTTCAAGCAAAATGAACATCTCAAAATTCATTTGAAGAATTGATACTCCACTAGAGAAAATGTTACATATAACTGTGGATATATATACACGTTAATCTGCAAATATAATGGCTGTATACATCAAACTCCGTGTACAGGTAAATGGATTTTCTTAAAAATTACATTTTTTACTGAACTGTCAAGCTTAAAAATATTACAAATATAAGTTAATCATGCTGCACATGGGGAATTAAATGACTTTAGAAGCAGGTTGCTGATGTAACACTCAGAATTTAAAAAGACATCCAATAAACATTAATATTTATTTTTAGGCTAACAATAATGATTTGTATGCTTGTAAGTAACTAAGGTTTAGTTCCCATATGAATAGTACTATTACCTCAACTCTATTGTATTCTGTATTCAATGAACTGTGTTATATGTAGAATTGTAGTTCTCTCATACTACAGTTATGTTCATAGTCTGAAAGGGGATATTCTGCATGGTTTTTCATGAAATATGTCAACCTTCTCTCATCAGTCCTTATTCTACCACAATATATAGCTGGTCCAGCAAATGAAATTGTAAAGCTGTGCATCACACAGTATTCTTCATCTTCCCGTTACTTCGTCTTTTGTGTAAATATTCTCCTCAGCACCCCAAATCTAAGCCCTTCACTTGAAGAGAGAGACCAAGTTTCACATCCATACAGAACAACAAGTAAAATTATACTTTCATAGTTTTGTATAGTTTGGTCCTAACTTTTTTGGACAACAGATAGATTTAATGTTTTTGTAATTAATGTGAGATAAGAATCCCATAACATTTGTGATTTTGTGCTAAGTTCTGAATAGAATTACTGGAGTTTTTGAAGCTATGTTTGTGATGCCCTAGCATGTATATCTGAAAAGAATTGTTACGAAACTACTTAGTGTTGCCAAGTACCTGTAGGCAGGTGGTTGCATTTCTTCATGCAAGGTGCACTCAAATTCTTCTGGTGTCTCCAATTTGAAAATTCTTCGCCTGACAATATCTACATCTCGGGCATATTCTTCCTGCAAGTCATGAAGAGACGTTGGTGGGCAAATAAATTCAAAAAGAAAGTAACTGTAATACAAAAATTAAACTGATTAGTCTCACCCAAAAAATGAAAAACCACATAATCAATCTTGTTTAATTTTTAATCGACACCATTTTGAATGGAGCTTTCCCACGTGGCATATGTAAAGTTCATTCCCTAAAAAGGTTAATACCTACTACATTTGTAAACATTCCCAGCATACATATATACACTACTGAAGAAAGTAAATGTATAGGAAAATTTATCTGTATGAGCACAATAAAGGCTTATGGGTGCAGGCATAGTTGTACTCATTCTAAACTTCAGTTCTAGATTAAGGTGAGTCACCATCTTCACACTCTAGCCACCTTAACCCTGGTAACCCACTGAACAGGCAACTGGGTGAGCCCCAGAGCTTGTAGGAATGTTTTGGAGAAGAATGAACTCTCTTGTCCTGGCCAGGAAGTGAACCACATTTCCTTTGTTGTCCAGCCTGTATTCTAGTCCCTGTTCTAATTGCACTATACCAACTCCTTGTTAGGAAGTAACAATGACGCTCTTTAGCACTCTTCTTTTAGATACAACCTCTGATCTTCCATTCATACTAATATTTGTGGAATTAATGCCTATAGCACATCCACCATTTCGAACAGACTTAGTGCAGCAGACGTGGAGTACTGCTATGTAGCTAATATCTGTTCAATCTCTACAGTCTTGGCTGATCATGTGAATTACAGGGCTGTCATACTGAAACCATGGGTAGATTTCATTTAGTGGGTGAACTCTGTTAATCAAAGTGTTAAAATATATGTAAAAGTTTCATCAAAGTACATTTTTAATTAAAACTGTCTCTTTACACAACAAATGTAATTACATTACAGCCATGTGGGAAGACAGAAATGTATGGATGAATCTGTATGGAAGAAATCAAAGGAACAACAGTCCAGTAGGTTCTATAAACTGTACTTAATGACGGAGAAACTAGCCACCCAACTGCCTGACGTTGCCTACAAAGTGCACGCTGCATCATATGCAGGTATATTCTGTATGCATACATGCATGAAGTTCACCTAAACATTCTGTGAAAAAAAATGTCTTGAATGAAACATTCTTCAAATAAATATTCATCAAACTAGTGAAAACTGAGATTTTCACTAAATATTGGCTATACAAAATTCATCTGGAAGGCATATGTATTACAAGATTTACCACACAATTATGAAAATGTAGTTTCTTTAATTTAATAAAAGAGAAGCTATTACTTCCAAATATCATTTGTTCAGCAATGATAAGAAATTAACCTTTAAAGAACCAGGTGGCAATTTAAATTTTAGCACATGATTTATTAAAGTATGAGTAATATTTGAACAGAATAAGATGGAACTATTAAATAAATGGCATTTTGTGGAAAATAAAACAGAGATTATGTTTAACAATGCAGTAAATTTCCTTGTATGCTTGAATACATAAATGAGTTTTTTTTTTAACATGCATTCACATATGTGATTATATGTCACTTAATGGTTAATTACTAAAAACGGTATAAAAACCAGTGACAGAACTTTCAGTTAAGAATCACAGCAACTGTCATGCCACAAATTGTGTGTGTGTGTGT
>Ga0131853_10009566_pt1 | contig 17737 bp, 4 predicted proteins | sample TergutLab28metaG_FD_92764 | JGI IMG/M metagenome (GOLD analysis project Ga0131853, IMG submission 92764) | Labiotermes labralis P1 segment gut microbial communities from Petit-Saut dam, French Guiana - Lab288 P1 (version 2) (version 2) | ecosystem: Host-associated > Arthropoda: Insects >... | reverse complement strand
TAATAATAATAATAATAATAATAAATTATTTATCTGAATTTCTCACTAATTGTACTCTCTTGAGACTTTAGGCCTCCAGTTAAGCGAAAGGACAGTTGGTTATATTTGGAATTCTTGTCATTGCCCTTTGATATTGGTAATCCCTTTAACAAAAATAAATTAGTTACGTAATTAGCTAATCGCAAAATTTTAATTATACTTAAAAGCAAAGAACGACGAGAATAATATAGGAATTAATTTTAATTACACTGCAGTAATCGACAGTAGCTTTAAATTTTACCTTAAGGAAACAGATTATCGTGAGGCGGAATGCGACCGCCTGCTTGTGAAGAGTGTCCTGTCTAAGTTAGTGGGTAAATGTGCCGAAATTTTGATCTCATTACCAAAACATCGGTAACTTACCCATCGATTACTGCCTAAATGAGTCAGTTTTTAACAGCGCTTGGTTATAGTAAAAACGGTAAAGTGATCCCATTACAGGCACTGTGTGGCCCAGAGGGTGGGTAGAGGTATAGCTCTACTCTTCCATGACCGCGGCACTAGAAGGGGGTGAGTGGTCAGCAGCACGCCTCGGCCGTACTTTACCCCCGGGAAAGACCCGGTACCCATTTTACAGGAGGCTGGGTGGGCCCCAGGGCCGGTCTGGACGACTTTGTTATTGTATGAAGTTAACTGTGTATTTGCTGGATAAGTTACTTTATTAGTTAGATCGTTGTTGAGATTGATGATTAAGCATATGCCTGCAGTTAGCTGTTTAGTTAATTAGATTTTTATTTGTTAGACCTTTGTAGTTTTTAAATATTTAATTAATATACTATGTATTTAGTTAATTCCTTATCCGATTAGTTACTCAGTTAATTTAGTCAGTTACGTAATTTTATTGGCCGATGTGAGAACTACACACAGAGCAACATTTCATTTTGTGTGCAAAACATACAGATGTATTGTATCGCCCTCGAAAGATGGGATTTTAGTGCATCAGTCCGTGTGAAGAACGATCGGATCAGTGTTTAACCCTTTAAACGCCGATTTAAATCACATCTGCCATCTGTTGGCATTATTAGGAGCTCACCATATTCTCCACGTTAGCAGGACAAGGGTTAAACACCAACAGCTCTTCCCTCACTTCGCTCCGGAGCGTTGATTTTCACGAATATATCAATGGATATCTATCCGGTATTCTTTCAGCTGCTAGCCAACTGGTTCCCTGTCACTCACACACTGGTCTCTTTCACCAGGTCCAGTATTTGTTGATACACTTACTGTTGGTCGTGGCAGTTTCACTTAGGTAAAAAATCCTTTAATTCGCTCTGCTTAGTAACTAATATCTTATAATGTATAACACTGTGTAAATTAAAAGCAGTAACATGACTGGATTTCAAATGACTTAAGTAATATTACTGGAATTCAAATGACTTAACTTGTATTAAGTCCTTTATTTGTAAAACTAACGCACATAAATTATTATAAAATTGTTAAACAGTTAAAATAATTTAAAATTATAATAGTTGCTCCAACATGTTTCGCTTTACATAAACCATCATCAAGCAGCCCTCATCCTGTGCTTCGCTAAAGTTACAATGTTGACTTCGGTTACATATATCGTTATTTGAAGTTATCGGTATTGTGGCTGCATATGCATGTATACGAAATATGTTGGAGCAACTATTATAATTTTAAATTATTTTAACTGTTTAACAATTTTATAATAATTTATGTGCGTTAGTTGGACAAATAAAGGACTTAATACTATCAACATGGACGGCGAAACTACGAAGACTTAACTAGTAATTTCTTGAAAAGCGGGGCCCAGCATAACGAATGTTACATAGCGACATGATTAAGTGGAAGGGTGGCCAAAGAAACAGGTAATGACTGACGTGGATGTCGGTAAATGTTTTTTACACCCATGCATATTAGTAAGAAAACAGACGTTAATAGTCTTGCCGGGTAAGCTCGTTTAGCAGTCCGTTTGACTCAGTGACTTAGAGCTACAAACAAAAAAGTTGTAAGAAATCTCCGTGTAAATCCGCATCTGTTCTGATGGAGTGGTTTATTATGCTGAGCGCATAAGGGTGTAGAAACGTGATGGGAAATTCAAAGTACGAGCGCCAACTCATGACGGATGATCGCTCGAGGGGAAGTTGTCTGCAGTGAGGGAGGGATTAGGAAGACAGGTAATTCCCCGGATATCCTGCTGTAGAAAGCGCCTAGTCTTCCATAGCATTGCTGGGTTATTACTTCCGACCAACAGTACGATGTGCATACTTTAAATGTCGATAAATTTCAGGAAATATTGGCAAGAAATGTGTGTTTTTTTTAATCGAATCTACTAAGTTCTTAAGTTTCTTCTTACCTTATATCACAAACGGAAATTAAGGAGAATCGAGTGAGGGAGTGCAAAGTACTTCAGAATGAAGAAACAGGAGATGTGGGTCATGATGAGATCGTGATACGAATTAAAGTAATGGGATTGGAATTTTCCTGCGATACGTGACAAAGCTACAAAATCTTGTCAGGGTAACTTTCGGACCGGATTCAATTGAGAAACAAACATGTCAAGTAATAATTTATTCTTTTTTAAATGCTACATTATTGGTAATTTCACAGTAACATAATTGTTTCGTGTTTCTTATGTGTAGAAGTGAATCAGTTACAGATATCAGATATTTAAAAAGGATATTAAAGTTATGTCAACTATACTCACTTCTTGGCTGCCCAAAAATTTTATATTTACGAAAAAACACAACAAGACTATTTTTATTATACTGAAAAATATGAAATTTGGTACATTAAGAACTTTGCGGGCATAAAACGTGTGTTCTACTCTTCTAAATAGCATGTGTCAAAATATTGTTTATCCCGCCAAATACTTACAGAAACGTTGTCAATTTGTTTTAGTCATGTCTCATTTTAGTAAATATTAGAAAAAAAAGTTAAACAAAACTCTCCACCGCAGTCATTGACAAAACATTTACTGATATCTTTAAGGTTGTTTGGAATCGTACGAAAATTGATCTTAGTTTTTGAACAATGAGCTTTAAATAATACTGTGTAAGAATTGATTTTGTGAATCTAAATTGAAAGATGAAGGGAAAGTTCCTTCTGCACATCTTCGATGTAGGCATCATCTAGACATATGAACACTATACAAAAGTGAAGGCACAAGCTGCTGAAAAATGAGAAGCTTTAATGTATAAAACTTGAAAGGAATGAGAAGCAAGAATTTATCACACAGCGTACAAAGGATGGAAAACTAGGCCCACAGCCTGAAGAAATACTGACGTGTGAAAATTAATGGGAGTGAAGTTAGAAGTTGTGGGAGATTCGAAGATGTGTCCAAATTGCATACTCAGTGTAATGACGTTGTTTTATAAGTAACTTTTGGTAAGATATATAAAAATGTTGTGATAAATGGAATGCAGATTAAATACGTTATATCCTTATTGGGATTTAAAAACAAACAAAGAAAAACACGTCAGTAATTCAGGAGATCTTGTGTAGAAACACGTAAAGAAAGGAACATAACTTAATGGATAACTTGTGGCCACACACAACCATGAAATAGCTTGCTTCGAATGCTAATGCGAATCTGTTAAGTTCAAAACAAGGGGCTGTCATGGAAGGACGTGTAACTCTCAAGCAACACCATTTAACCCTCTCAGGGTTAAATGGTGTTGCAAAGCGTTGTTTCGTAGTACAAGATTTTCTGTCGATTTTATGTTTGTTATAAATGGTTCCAATATTCCCCCGTAACAATAGATACATACTCTTTCTCTCACCCTTCCTGCAAAAACTGTTAAATCCGAGAAAAGGCTCATATTAACTAAAGACATTTCTGTTGCAAATGTCTGGGTTTGTGGAGGAGTAATTACGCTACACTTATTTTATAATGTAAAGAGAAAGAGTAAGGACCAATTCTCTCATGTTATTAATACATAAATTTTTTATATTTTCCCTTTTCAAAAGACCTATCACCAATGTCGCACGGCGTCAAATCAGAGGTACGTGTGCACTAAGAAACAGCTTTAAATCGACTGGAAAATTCTGTATGTTAAAAAAATTTATGTTAATGCCCTAAAGTTTTATGAACATTAAGTGTCTTTTTGCAGCGGATGTACGAAAGGTTAGTTCAGATGGTCTTATCTGTAAACACTTATTTAGTGAGCACGTGACTTATTCTTTTAAACGTGAGTCTAAATGATCATCGCTTACATTTTTGCCTCGCCATTTCGTCTTCCTTACAGCAATGAACCGGTCTGAATATTTTTGTCTTTCAAGGGGTAAAGTACCTAATTACATTTACGTTTTTGTACTGAGCATAGCTTATTATACACCTCACTGTGTGTCCGAAAACTTCTTACATTTCTTCCCACGTGGATTCCAGATTCTTGTAGCCAGAATCAATCTAGAAATTACGAGTCCCCACATGAAATTATGTGAAGTATAATTGTTCAATCCGAGAATAGCAGAACCTAAATATTAGTAATTCTGTCTACTGGATTCCCCCAACAAAATATAGAAGTAATTGTTTCTCAAAACGTTTGCACAACTCTACCCAACTCTAAGGTGTTACAACACAGAAACTGTATGCTTTATATTCACCGGCAAGAGAACCTCAAAATCCACATACATTAAAATTTTTCGGACATGTAGCCTCCGTATGAAAGCCGTAGTATATATGTACGTGTACATACACTCTATACATAAATGCCAATACACGTACGAGCCACAATGTGGAGCATGTATCAGGGGTACAAAGGTTTCAAAAAATTCAGCAGCCACCTCTAAATTCTAGGAGTCTGGAAGATGAAACAAAGTATGTTACATACTGAATGTTACAGTTAAAAATTTGCTTGTAAACCTAAGAGTTGTCTGGCGCTTTCTGCTCCTTTCATGCAAACTGGCATATATTTTTTATGTAAGGGGGGGGGGGGACGGAACTGCACGAAATGTGCCGAGCATATTAGGAGCCACCGAACAAAATTTCGCCCCAGTTTTGTAAAAATTACCGACAGACCAAACATAAATTTTACAGCAGAAGCAAACAACAGATTTTAAAAAAAATTCCCCTTTATTGCAAACGAACTATTTGAGCTATCAAAATGACATCATTTTCAATTTGACTGCACAGATAGTTCATTTGCAAAAAGGTTGAAAGTTTGTTAAAAATATAGTTTTTTTATTCCCTTGTAGATTTTATGTGTTGTGGTGTGTACCCTTTCGGGCACTTTCGAAAAATTGCGAAAAGCGGCTGTTATCTTTGTCATATCTGTCCGTCCGACTTATGTCTGTCCGTCCGTCCGCATGGAACAACTCTGCTCCCACTGGACGGATTTTTATGAAATTTGGTATTTGACTATTTTTCGAAACGTGTGTTGAGAAAGTTCAAGATTCATAACAAACTGACACGAATAACGAGTGCTTTACATGAAGACCAATATACATTTGTTACCATATCTCGTTCATATCTTCTCAGAATGAGAAATGCCTCAGACAAAAATTATACAAAAAATGAAATACACATTTTATGTTCAATAAAGTTTTTTTCCCCTGAAAATCGTGCCGTTTGTAAGATAATGTGTAAAAATATTGTAGAACCGGTTTGGCCACAGATGACAATATGGTGCATGCGCATTGCTACAATATTGCTACAAGCACGCACTCGGAGTATTTAATACTTATTGTTTTTCCACTCAAAAGTTGTTACACGAACACGCATCAATATTAAGTTGTACGTACATTGTCTTTCTTGACGAAAATGTAGGGGCGAGCTTCTCTCTCGGGTGACCAGACGCCCAGGATTTGTGACTCCTGACCTACACACACACACACACACACACACACACACACACACACACACACACATGTTTTAGGCAAAACAGACCCTGTCGAGCAAGAATTTCCTTTCCATTTCTCCCAATCTGTTATTCATGAGCAACACGTTGATTCTTCTCGTAGGTCTACCGCAGCACGCATTATCACGCGACCTCCTGCTCTGCACATTCAGTTTGTCCGCCAGCCCCTCTAGGGGCAGTAACACCGTGTGATATCGCCACAAAGATTCAGCCACATAGCCGATCACAAAACAAAGCGCGTCGCTGTCAGGGGCAGGTTCCAGGGCAGCAAAATGAATTTGACATTGTTTGAGAGCTCTGATTCTGAAGAGATGGGGCACTGTGCAGTGCAACAGTGAATCTTCTTTCGAGTACTGGGACTGGAAAACAACACACAGCGGACAATGGAACAGTACCGCTAAGCCCAAACACGGTACTGAATATTTCGTTCCATTACTAACATGGAATTAGAATTATATGGTATAATTACTGCATCCGTGATATAGAGTCCTGTCTGATAATCTATTCAAAACCATGTTTAATAAACTCCCAGTTCTTTGCGAAACTGGAAGTATCACTATATTAATTGTCTTATGCTACTAATATTTCTTATAATGGGACAGATATAGGCAATCTGTAAGCTCATATATTAATTCTTACGATCTACTTTAATGTTATGTTCAAACCTATGCCTAAATCTCCCATGTGGTCTACTCTTTTCCGATCATTAAACTACAGATTTGTATGTATGTCTCTTCTTTACTATATTCGCGAAAAACTCCTTCCATTTTCATAATCATTGACTTAAAACCCGAATAATGTTCGATGACGAGTAAACATTATTAAATTCACTGTTACGTTATTTTCCCATACTGTCAACTGCACCTGAGGCCCTGTTACCAAAAATCTGTACAATTCCTGCACTGAATTTTGTGGTCGCCAATTCGCAAAGCGCTTTTGAATTAATTAAATATAAGATCCTCAAAAATTCCACGCATAAAATACAACAAGAAATAAATTATGACACGAAACGAAAATACAAGAATAAAAGAATTAATCTCAGAAGTCAGCTTTCATGGATTCTTTCTTCTCCGGTTGCCCTGTTGGCTCCGACTGCGATATAAAGAAGGAATTTCCTACAACACGTTTATTTTCTCAGATTTCTCCCCTGTTGAACCCCCTACGGTTCTGAAAATTTGTAAGAAGTATTTAGTGTTATACGGTATATAGATAAAGCAATCCCTGTGCAGGCCTGGACAGAGCCTGAGGCTACCAGAAGGTTAAGGTTACAAAACAAGGGGCACATAAAGATGGTAAGGTGGTCAGCCCTACGCACCGGCCACCTTTACCCCCAGAAATATTCTTGTTACTAATTTCTCTTAGAGGATGATTATGCCGGTGAAAATTTCCAATGAAACAATAGGGAATCGAACCCGTGAACTTTCGGTTTGTAGCGCAGTGCTTCAGCCAACAGCAACCTGTTTGCCTCAAGATTCTTTATACGCTCAGACAATATCTTCTCATTTACTGTAGGCAACAATACATGTTGGTGCACATACGCCGGAAAACGTATGCGGTGAATATTGTCTAAACCTTATCCTTCCGCAAGGTCAGCTACCAAAATTTCTTCTATAGTCTCTTAACGAATATTTTTAGCATATGCTGGCGTATGGCAATGAGAAGGATATACTTTCCGTAAAATCGCTACGAACTCGTTTATCAACAAGTAGCCAATTTCCGAGAATTTTGGTTCACCCGTTATGAAAAAATAAGCGGAAGCCGCGTTGTGCACGTTAATCCTAAATTTAATCTGCCTACTTCGTTTATTTTCATTCATTGAGTGTGGAATATTAATAATATTCTTGTTTCAATATACGACTTTCCATTTAATTTCGTAAATATTTCTAACTAATTTTATTTTCCTTTTTTTTTTTCGCAAGCAATATGCCTAGTGCTAACAGTTTTGTACACCTGTCTAAAGGAATATTACGCCTAGTGCTAACAGTTTTGTACACCTGTCTAAAGGAATATTACGCCCACCAAATATAACATTAGAGTGGCCCACTTCGTTTTTGGTGTTCACTCCACAAGGAAATGCAACGCGCCCGCGGCTTGAAATCGGAATTTTAATAATAGGATACGAAGTAAGAACTGAGGAATGCAGAGCAATTACTGAGATAATATCATCGAAAAGTTGAATTAAAACTGGGCTGCAAACTCTATTACACAATATATTTCATGTGTAAAATTAGCGCAGAACAAAATTAATGGCAGATTACGGCTCCGTTTCTTATTTACGATTTCAAGAGTGGACCAACTTTCTTAAAAGTAATGCTAAAGAGTGTACGTCAGCACAACTGTTTTATTACACAAAGTAATTACATAGGCTACATGTTTCGACTATTAATCAGCCATCTTCAGGCCTATTTTAATCGGTTTAGTCACAAGATGCTATGCAAATACTGGGATCCCAGCGTGTTGACATTAATGGTATACATAAAACCAGATCATTTGCCTCGAAAAGTGTGATGTGCAGATTGTGTAATTCAATACTTAACTATTAGTTTAACTATTTAATTACACAATCTGCACATCAAGCCTTTCGAGGCAAATGATCTAGTTTTATGTATAACATTGATGTCAACACGCTGGGATCCCAGTGTTTGCATAGCATTTTGTGACTAAACCGATTAAAATAGGCTCGAAGATGACGGATTAATAGTCGAAACATGTAGCCTATGTAATTACTTTGTGTAATAAAACAGTTGTGCTGACGTACACTATTTAGCATTACATTACGTTTCTAGCACATCGTGATGCCTCCGATCAACTTTTTAAAACCACACCGAAAACTACAATGTTCTTGGTTTATCTGAGGAACACCCTAAAAGTTCATACATTGTAACTGCTCTTTTTAGTTATATTCCTTCCATAAGGAAAACAGGCGGCTGTCTTTCTTCCCTGTTGAGGAAAGTGAGCAAGCTGCATAGAATTTGTTGTGATATTTATGTATGGGAAGCTAACCTACCATTTTGTAAGTAATAACAAGATGGCGTTTGTGTGAATTTTCAATGAGGGAGTGACAAAAGCTGTGTGCAAACGCGTAAGAAAAATAAATGTTTTATTAAATAACTGAAGGATTTCAAGCTCCATTCTAAAGTAGAAGAAATTAATAACTATGAAAAGGCTTTGTAGATGGAGAGGAGAGTCGGTTGCAATTATAGGGGGAGGATAAATGCGAATGTTTAGGCTGCACTAGGAAGAGGACTTTGAGGTTGGTTGGTAGCAGAATGGAATGTAGTTAGATAAAGAATGAAAACAGACCCGTCTTACACGTGTAACAAAATGTGGAGGTTCAGATGTCGCAAGGTTTCTTCTTCCATATTTGCTACTGTTCCTACTAGTCGTTTATTAAACCTCAAAACATTCCATGAAACTTTCAGTAACAAAACAAGTCACACTGGGTGTTGTAAAGAAACTCGTTATTTTAGATTAATTTACATTTGTTACGCCCTGATTTCTTATCAAGCCACGTGTTCAGCCAGTAAGTTAACAACCAAGAAAATTTGAAATTTTTGCTATTCCGAAATACAAGTTTTGTGGAACGCAACAACGAAGCCATTTTCCATTTTTATAACGGCTTCACAAAGCCAATCCTCACATAAGTCATTCGAAGAAAACGTGACTTCTGTGTCTCGCATCTGCTAAAACTTTCAAAATTGTTCTTTTAAATGCAATTTTCTGGGTTCGTGAACACTTCTGAAAAACATTAATTTTTCATTAAAATCCTGAGCACAGGGTGAGGAAATTTTAGAACAGGCTAGGAGGGAGAATGTCTTGATCTAAGGGACTTAGAAAGCAGGAGGTTGGACAAAATTAAGCTTGCCATGTTTCATAACTTGTAATAGTCGTCAAACATTGTCAGGGTGATAAAACAAATGAATATTAGCAGCTCTGCACATGGGAAAGAAAATAAATACCTACATGACGTAGTCGGAGATTCTTAGGAAAAAAAGTAATTGAGGATTTGGCCACAAACGGAAGAATAATAATAAAATCTACTTTAAAAGTTAGGGTAGAAATTTCTGACTGAATGTATGTGTTTCGGGGTAAGGAATAATGGTGAGATCTTGCGAACTCGGTAACGAATAATATAAGCATTTAGAACACAAACACGGAATAAATTAATAATAATAGAATATTTTGTTCAAAGTAAAGATTAATCTAAAAATTTATTTCATCGTAATTTATATATTTACACAAACACGCACACACACAAATAAGAAATAAATGATGTATTTACGATTTATTAACAAGTTGAAAGTAGGTCGATGCAGCAAGAAATCTAAACAAGACAGGCATTTTATGTACGCACGTATCAGGTAACACTGAGGAGCCTCGGTGTAACCGATGTTGCAGTGGAAAAATAATTATTGTTACATAATGTGTGTATATGTGTGCGTGCGCGCGCGCGCGCGCGCGTGTAGCTTTAGGTATCCACCATGAAATGTGCATGCGCCATATTGTCATCTATATCCTGCCCGACTATACAATATTTTTCCACTGTATTTAAAAAAAAAAAAATTTATTGAACACAAAAAGTGTGTTTTGATTTTCTCTACAAATTTTGTCCGAAACGTTCCTCACTCTAAGAAGAACTGAGCGAGGTAGATCAAAAATGTGAAAAGGTCTTCATGTGAAGTGTCCATTATTCGTGTCGGGTTGTAATGAAACTTGAATTTTCTCGACATATTTTCTAAAAAAGAACTCAGTATAAAATTCCACGAAAATCCGTCTAGTAGGAGGCGAGTTGTTTCATGCGGACTGACTGACTCACAGAGAGACAGACACTACTGAGAGAAGCTGATAGTCGCTTTTCGAAATTTTGCGAAGGCACGTAAAAAAAAAATATTGTTTAGCGTTTAGGGTTCAAAACTTTTCTCCATACGTTGGCACAACTTTTGCTTAATTAGTACAGGAAATTTAACTTCACATCTTTTACAAGAATTTTGGCTAACAAAAATTCCTTCTTACTCTTAAACGTCAATCCATTTACGATAATTTATTTCAATAATTCTTTGCGTAACAAAAAGTTATAAATCACACCTCTGACTCACATTATTTCAAAATGTGAAATATAAAAATCTTAATTTTTATGATGTCAGTTTGGCTAGGCCACAATGAATCAAGCAAACCACATCACCTTAGAAGGGACACAAAAAATAAGATGTGTTTCAAAATTGTAAGATCTTACTGATATTTTACATTTCTTTCGTATAACTGCAAACAATAAGAGATAAGCGAAACATAAGTAATAACAATTGGATTAAAGTAATATTTTCATATACTTCGGATATTAAAATAGAGTTAATGTGTCACCCGAAGGGTTTTTAGTAATTAAAAAATAACTTGACTACGATGGAATTTTAAAAATCTATCACTGTTGGAAAAAGCCCTTTAATTTCCTGTGTGACAATGCTTGCTTTTTGATACACAATGTTTTTTTAAAATAAATATCAGTAATTGAATAACATAGTATCATTTATACAATATCATATTAGTGACTGTTGTACATTGATACGTATTTGTCATTTGTAAAGCTTCCCTAAATATTTAGCGAAGTATATTATAACTGCTTCAGACGAAGCTTGAAAATTTAACGTAATTTCGGAATGTGCAAAATCAGCAGACAAATTCATCTATTAGTATTGGAATTCAGGCCATGGAACGAGGAACTTTGCACTTATCTCACTGCCGTTTGTGATTATAACAAGCATATTATTGCCAATTACAATTTTTTTTATAAACTCTTTTTCAAAGTGAACCTTGTCATAAATCATTCATAAAAGCACAGGGTTATTTAAAGACGTATTAACGTGCTCATAGAAAATTCAGTATCAATTCCATTAGCATCAATGTGTAAACAAATGAGAAATATGCAAATTTATTACCACCTAGAAGCAATAAGAAGAAAAGTCCTGTTTAATTAAATTCTAGAATTTCTGGTGCAGTTCCAGAGAGACATAGATTGTGTCTATAGATACTCTTCGGTTTGTCAATAAATATTAAATAAGGAGATAAGAAATTAATATTTCCTTTAGGAAATGTCTATAACAACTACTGAAAATTGTAGACTACGAGCCGTTTGAAAACTGAAACTAAACTGCGTGGCATAAAGTGTCATTTCGTTTCGCACACAGAACAAAATGTATTTCTTTAAAGGGACCAATCGCCGAATACTGCATAGGAAAAAATTCATTTTCAGAGTGACAGTCTCACGGAGCACCTACATGTACTGTTTAGGAAGAGTGACTATTCTCGCCGTTAAATCTAGTTGCGCGTACAGCAAAAACTACTCCTTAATATACCTATATAAAAAGTCTATTAATGTGGGGGCATAATTTGAAAAGGATGCTTCTAAAGGAAGTGCATTACCACCTGTTAAGATACTGTTAATCGATGTTATCAGACAGCATTCCACCAGATGATCATAAGCAGTGTATCCCAGTACAATCTAGGACAAAGGTTTTGTATTAGCTATAAAAGAACACTTGAAGATGACTCACTAATATAAAAATTTATTAAAGTAAAAAGGTTCTAATGAGACCATCTATACAAGAAACAATGTGCTGAACTGTTAGTAACTGCTTTCCTTTAATATAGTCAGCATGCATTGCTCCTAAGCGCTGTGGTATTGTATACAATTTTATATATGCTTCTCGAGTACCGGGTATAGAGCTTGGAGATTTTGTTGGCATTCGGGCAACCAACACTTTATTATGCAAAAGCGTAGGCAGAGGGTAATTTCCTCCCTAAATGTTTTGAATTTTAAAGCCTCACTTCCACACAATATATTATGATTTTATGTGAACCTAACGCTCATATTGTGATTATACTAAAACCCCAGATGGTGGAGACCGACAGCTGGATGCTCTATCATAAGACTGCAAAATCTCACTCTCGCCGCACATTCTAACGCGTGAAAGGTCTTCTTGCGCTCAAAAGCTAAGATCGTGGGTTCGAACCTATCACGAAGGATGTCTGGCTAAAATTCTTCTTTGAGGCCTGACGACGGACCGGTTTGTCTACAGAAACACATTTGCAACGTTATTTGTGTTGTTTTTATCATTTTTAAAATAATAAAAAAACAATAAAACTTTAGACTAGAAGTCTAAGCAGTAAGAGAGTAGACTAGGAATACAGCTACGAAATCATTGTTCAAATAACACGCTATCGTTTGTATAGGCCCTGTTCCATAGTATCTTATAAGTGAGTGCAAGCTATTCCAGTGCAGTAGCTACCTCACTCTGGTCTATTGTGCTGGTAATGACGTCACTTTTGGATGCTGGAGCACCACTTTTATTATTCACGGCATCCGGAAGACCCGAATAATACGTACACTGTAGCTCGGAGTTTCACTTCAGGATATCGCAGCATTTACGCCTCATTTCCAGTGTCCAGTCAGGGTAAGACGCCCACTCGGCCTATTATCTAATGAGAGCCGAGGGCAGTTCCGCTGTTACTCACCTAGTACTGAGGTTATGAAAGGGTGGAACTTTACCTCGTTTCCCCCATGTGATTTTACGGCGCGGTGTTTAATTAAACACAGCACCAACTTTGCCGTTTACATTCACATAATGGAAAAACGGTTGTTTAACAAATGGTAGCATAACACGCAGTTAGCTGCCAGGCATTCAGAAGTTAAATCTTATGTTTCTAGTCCATAGTGGGAGGGTAGTTTCTGGTATTATTAAACATTTGTTGTGTGTGTATTAATTGGGAAAAGTGGATACGTAAGCCAAACAATTAGGTTGGCAAAAGTGAGCACAAATGGAAATAATTAATGTGTAAGGATAAAGGTCGCCCAATAACACGCAAATATGGGCACGGAAGTGGAATATAGGTACAGCCACATTCATGCTTAACATCGGCAATAGATGGGATTTGGTTGTCGGTGCCACGCTCCGGCCGCTTTACTACTTTAAGAGAGCCTCAGTAGACATACTGGATCCCTGAGTTACCGCAGATTTTATATGGGAATTATGTAAATATTTGGTGAGGCAATATTTAGACATTTTTTCATTCTTTATAGTTGAGCTTCATATATTTATCTCTAAACGCACATAGAAACAAATATATTAAACATTCATCATCATTTTACACAACACACGAATTCTGGGGTACCATTTCTTACAACGACATGGATAAATTAGATAACAAGAAAACAGTAAAAGCCAAGTAGCAAGAAATAATTATGTTGTCAAGTAGCATATTATACCGCTAGGTATTAGTAGTAACCACGTGCGTCTAGTATTCAAAAGAGATAAATTCACTTTTTATTTTATAGTATATAATAATTTTACCACAAAACAAAAGCATTACCTTTATTTATCACGTCGTATATATAATGTATACATGTTAAGTAAGTTTGTCGGTTTTGGTCGCAGCGTGATGAGTGTCGACAGTTTTGTGTTTGCCATTACAGGTGTCAGATCACTTATGTATGCACTGAGGCATCGTTTCTCTCGACAAACTTCATCTAAATGGACCACCGCAGGACTATGGCAGTAACCATCACTTTACTATGGCAGTAAACATCACTTTACTAAGTGAAAGGCAACAAGTACTTATGTTTACCACGCCACAGTATGAATTTACTTTTATCTCTTACGTGTTCTGAGTCGTTGTTCCGCGTGTTTTAAAATACGTGTGAAAATTCACTATATTTGCTGTTTACATCATCATACAAGAGACCACTTTTATTGTACTGTGCTTTTCCATCAAACAAAACACCTACATTCTATAAGTTATCTTACTACAAGATTATAATTGTAGTATCTGTATCTAACTGCTCTCAAGACATTCCTTGTTCCTAAGGATATGCAAACATCCTTAGGAACAATACGGAGACCCCACTGCACGTTCTTTCCTTAGATATGCATAAGGCCTGCAACACTCTTCATTGAGTTAGGATGAAGGCATTTTGCACCTGTTTTTCAGTTATCTTACTGACGAATTGTAGTAATCATTCTTATGTTGGTAAGTGTTTGGTTCTTTCTCGGTATCTAATTCTGTGTGTTGTTGCTGACAATTTGTTGCATCTTCATCTTTTGAACTCTCGTCTGTCTTTGATTCCTGCTCTTTGTCTTTATTTTCTTCAATTAATTGAGGTTGCAGGCGAAGACCTTCATTAAAGTTTCCGCAAGAAGGAATTGGAATTTTGTTTTTCTCTTCTTTATCTGAAGAAAGTATGTGTCCCAAATTTGGCACCAATTGTTCATTGCACAGAATGTTACTTCCCATAAAATTGTGAAGAATTTTTTCTCTCCACTGAACAACATCCTTCATATACTCGTATTTCTCCCTGTATTCCAAGTTTCCAGAAAGTCCAAAGACTTTAATTTCAGGCTTTGAATCATCATTAGATCTTTTTTGGATCTTGGATATTTCAGGTGCAGTGAGGTCTCCTAATTCAGCAATTATATATGCAGGGGTGTTTTCAACTTGGTTAGCGTTTGCCCACCGGATTACCCAAGTGACAACAGTGAATGTTGCAGCGTTGGTTGGAAACGCCCTCAAGATAGTAGACGTGAGACCCCGTGTCATCACGGAGTACCCGTCGGTTTCAATGCTTTTCTTCCAACAGTCTATGAATCCACTATATCTGTAAGCGCCACCCTTCCCATCAACCTGAAGACGAGTCTTAACGACGTCAATCGGATATGTGAAAACCCAGGACAGGGAGCCACTGAAACCACCGGCTAGCAGCATGTGCACAGTGCTGAGAGGAAGTCCGGATTCACCATTTTCCCCTGATGATCTCGTCAAAAACTCGTACGCCAAGAAATAGGTACCGAATCCAGGTACCTCTCGGCAAATAGTGGTCCCAAGTCCCCTGAATATGCCACGCAGTCCTTCGGTTCTTACCACCTGTAGACCAGACGTACAAATCAGTTACAAAGAAATAATGAGTTTACTTTTGCCAGGACCCGAAGAGCTGAGCGCAATATTTTTGAACGGCAAATTACAAGGACAGTTTTATGGGCGAAGTTACTTAGACAAAAGCAACTATAAACGTAATAGAATACTCTTTTTATCAAAAGAGGCATAAGAATGGTCACGTTAGAATTTAAAAATATGAGCCACATATAATACTAGAAATATTACAGGTATGGAGAAGACATTGGTAAGAAAGAGTCTGTGAACAGACAAAAATTAGCAACAAGACTTTTCTGAGGAATGGATATGCAAATCTGTGCAAAATTTATAAAAATTTCCAGTAGGGTATAGTCCCATATTTTAAGCGAATCAACAGAGCGCACGGAACGGGATTCAAATATTGGTCATTTTAAAATACCCACATTGTAGAAACAAAAGTGTGTTCAGCATAATTCGACAGTAAACAACAGCAAACTCAGTCAGTGACAATAACGACATTAAAGTTCAATTGCTTGTATTTATGTAAGATAACAGATAACTATTCCTTGTCTTTGATTCTGCAAAAAGCTCTGCGCGACTTACTGGTACTGGTGCCATATCTTAACGCTATACTACGTGAAAGCGAGTGGTTAGGTTCATGTCCCCATCACTTGAGAAAGACCCAAACGTCTCCACTGAATAATAGTGAGGGTGGGCTCCAGAGCCATTCCAGAGAGTTTAGAGAAGGGGAAAATTTCTCTGTCCTTTCGGGAATTGAATATATTTATATAGAAACAAATTAATATTAGACACTCTGCAATTAACTTTTATCAAGAAATGGTTTTAAAACGAAATATAGCCCAAGTATAAGGAGATGGTGTATATAAAACGCAAAGGAAATGCACAAATTTATACAGAGTTTTAGTCGGAAAAGTATAACAAAATATATTTATCTTTTGTATGCACAGATGCTAATTATTTCCTAATTGATCTTCGAAAAATATGGCTTGTGGATGTTGACTTGTGTCATCTGATTTAGGGTCCAGTGGGGTGGTGGGCTTCTGGAGCAGAATAAATAAACCTTGGAGTCCCTGAAATTCTTTTGCATCTAAATGACTATTAAATTTTCAAAAAGACTCTGTTCCAAGACGTTACCATGAAGTTAGTTAATATAATATAATTCACGAAAAATATAAAGTCGGAATATAAATAAATATACGAAAAAATGTCACAAATATGTAACAGAAACTTTCTTTGACATAAACAAGTTCTTGTCCCAACCACCCTCTGCCACCTTTCCAACTCCATTATTGCAGAAGCACAAATCAGAGAGTTGAGGAATGCAGTATAAGTTTTGCATGCTATTATTATTATTATTATTATTAATATCATCATAATCGTCATCGTAATCTCCTTTATGCTGGGCATTTATTCTTATATTCCTGAGACAAACTATGTCCCTAGGGAATACAGTGTTGCAGCTATTCTGTTTCTACTATTCATGGTGCTTATATCGCTAGTTCCTGTGTTGACTCTATTGTACTTTTACATTAGTACTTTCCGAATTATGTGTGCAGTGCCCAATATGGCTGTTTTCTGTAGTCCCTTGAATTCATGGTTTCCTGCTATGTTGCTCACGTATTTTCTGAATGACTTTGAAATGGTCCCAGTCTCCCCTATTATTATTGGTATTACCTTTGTTTTTACATTCCACATGCGCTGTATTTCTATTGTAAGATCTTTATATTTTAGAATCTTCTTTTTTAATCATATTTCTGTCTCCTGAAATTGCAACTTCTATTAACATACATGTTCCCTTTTCATTATCACGGATTATGATGTCTGTTTTGTTGTTGGGGATGGCTCTGTCAGTTCGTACTTGTTGATTCCACAATATGGTTACCTTACCTCCTTGACTTGTTTCTACTGATTTTGGTACGTGTTCATATCAGTGTTTTTGTCCAATTGTACCCCTGTTTCCT
>Ga0131853_10009565_pt1 | contig 17738 bp, 5 predicted proteins | sample TergutLab28metaG_FD_92764 | JGI IMG/M metagenome (GOLD analysis project Ga0131853, IMG submission 92764) | Labiotermes labralis P1 segment gut microbial communities from Petit-Saut dam, French Guiana - Lab288 P1 (version 2) (version 2) | ecosystem: Host-associated > Arthropoda: Insects >... | reverse complement strand
CCCTCCTAGGTCCAAATATTCTCCTCAACACCATGTTCTCAAACACCCTCAGCTTCCTTTCCTCCTGCAATGTCAGCGACCAAGCTTCACACCCATACTAAACAACAGGCAAAATTATAGTTCTATATATCTTGGTCTTTAAATTTTTGGATAGCAACCTGGAAGACGAAAGGTTCTGCACCGAATGATAGCAAGCATTTCCTGACTTCAATCTGCTCTTCATTTCTTCCGCAATAAAATTTTGATTTGTTAAAGTTGTTCCCAAATATTTAAACTCTTCCACCCTCTCGAAGGTACTATTATCAATCCTCACACTGTGAATTCGTCCTGCATTCTGATCTCGAGAAATGACCATGTACTTAGTTTTATCAGCACTTACTTCCAGTCCAATGTACCTAGTAGCAGCTACTAAAGCTTCTGCATTTTCCTTTAGAGTATGTATGCTTTATGCCAGTATATTAACATCGTCGGCATAAGCCAGCAGCTGATGTGTACCATTTAGTTTCAAGCCATCCCTGTTTACCTGAACCCTCCTAATAGCTTACTCTAAAGCAAAGTTAAAAAGCATTGGTGATAGAACGTCTCCTTGTTTCAAACCATTCCTAATAGGAAACCTGTCAGACACATTCTTGCCTACCCGAACTCTGCTATATGTTTCAGTCAGAAGAGAATTCTCAGTTTAGAAAGGAAAATGCTGGTGTTGTAGCCCACTACTGCTTTCTTGTCTACGGTCTGTATTCATCCTTCACATTCATTACAAAATAATACTTTACCTCATTCACGCAACTCAGACAGACATTCCATTCTCTAAAATTCAACCTTCCTGCATCGCTAATGTCTATAACTGTATGGGGCTTGACGTTATTTACTTTCAATTCGCTAAGGCTTATATAAAGACGAGATTAATACCTTAGATAATAGTGTCAATTGATATGATAGTGAGTGGAAAAAAATTACCAAGTTTGTGTTTGTGTGTGTGTGTGTGTGTGTGTGTGTGTGTGTGCGGGATGGGAGGGGAAGGGAAGAGAAATCATTTTATGTATTCTTTGTTCAAAGTACTGCCATAACCTTTCTTTAGGGAATGAAAATCGATATTTAAATTTTAAGAAAACTGGTGTATGGATCAATATTTGAACCGTAAGAAGACAGTAACGTTTTGTTACATTCCTCTTCGAAAAATTGATAATTATTTTAGAGGGTAAGAAGCCTTTCATGAATCCCAAAGTTTTATTACCTTTCCAAGGAAATACAACCCACAGCTGTTACATTTTCAATTCCATACGTTGAAATGCAATTACCAAGCAATTACTGTAATTTGATTCATGTAATATTGAAAGTCTAATACAACTGGGTGCATTTTTTGGCTTAAATTATAAAAACACACAAGCTGTTAATCTAATGAACTCTGAATAATCACAGAATGAAAGTTGAAAGAAAATATCCCACATTTTCTGTAAAACGTACACTTAGTCAAGAGACACCCTACGTGACACTATTAGGTCTGTAACCTTGACCTTATTTATAAAGGTTTAAGTTTTTTTCTGTAGCCAAAGAAAACGAAAAGCTTCTCATGAAAACGCGTTGCAACAAAGTTTTTGGGCATACTTTGTTAGAATATTGAAACTTTTTCTGCTGTGTGTGTGATTTGAGTTTCTAACAACCGTAAATTTCAAGACAAGCTCTTCGGGGTGTGACTTCGTTTATGGTGACTGCATGACGTCATAATCCAATGATGGTAATGTCTACTGTTCACGTGAATCTTCGTAGAATAAACGAGTAAATTTACTTTGCCCTACATATGCGATTACATCTCTTTGAGGGCGAGAATTAACGAGCCACTTGGCAAAATCGTAACACAAATTGAAGCGTCTTTTACGGCTGAATATATCACTGTACGTGTCACGAGATATAATGGTGGATCGAGGCGTTCTATTTGTTAATACCACCATGCTATGGTTGGCGATAAAATGCTCTGTATCTTTTAGGGTAATAGGCTATGGAAATTCACAAATAGAGCATCAAACATGTGCGTGTAAATATTAGAGAATGGAACATATACGTTTTTTATTTCAAATCTACAGGACAAAGGAGCTGAATTTGCACACAAGTATGTATGTGAAAAGTTGCATAAAAATGCGACAGTTACATCTTTATTTGTTGCCCACAATCTTCACCTTCTTTCTTTCCTTCTTTAATCTTTTCGTGCCTTTCCTCTCTTCCCTCATTTCTTCCTCAATTCACTCACAAGCCTTTCATTCCTAAGTTCTGTTGCTTCGTTATTGCTTTCCCTTTTCCTTCTTAACCATGATCTGTGCTAGGATGAAACAGTAAGATAATTACAACTGTATCATTCAGTTTTGTAACACAGAGCTTCCAGTTATGTAAGAACTACATATTTTTCTCGGAACGATGTAAGAATAAGTATTCCGTCATAAACATTACAATTATAGATATACATATTATTTTTACTTTAACCTTTATGTTATTTGTGCGCGTGCATATTTGTGTAACTTTGTTTTAATTATATTGAGATAGTTTTATTATTGCTTTTTGGGATATAAAGCTAGTATTCTATTTTTTTGTTTTTACGTATTGTTTAAGCAGTAAAGCAGAAAAATGAAGTAAGGAGCACAGTGGAAAATTACACCAGGAGAAACTGTGTAATTTTATTGCTCTAAAAATTACGACGAGGATAATCGCAATGGTGTAAAGTTTGCTGGCCGTATAACACACTTAGGGCAGATGGTAAATTCATTTAAAATTCTAGTCCGAAAATCGCCACTTGGGAGATTATAAGCAATTGACTAACCAATTAACCAGTTCCAATGGTCACGACCCAAGTAGAGAAATTAACAGTTGCACAGAGAATACATGCTGCTGCGACAACCGTTACACCCACTAGTGTTACAGGTATATAGAATTAACTTGACAATATGCATATATACAGGGTGTTTCAGGAGGAATCTGTCACATTGCGGAGGAATTTCCTTATATTAATTTACACCGATATAACCAAAAATACTTATATATTCAAAGTTGAACCATAACGTAGTTAAAGAAGAGCTAATCATGTGTTCTTCTTGCGTTTTCACGTACTGTATCAATTTAACATGACGTATTAGCCTTGAGCAGACAGAAGCAAGTATGTAGTGTGTAGTACCTGGAACCGCATGGAAGACTTTTGTGAAAATAGTGGGAGTTTTCTTTCCTACTTAATATCTTGAAGTCACTTTGATTTTAAATTAAATGTAGGAGCGTTAATAAACTGCCCGCCGTGAATTTTCATGTTTCTAAATAAAATACACAGGAAAATGTGAAAACTTAAGAAATTACGTTACTAACCACAAAAAAATTAGCCTACTAAAATAGTGTTAACTGGAACGAGATATTAAATAAGAGAGTGCTGCTTAGGGTTTACACCATCCTTTCAGTTAAAATAATTACGTTGTTGTAACTGATGACAGAATACAGGACTTTTCGAAATGAGGTTTGCAACCCGAACTTGATTCACGACACCCTGCTGATGGATCATTTTTCCCCAACATGACGGAACCATATTTATGTATTCAAATATTTAGATTTGTTCAGGACGCAATAGATTTGCGGTAAGACCGGAAACTGTGCACAAATTTTGTGATTAATGACTTTAAATTCTACACGTTTGCGACTGTGTAATGGGGTACTGAGAGTGTTTGTAATAATATTTGGATCGAAATGCCACTGAAATTGTAAATTTTCGGATCATGGATGAAGAAGTTGGAGGACCGCTAGGTTATAGGAAATAAGAATAGATAAACTGATTACGGAAGTTCGAGTGCTGATATATTATCTATTTTCTTCTATTGTTTCTTCTTCAAGTAACCTTTTCGTCTCACATGCGTCGATGAACGAAAAATCTTCAATTTTTTATAGCTTTTTACGGTTTTCCCTTGTCACTATTTCGCAAGCTCTTTAACCTTTCCTGATATTCTTTTCTCTTACCTGACTCAACCATTATTTGGATATCTCATAGTTCTGCTTCCTTTTAAATTAATTCCAGTTCCTTTCCCAGCATTGCGTCTTGCATCTTCACTGTAAATAGCAAAACCTTTTATTTTATCTTTTTCTATCCTTGTGAAAGTTACAAATATTTCTTATATATTGCAGAAAAGAATTACCTCTAATTTTAAACTTCCTTGTGTTTGCCTCAAAGCTTCAAAAAAAGTAATATTCATTGCTGAACGTTTGCTGTGTTACTAATTTTATGGCTTATTATTCGGTATGAAAAGTTAAATTTTTAAAAAATAAATTTTTGGGATTACAAATGTGCATTTATTTGATCCGCTCTTTCGTTTGTTTCAAAGGTGATCCATCGTTAGGAATATTTTATTTTCCCTCTTGTTATTTCAGGGTTTGTTTTACTTCCAAAATAAACAGAAGTACTAAATTCAGTAACCACTCTGTCCCTGATAACCATTGTAACGCGGTAGAATTATATATCATTAGTTACTTCATATTTGTAGATAACTTAGACGTTAATTATAATACAATTCACTGGATATTAACCATAGATATTTACTACAAACTTATAAAAACTTTATCTGACCAATGTAATTATTTACGTAACAATTAGTCGATGACTGTAATTTTCTGAAAGTACAGTGTTTTTAACATGGGAAATCCTGAAAAATTACCACACTATAGTTTAACAGTATGTTTATCAAAGACGATTTTTTAATGTAATTATTTTGTGTGTTGTGTTTAATACACCGTTTATTATCGGAATTATGGAGAAAAAAATTATATTTATTTTAATGATTATTTTCAAAGAGAAATTAGGTCCATACGACCAAAACATGGCGCGTCTTGATTTTGCGGTTGGAGGAACGTCTTCTATAAAAGAAGGATAGCTGCGAATATATTTAAACAGCAGTCGCGGACGGCTACCAAGAGGTGGTAGTTCAGCTTGGTTGGTGGGCGAGATGCTAACAACTCTTCGCCTGAAAAACCTACCAGGTTACAAAACATTTCACAAGGTCTCGGACTTAGACTGATTCTTTGGTACGACGCAAACAGTGGACAGGGGCTTAGGATAAGGACAGAGACTTAGGATAAGGCAGGGGCTTAGGATAAGGACAGGTTGCGTCCTTTTATGAATGCGCTATCAAACCTGCGCGTTTCACAAAATTCACAGACTTTCGTGACTAGTTGAAGACCTGTTAACTTCTCAGGAAGGACTCTGTTCCATTAAGTTATTTAATTTGATATTCGTCAGAGATACAATAACATTATAAGAAATGCATACAAACAAGAACATAATTCATATTTAATCTGGTTAGTCATCTGATTAGATCTGAAGTTTAAAGAATGTATAACTTCAAATCCGTAGCAGTGTTCACGTTTCTAGTTCATTTGTTACTAACAAATACAAAATACAAAAATGTCGTAAAATTTACAAAGCGTGAAGAACATGGAGAGAAACATTTTAAATAAGCATTATTGTGAGTATATTTACCTCTCGCATATATGTAACAAAAAACTTGAAATAATAGTACAGGTTACTTTTATATTTATTGAATTAAATAACTCAAGAGCGTTATAAAACTCAACACAAAAAGAAAACTTGTAAAGTCAGTTGCTGTGTTCTTCTTACTGCGCTCATAAGGATTCGGATTTACTGGAGGCACTTTGGAAATCCTTTTCTCGATCCATTCTTTGTAGAAAACAACATTAGCATAGACACCCGATTTGTTCCGCCTGCCGCAACCATCACCCCAGGACACAACTCCGGTCAAGTACCCACGACAAACTAGAGGACCTCCGGAGTCACCCTGTAATAAATTGACGAGATATAATTATTAGCGGAAGAAAGCACATCAGTATCATTAGGTGTCATGCTAAACTTTAACTATGGAATATCGCGTGATCAGATTGTGGAACAGGGAGAGGCTTTGGGGATGAAGGGTAATTGTAATTGGGAGATTTTCATTTCTGACAGGGACATTTCTGAAGATAAATACTTGCTGGATAGTACGTTCTGTAGATTGGGGTATTATTTGTTACAGATATACAGGGCATATCACCCAAGAAGATTTGAATGGATAGTTGCAAACTTGCTGAATAAGTTCTCACTAACTGCCAGAAAAGAATGGTATTCTAATTTGGGAGCTTCGAAAAGGGCGTACATTCTTACTCTTCAGAAACGATATCATAACGAAAATTAATAAAACTTCAGTATTTGGGGTGTACATTTCTTGCCCATGTTGCAAAAACAAGTGAAATGGCTCGTCCAAAAGTGTAGAATGAGAGTACTCTATGGAATTTTATGACTTAATGTAGAGTCATGTATCGTCTGTTGTGAGCACAACAATGATACCCTTTACCACAAAGTGCGGGAATTTCATCTTATATCTCACAAGAATATCATAAATATCCCTATACAAACTTGAAGAGTGCCTTAGGGTTGCAGGAGTTTGAGGCTCCCAGGATTTCTAGACAATCGCCACATGAAGGTGCCAAAGTTATCAGTCATACACAGTGGCCGCCTTTAACCCCAGGAGACTCAAAAGAGGGTTATCTCCACATATTTCGTGTTATATAATTACCTTATTTGAAAGTTTCTATCCCTCTAATACTGAAACTCTTTACGATACAAGACTATCTAAACCCTGCATTTAGACTTGGACAACTATATTCTACAATTTAGAAAATTTAAGTGAATTCCCTCGACATATAAAAAATACATTTCCCCCGTATTAATTACTGCCTAACTTAAGAGACTTAAAAATAACCCTGTACGTTATTTTGGTCCAAAACACTTCCAATTTTTTTAATGGCTCGGAAGACCTAGTGGGCCTAGGCCTTCTCATTGTCGAGGCTTTACTGTCTCACACACACACAAACACACTCGGTAGGACTTCTCTTGACGAGTGATCGGCCCAAAGCAAGGACATCTTACTTGACAACACACAACACTCACGTGGAACAGATATCCGCAACAATGTGGGATTCGAAGCAGCGGTAACAAACCACGCTTTAGACCGAGCGGCAACTGAGATTAGTACATATCTACGGTAAATTACAGGTAACAAAATTTACCCTTCTCTAGAAAGCTGAAATTATGAAGGGTTCTAATATATGAAATACTTTACAGTTTATAATTACGAAGCTTCCTTCAAAATACACTTTGTAATAATTTTTTTTATATACTGAGCGAAATGACATTCTGTCACACTCAAGTGTGTTTAAATGTGTTGTAGTAGGCTGGCAGGGAAGCTCGCTCTTTCATACTTCAAATGAAATTTTAGAATTTTTTCTAATGAATGCACAGTATCATCGAGTGAAAGTGGGGAAAATAACATAATATTTCAGGTTCTCACATTCCTGTTACTGAAGTTTTAAATCTTCGGGGATGTTACACCCAATCACCTTACGTTCCGAATGATCGCAGTGTTCTCATTGTCAGGATGTTTGCCAAAGTTCTTCGACGCCTAGACCTCCTTAGCTCTGTATAAAAATTGCCCCTTCGAAACGTTGGTACATATTTTCCAATGGTCAAAATGTGACGTCCCAGCAATTAAAAATATTTAAAAACAAGCTGAGTTAAAAGCGATTGAGGTAATAAGAGACTTGTTAAACTGTGCCAGAAGAAGATCACTTTACCGCACATGAATCCTTTCCACCAGAACTGGAGCCAGCACAGATTTCTCCAAGTCCTAAATGCTTGCCAATCTGTCCTGAACAAGTCTCCCGATCCACAATTTGTATTTGTACATATCTGAGGATATTGGACTGTGATCCATCCTGAAAATAAAGACGGGTTAAATAAATATTTGTTTAATTATCCTCTAAAAATATCTCCTTGCTGGAGACGACGTCAGTTCCATACAATAGGGCTTTGAAGATGGCGTATGATTCCCTGAAATAATATTTTTTTAGGACTTCGTCCATCGCCTAAAAGGGTTTAAAACACGGCGTTTCAGAAGCCGGTTCAGCTTCCATATTCAGGTAAAAATGCATCTAACTTGGTGGACCCCTTGGGTAGAACTTTTTCCGTCGCTGGGCATCACAGAAACACCCTTCTTGTTTGGATATGTGCCTGAGATTAGGTCAAGTCCACAGGCTGTGACAGGAAAAGAGTAAAGGAAAATAAAAAACAAACAAAAGATTCGAAAAAATAAATCCTGGAACACTCCACAAATTAAAGCCCTAAAAACCATTAAAAAGAGCCACGAACTCAGAGTGATCAGACCACAGACACCATAACACAGACACCATAACACAAGCATTTAAAATTTCTAACACCTATAACGCCGTCTGTAGCGAAAATTACGATTATTCGTCGAATCAAAAGTATTATTTAGATAATTCTTTACATTTTTCTGTTTTGCTGACCGCGCATCTCAGTATAATCTTAGTAATTAACCAACTTAATGCACAAAATCTTGTTTTATAATAAGTTTATTATACGCCTCTACATGTTTCGAACACTATGTGCTCATCATCAGAAGGTCAAAATTGTATTATACAGCATGTGGTATCATCACACCTACAGGTGTGATGATACCACATGCTGTATATAAAATTTTGACCTCCTGATGATGAGCACATAGTGCTCGAAACATTTAGAGGCTTATAACAAACTTATTATAATACAAGATTTTGTGCATTAAGTTGGTTAATTACTAAGGTTATAATTCTTTACTGAACAGAGGATAATAGACGGGCGAAATTTCAGTGGTGGGTCGGGTGATGGAATTTTGTAAACATGACATGTAAGCCGCTTCTTAAAATTCTCTATATACTGAGTTCGTTTCTAATTCTAAAATCTTAGCTTTCTTCTGAACTATAAAATGATTTTATTCAAACGAAATTAGCGCTAATCTGGATCTTTCTAGATGCCTTTCTTCTAAGTTTTGCTCGTGTTCCCTCTCTCTTACTGCCCACAATCTGCCTGTTTCTCCACCGTAGCTTCTGCTCCATTCACGGGAAACACTATAGACACAATTCGTCTTCTCCTGTGGAACCTTATTGGTCTGGTTCTCACAATCAAATTTCTCAAAATGTGTCTCGTTTTGACAACAGTTCTCATATACTATCTGTTCACTATAAGTTTAAATTTTTCAGAAACACCTCTAATGTATGGTATAGATACAAAGCCCAGTGGCTGAAACTCCTCCTTCAGACTAACACTCCTTTCAGATACGTTCAAAACTGAAAAATAAAGTCAATAGTATAGGCAGTAAGCGGTATGTCATATCTCAGGAATAAAATTTTTTTTCCCAGAGCGGAATTTTTGCTCTTGGCATATGGTAATAATTCTGCGGTATGGAATCTGTAGTGGATAATTCGATTGCATATGGAACCCACTGCCAGAGATCTAAGGGGAGCACCAGGTTAGGCACGTCTTTACCTGAAGATGGAAGTAGAGCCGTTGTGTGAAACGTAGTCTTTTAACAAGATATTAGACAATGGGTGAAGTCCAAAACAGGAGATTTTGTCAGCGATAATGTAAATGTTTGTTGTACTTTGCTGACGACTCCATAGTAGCTGCACTCCTTTCTAAAAGCGAAAGAACTCTGTAAGTGGAAGTAAATTGAATAGAAAATGTTATGATTAGTGGTGGTTTTGGAAAATTATATATAATTGTTGACACAAGAATTTTTATTCTTCCTTTATCATTTTCGTCCTTTTATCTTAATATTTACATTAATAATTTCCCTTTCCTTCCTTCTTTTTCTTAATTTCTTATCATTTTCTTTATTTTTTTAAGAACTTTGTTTCCTTGTCATCGAGGCTACTTCAAGTATGCGATCCACATTGCTTTTCACTCAGTTTCTACTTTTTTATTTGTTTATCTCGCGATGACTTCTTTCTATCCTTTTTATCTCTTTTTTCTTCTGTTGTACAGTTTACAACTTCTAGCAACAATGTGAGCATGATTAGTATGCAGAGATGCAGGATACAGTACATGCTCAAAAACGTCTAAAGTTTTGTAGAGAGAATAGGTATTCTCCTGCAAGACGCTGATGCATATAATTAGTTGTTGAGTTATTGCGTACATAATCTGTATGTGGGCTTTCGGTTTATTTTTGACAGTTGTGGTAGAATGCATTCCAGAAAAAAATAATGCTGCAAATTGTAGGCAAAATCCCTAAATATTTAAGAATAATTTATAAATTATTATTTCTTGACCCCTTTATTCCACTGACAATTTTCTTCAATTTGAAGCAATTTATTCTTAGTACCTGAGGTATTTTCCTTTGATTAATGTTGCATCTTACACAGGTTTGTTCTACCATGTTAGCAGTCTACAGTCACTTGCTGGCCACCACGCTTACATTCAGGTCTCGTTTTACGTTGCACAAATTGAAGTCGCGCAATTCGAACGCATAATTCCCATTTAAAACAGTGTATTTCCTGGTGGTTAGGGGATTGACAACCTCATGCTAAATAACGTACGACTATACCACTATTAGACATACGGACCTGTAGAGTATATACCCACTGTATATAACGTATAGATACATTCCTATAAAATTTCTGATTTATTCATTTCTAATTTAATAAAAAAGTAAAAGACTCAGATCCATAGATTTTTGTACTCTTGATTCCTATGTGACTGTGCTAGTCGAGCTACACAAACACTCTAGTTCCTGACTTAACACTTTCTGTAATTCCGTCAGCATTATCACGCATTGTACGTACTAGTAGGAGTGTAACTGTCATTACGGTATATGTAAAAAATACGTGCACTTTTTTCAAATCGGCTTCTTACGTCTAATATACAGGGTGAGCATAAAGTCTTTCCCTGATTACAAACATTTATTACAAGAAAACTACGTGGAATACAAACATATTTTTTTTACCATTACTTAAGTTAGTTTCTAAAATATTATGTCTTTTGTTTATTGTAACATTTGCAACATTTGGTTTTTTGGATGCAACATTTCCAAACAGGTGGATTAGGAGAGTTGGTCCGACACCCTGGCCACCAAGATCGCCAGATATCACCCCCCCCCTTGACTTCTCTTTATGGGGGTATGTTAAGGAAAAAGTGTTTTTGACACCAGTTCCAGATATTACAAATTTGAAGGCAAGAATAACAGACGATTTTGCTACAATAACTGAAGACATGTTGGAGAACACGTGGAGAGAAACTGATTATCGATTAGACGTTCTCCGTGCAACAAAAGGAGCACACGTTGAAGTGTACTGATGTGTTGTAAAAAAAAGTCTTGAGTTACATTTAGAAAAAAAAATATATTTGTATTCCACGTACAGTAGTTTTCTTGCAATAAATTTTTGTAATCAGGGAGAGAATTTATGTTCACCTTGTATATCCTATATTGATTGCCTTCTGCTGAATTTTCATTTGAATTGCACTAGGTGATGCAGATTTCTTTTCTCACTCATTCTGGGTAACAAAAGCCAATGCTGTTGAAAAGAGAACTGCACGAGTCGCACGATTTATCACCAATGTAACCAATCAATACTCTGACTGATGGCGTGACAGTGACTTCACATTTTGCTAGCCTCCAACACAAGACAAGTGCTGCCAAATTCCGCCCATGTCAGATCGGGTTAAACCGAAAGAATCGCGTAAATTCTAAAAGTGATATAAATTTTCAAGTCTTATTAAAGCGAAGTCGTGGAAAAAGAAATATCGTAAAAAAGGGAACTGCCTGTATTTCTGTTTGTAGCACTTAAATGTCACAAACTGACGCTCACACCAGACCAATTGTCTGTTGGAATATTACGATGAAGCATTTCAACACCACTGTTACATATTCGATAGACCCACACTTCGATTCTTTTCCGGCAGACGGGCTAACCTGGCTGGGAATTTCCTGATTTTACTCCGTCCTTGAAGAGAAGTTTTATGAAGATATTTAATAAAGAGTGAGATCTATTCATTTAAACTTTTCACTAGTCAAGACGTCATCAACCAAATAAACGGAGAAATGAAAGTTACGAGTCTTTTACTGAAGTATGCTTTGAGAGAGATAAAATTCGCGACTCTCAATATACTTCAATAATAAAAAAACTGTTATTTGTTGTGTAAAATGAGTTTTTGTTTTATATTACACACGTACCTCTTTGGTTGCACCCCAGCCGCTAACTGTGCAAAGTTCACGAGATGGAAATTCCGTGTCTGCCAATTTCAGCGACGCAGTGACATTTCCATCCAGATGGAAACCTTCTTGTAACTGTGGACAAATACTCTGATAAAAGTGACATATATGTGGCGTATATCAAATTTCACTGTCGCAATAAGTATGAATATTAATCTCTATAGCGCAGTGGTAACCATGTATACCGTTTGCCGTAACGTCGAATAACACAACGTTTTGTCTGCAGGACCTATTTACGGAATTTCTTACGTGCAAGTAACAATCACTTGGTCCCCAGAATATAAAAAACTCAGACATATTCGACTAATGCCCGGTCCACTGTCCTGGATGTAATACCTAAATGTTAAACACTTGAACGTTTAATAAGATGAACTAATTGCTGAAGTAACAAAATCAATATTATTTATAAATAGATTGCTTCTGTTGCGATGTTATCGAATGCATATTTAGTCATGAAGATATCAGCAGCCGATAATAATATGAGTTTTGTGTATTGATCTCCGTTGTGCTTGGGACCGTGTTTTGATATAACTACCCAGAAGAAATTTCAATTACTTTACCAGTTGGTGATCTTTTTGATTTTCTCGGTGTACCATGAAATAAGTCATTACTTGAACTGTAACCTTTCTTAAGACAGCAATATAAAATATTTTCCGAAATTAAATATCACGTTTCAATGAACATAATTGGGAAGATTCCAAGCTTCAATTTGTATTACAGTTTTTTACGTTATTTACACCGTGCATTGTGCCACAGTATTTATATTGTTAACCCAACTAAACCAATCTACAGTAATTTAGTCTCACACAGTATCTTTTATATATTTCGAAGCTTGAAGACCCATCATCAGGAAGATATTTGTAAAAACACAAGCATATATGCTATATGGTGATCCCTCAATGTAGAAGCATCAATGTAGCAGTAGAAACAGTCTTATGGATAGGAGCTGGTCTAGCTAGAGGAATGAATTGTAAATTTCCATCCTTGGTATTTCAATAGGCCTTATTCCATTCATTCCTGTGTATAAAACTGACAAGGTGACAGAGTTCAAGTGAGTATGATAATGTTGCTAGTGGGTCATGGCGTCGGATCTCAGTTCTTAGTTCGTGACTGCCACAGAGTACTTAGGCGTTATTCATTCTGAAAGTATATTTACTTACCGTTATTACAGCTATGTCATTGTAAGGGCCTTTCGAGTCTTCCGGCAAATATTCTTCATGAACAAAGACATCATACACGGAAGCACGAATCCAGTTTTCTTCTTTATTTCGGTCTACATTCCCAGCTAGAACCTCTATATTGGAAACACTGAAATAAAATATGGATATAGTATGAAATGTACTCTAAATAACAGTTACTTTAGAAGCCAATAGTCGTTAATATTATTAAGAAACCGGCAATAATTACTCTGTCCACAACAGCTGGCTACTCATTACAATCTAGAGTAAGATGAATCGACTCCACAAAGCTACACCTTATTTTCTACAGGCACATTCGATTTTATTCTTTACTCATCTCAATCAAGAAAGCCACAAGACTTTATCCTCACAATTCATTTGAGTATTTCAATATTAATTGTTGAGAAATGTCAGTGACGAGTATAAAGCTCAATATTAGAATTTGTCCTCCATCTTCACGTTACTTTCTCCCTTCTGGCTACAAGAATTTTCTTCAAACCTCTTTAAAGAAAGCACTAGACTAGGAAAGAAAGTTACCTCAAGATATGAAATTTTATGTTGGATGCAAGCTCTAAGAACTTACCTTTTAACACCGCCTCTCGTTTTAGGGTTATATAATTTTGTCTTGAATATCTCTTCCTTCTGTTTCGAAATAAACACTGTATCGATTGGCAAGGGTTTGTATTCGTAAAAATAGCTTTTCCAACCATTTTCTACAAGTCGGAAATATTATATTTTTGGGGGGATTTTATTGGTATACTTACCACACGTTTCTTTATCTGACAGCGGATAGTGAAGGAATGGGACGTTGAAAGGGAACATCTGATGTGGAATTATCTAAGGTTACTATAAAGATATTGTGCTGTGGTTATCGTGTTGCGCGCCATTAAGTTCACGTAAAACTGGGTAGGAACAAGATGGCTGGCGAGCGCCCATGACATTCTGCAAGTAGGCATGTATGAATTTAAACTCTGAAGCATTAATCTATGAATGCTAAGAGACATCCATGGAAATAAATAATTTAATTCTTTGTCAGATTAATTTATGGTGGCAGCTATCAAACAAATGATTTTGCCTCGTCATATTTCAAAACATTACAAACTTCATATACCTATAATCACATTTAGCCGGACATTTAGTAGAATTTATCTGAAGCAGATATTTAGAAAACATGGAGTGAGTTTGTTAGCTCATAGTGTAGTTGATTCCAAACTATCTGAGGAAAACAGAAGAATCCGCAAATCTACGCAACATTCTACACCCACTACCATGAAACTTGAAAAAAATAGTTTCCATTCAAGGAAATGTAACTACTAGGACATAAATTCAGTGCTCCAAAAAACTTTAAATTTCGAGTCCGATGCGAGCAACTGTCCAAAGAAATAAGTCAAGTTTGACTTATCCCTAAAATTAATTTTGACAAGACTGGTATTAATAATTTACCAGAGGTTAAAAAAATATGGAATGAAAACATCACGCCTCGAACCCAAGCCATAAATTGTGCCTACTACGGACGAAAAAATTTTCGACGCATCCAAGTGCATTCTTAACAGTGATGAGATATTCCACAAAGAAGAATATACAAATAAAAATCCATGACACTGATGTAAATACCACACCACGTTTTCTGACAAGAAAGTTAAAAGACAGACATTTACTGTAAAGGGCCCTAAAAGTCGTATCCGAAAAGCGAAATCCAAATGATTCAAATAAAACACCACCTACACCCAAAACTGTTAGTGGTAGGCAAAGGTAAATTTACCAGTAAATTGAAGTGGAATCGCGTGTAATAAGCACACGTGTATTTTCAACCGATTTGCTAGAAGAAAGGTCTGTTCCGAAGGGGGCTAATTCACCGATAGGGCTAGGCCGAGACAACGAACCAACCTAAGGTGCAAGCGTGTTTACGAGGAGCAGAGGATTGGACAACTTAATATTTGGATGTTGGTGCCAACGAAATTTATTGACATAACAAAACTAATTGATATTCATTTCTTAAATATACTCCTGGATATTATTTTGTGATCCGGACTGGCGTGGGTGGTTCTTGTATACTCGTTTGAGACGACGACGCGTGAGGTTTTATGAAGATGTTCGTGATCTCATCGAAACCAGACTTTTGATTACAGTGACATTTCTCTGACAAGTCAGCAACGTCTCTTTTGGTATGATGAACCGTAGCAAAAATGTTGAAACCGGGGATCTATTATTGGTTAATCGAGACTGACATACATATCCCACCTCATCACCAAACAAATAAAACTGCATGAAATACAGAACGGTAAAAAAACTGAGACAATCAGTGCGCTAACGTCAAAACGAGTGTAACTCTTCAGCGAAATATATTTTTTTTTTAAATCGAAAAACACAAACTTTAATGGAAGAATATAACATTTTTGTTACACTTTGCCATGTTTTTGTGTTTATTGATAAGCTAATCAAGAAGAGCAGACAATAACGTATGTACAATTACCATGCTCTTTCGATCAATCCAATTATTATGTAGAAAATCCAAATGACACAACATATAGTAGTAGAATAACATATTAATTGCTGTATTATTCGGATATTACACTTAATAACTAGACTGATAAACACAACGGGATGACTGTACCTACATCCGTAAAGTTTACTCTTACACACAGTGTACTGTTTTAAGCATGTGCTAAACTTAAACTTACCCGGATACACAGTAAGCTAAGGTAAAAATCTAATAAATAAATAAAATTATGTCGACATATTGGAAGTTCCCACAAAATTAACTAGGCATTATAACTTAGTTGTAACCATAGCGTATTACCTAGTAGCTAACAACTAACTCAATGGAGGACTGATCCTCCTGAGAAACTAAAGTTTCTTCAGATAGTCATGAAATATTTCTCCTGTTGTGGAAACTGAATTTGCACTACCACTTCCACAAGAGCCAGCCACTTGTTGCTGACCTGAGCCAGATCAAGCCTGTCCAAGTCCTCCATCCTATTTATTGAAGATCCATAATAAGATAATCTTCCTAGCTACACCAAGACCTCCCAAGTGAGGTTTTACCATGCAAATCCCTTACCCACCTATTATCTGCCCTACACAGACCACAGAGCTCTCTTATTTCATCGTCTTTGTTTTGATAAACTGAAAAATATTTAGTGAAGAAACGAGATCATGAAATTCCTTAAAACAAGTATCCTACATTTCTCCTTCTCTTTTTAATTTTGTCCCTAAATATGTTCCTTAGCTCCATAAAATAAACTACCCTCAACCTAAGTTTCTTCCACAATGTAAGAGACCACGTTTAACACCAATCAAAAAAAAAAAAAACTAAAATCCTATAAATTTCAAATTTCACATTTGTGGATATAAAATTTGTGAAGGAAAGTTTGTGGACGGAATGATGCAGGCAGCCTCTGAGATCATTGTGCTTTAAGTAACTCGCAAATGCAAATAAAATTTCTATAAATTGTTTCTATTCAGCAATGCTGTTAACGTATCCGGAAGAATTAAACCTACCCTGAAACACACGGCGCTGCTGTCAACATATACTGAACAGATAAACTTACCCTGACACACAGTACGCTGCTGCTAAAACACACCGAAAGGTTTAACTAACTTGGCCAGAGAGTGCCCTGCTGTCAACACATAAAATTCAGTTAAACTAACTCTAAAACAGAGTGCGCTACTGTCAACATTTATCGAGTAACCGAGTAGTTAAATGTAACCTAACACAAAGTGCGCTGCTGCCAACAAATACCATTCAGTTAAAATACTCTGGCACAGAGTGTGCTGCTGCTAACACATACAGTTCAGTTAAAATACTCTGGCACAGAGTGTGCTGCTGCTAACACATACCGTTCAGTTACAATAATCTGGCACAAAGTGTGCTGCTGCTAACACATACTGTTCAGTTAAAATAATATGACACAGAGTGTGCTGCTGCTAACACATACCGTTCAGTTCAAATACTCTGACACAGAGTGTGCTGCTGCTTACGAGTACTGTTCAGTTAAAATACTCTGGCACAGAGTGTGCTCCTGCTAACACATACCGTTCAGTTCAAATACTCTGATACACAGTGTGCTGCTGCTAACACATACCGTTCAGTTAAAATACTCTAGCACAGAGTGTTCTGCAGCTAATACATACCGTTCAGTTAAAATACTCTGACACAGAGTGTGCTGCTGTTAACACATACCGTTCAGTTCAAATACTCTGACACAGAGTGTGATGCTGCTAATACATACCGTTCAGTTAAAATACTCTGACACAGAGTGTGATGCTGCTAACACATACCGTTCAGTTAAATTATTCTAGCACAGATTGTTCTGCAGCTAATACATACCGTTCAGTTAAATTATTCTAGCACAGATTGTTCTGCAGCTAATACATACCGTTCAGTTAAAATACTCTGACACAGATTGTGCTGCTGCTAACACATACCGTTCAGTTAAAATACTCT
>Ga0131853_10009564_pt1 | contig 17738 bp, 10 predicted proteins | sample TergutLab28metaG_FD_92764 | JGI IMG/M metagenome (GOLD analysis project Ga0131853, IMG submission 92764) | Labiotermes labralis P1 segment gut microbial communities from Petit-Saut dam, French Guiana - Lab288 P1 (version 2) (version 2) | ecosystem: Host-associated > Arthropoda: Insects >... | reverse complement strand
CGGGTCCGGCCTGCGGGGCTCAGAGCAGCAGGTTCCCCGCGGTGTGCCGCACCCGGTCGCCCTCGGTGGGCATCGTGGTGCGGGTCACGCCGTCCTCGGTGCAGCCGGTGTGCAGCAGGTGGCCGTCCCCGGTGAAGGCGGCCGGGGCGAGTTCGAGGCGGCCGCCGGCGAAGGCCGAGCCGCCCGCGCGGTAGCGGTTGACGCCGTCGGTGATCAGCAGGTGCGCGGTCCGGGCGTTCCCGGCGCGGGAGTCGATGCCGTCGAGTTGCCAGCTCACGGTGCGGTCGGCGCCGCTGCGGGCGAGGAAGGCCGCCGCGCTGTTGGTGCCGCCGAAGCGGGCGCCGCCGTCGATCCACAGCCGCTGGTCCTTGGCGGACTTCAGCACCAGGCCGGTGTCGGCGAAGGTGCCGCCGTGCACTGCGGTGTCGGCGTGCGCGACGACGCTGGGGTCGGCGTCCGCCGAGGCTCCGGTGAAGGTGCAGTGGTCGAGGACGAGGGCGCCGGTGCCGTTGAACTGCGCGCCGTCCAGGCCCTTGAGGGTGACCCGCAGCAGGTGCAGGTCGGAGCTGACGGTGGCCGCGGTGATCTCGGACGCCTTGCCCTGGGTGAAGGCCGAGTCGGCGATCACCGTGGGCCGCTTCGACCGGTTGGAGGACTGGGAGACCACCAGCGGGCCGGAGGCGACGCAGCCGCGGAGCTGGGCGCCGTCGGAGTTCACCCAGATCATCCCGGAGTTGGGCTGGGCGTTGCCGATGACCAGCATGTCCTCCAGCGTCAGGTCGATGACGTTGGTCCTGGCCACGAACCAGGAGCAGGCGTGCCTGCGGACGGTGACCCGCTTGGCCGCGCCGCCCCAGGCCGCACCCGAGTTGGCGAACGTCATCAGGCCGGAGTTGCCGGTGTAGGTGAGGTCGTGCTCGAACTGGCCGTGGGTGACGAAGGGGCCCTGGTCGTCCCCGTCGCCGTGGCAGTTGGTGACGTAGCCGTAGGCGGAGGCCGTCCAGTCGTTGAGGTGCCGGGCGTTGGCGACGTGGCAGTCCTCGACGTGGCCGTACAGGCAGTAGATCTGCTGGGTGAGGTAGCCGGCGCCGCCGTACGTGACCGAGGCGGGGTTCTTCAACTGGCACTCGGAGGTGCGGAAGTAGGTGCACCAGCGGCGCATCACGACCGGCCAGAAGGTGCCGGTGGCGTCGATGCCGGAGACGTCGCAGGAGACGGCGTACTCGTACGCGATCGGGTGCGAGCCGGTGACGGTGTCGTTGTCCGCGACGCCGGGCACGCCCTCGAAGACCATGTTGCGCACATGGGCGCGTTCGACCGGCTCGACGCGGGTCCAGGTGAAGGTGCGTCCGGCGGCCAGGTCCCAGCCGATCTTGTAGTTGACCCGGATGTGCGTGCCGTCCACGATCTCGGTGACCTGGACGAGCTTCTGCACCTCCTTCTCGTACAGCCCGGTGCCGGGCGCCGCGTCGATCTCCACGCTCCACCACTGCCCGACGGTGAAGGACGCGCTCGACGGCACCTCGAAGATGTCGGCGAGGTCGGGCATCGGGGCGGACAGCCGGGAGGTGACGGTGGTGCCGGTGACCTTCCCGAGGAAGTACAGCACCGCGCCGAACGGATTGTTGTAGGAGTTCGGCTCGATCCCCTCGGTGGTGACCTTGTTGCCGCCGAAGTCCAGCTCGATGCGGGAGCGGGAGAAGGTGTGGCGCTTGGTGAAGTTCAGGTCGGTGTGCGCCTCGATCCGGTGCACGGCCGGGTCGCCGACCATGGCGTCCAGCGCGGCGTCGGCCGGGGTGGAGGCGTCGAAGACGCCGAACTGGCGGAAGTCCAGCAGGCCGTCGTGGACCGTCAGCCAGCGGCCCTGACCGGTGGTGCCGGTCGGGCGCAGCACGGTGCCGCCGTTGGGCGCGGCGGTGGAGGCGGCGTCCCAGCGCGCCACCTGGCCGCCGCCGTCACCGGCCGCGCGGTAGCCGGAGACGAGCGCGACCGTGCCGTTCGCGAGCGGCCTGGGGTCGAGCGCGAGCAGCCGGGCGACGGTGTCGACGGTGATCGGCGGGGCGGCCTGGCCGGGCGGGGTCGCGGCACCGGATCCGGTGGCGGACGCGGTGCCCGCCGCGGCGGCGACCGCCGTGGTGGAGGCGGCGAGCAGCAGGCCGCCGATGCCGCCGGCCCGCAGCAGCTTGCGGCGGGAGGTGTCAGGAGTGCTGGGACCGGGACCCGGCTCGGGTCTCGACCCGGGGCTCTGGTGGGTGGTGGAACCCGGCACGGGGCCAGGGGAAACGTTCACGGTGTGCCTCAGCCTTCGATGGGCCTGGGGGTGAGGACGAATCCCGTGACGCTTGCCGGACATGCGGATGGCGGTGCGGACCGGTGCGGTAAAAGCGCAGACCAGGGGCAGGGTGTAAGCGCGGCACCGTCCGACGGGGCGAGACGTTATGCCCCTGCCGGTGAATCGGTCAAGACCCGGCGGTGGCCGTCGTGCGGCTCTCGGGCGTCGCCCCGGCGTTGCCGTGCCCCAGGCTCTGGCTGATCCGGTCGGCGAAGTCCCTTACCTGGAGGCCGAGTTCACGGAACCGCCAGCCGGACAGATCGAGCTTGAGGCCGGTGATGCTGATCGCGCCGACGCACCGGTCCCGGTGGTCGCGGACCACGCTGCCGATGCAGAAGATCCCGTCCGCGTCCTCCTCGTCGTCCAGCGCGTAGCCGGTGGCGCGGACGTCGGCCAGGTGGGAGAAGAGGGTCGCCTCGTCGGTGATGGTGCGGGAGGTGCGGCGGGGCAGCCCGGTGCGGGCGACGATTTCCCTGGCCTCCTCCTCCGGCATCGCGGCGAGCAGGGCCTTGCCGATCCCGGTGCAGTGCGGCAGCTCGCGGGCGCCCATCCGCAGGTCCAGCCGCAGGCCGCCGCCGGCGTCGACCTGGTCGAGGATCACTGCCTGTCCGTCCTGCGGCACCGCGACCCGCGAGGCCATGCCGGTGGCGGCGGTCAGCTCGCGCAGCAGCGGCCGGGCCACGTCCCGCAGCGAGACCTGCGCCTGGGCCCGGTCGCCGAGCCGGGCCAGTGACATCCCCAGCCGGTAGCGGCGGTTCATGCCCTCGCCCTCGTCGGCCACCAGCCCGTAGTGCCGCAGCGTCTGCAGCAGGCCGAACGCGGCGCTCTTCGAGACGCCGCTGCGCTGGGCGACCTCGGTCACGCTGAGTCCCGCTCCGGGGCCTCCGGCGGCCAGCACCTCCAGTAGTTCCGCGGCGCGCGCCACGGTCTTCACCAGGTACTTCGGCTCCGCCCCCGATGTGCGGTTCCGCTCGTCACCGAGCCCGCGCTCAACACTGTTCTGCATAGCGAAACAGTTTACCACCGGAACCCCCTTGACCGAGCGTGAAGCCGGATCTAAGATCAGCCACTGTTCGGATATGCAGAACAGTGTTCTTGAAAATGCGTTCTTGAAAATCGTTCCTTCAGCACAGCGAACGAATCCTGCGACGACTTGCCGGGCGGATGGCGTCCTGCGGTCCCGGCCGGGCAGGGCCGGGACCGTCACCCACAGCATCGACGCGAGGAGCACCACATGAAGCTCGCCGAGCGGGCCCGCCGGGTGATACCGGGCGGTGTCAACAGCGGGCAGCGCAGCATTCCCGGCCTCACCGACCTGGTGATCGCCCGTACCGAGGGGTCCCGTTTCTGGGACGTCGAGGGCCGGGAGTTCACCGACTACCACGCCGCGTTCGGGCCGCCGCTGCTCGGCCACAACGACCCGGACGTGGCCGCCGCGGTCGCGGACGCCTCGGGCCGGATCGGACTCACCGGGGTCGCGGTCACCGAGGCCGAGGTGGACCTCGCCGAGCAACTGGCCGAGCTGATCCCCTCGATCGAGCAGGTGCTGCTGACCAGCACCGGCAGCGAGGCGACGTTCCACGCGCTGCGCGTGGCCCGCGCCGCCACCGGGCGCCGCCTGGTGGTGAAGTTCCAGGGCTGCTACCACGGTTGGCACGACTCGGTCAGCCTCAACGTCATCTCGGCCCCCGACCGGGTCGGCCGGCACGACCCGACCTCCACCGGCATCCTGCCCGAAGTCCTCGACGCCACCCTGGTGCTGCGCTTCAACGACCCCGCCGCCGTACGGCAGGCGTTCGCCGAGCACGGCAGCGACATCGCCGCCGTCATCGTGGAACCCATCCCGCACAACGTCGGCGCGCTGCTGCCCACCGAGGAGTTCCTGCGCACCCTGCGCGAGGAGTGCACCGCGGCCGGCAGCGTGCTGGTCTTCGACGAGGTGATCACCGGCTTCCGGCACGCCCTCGGCGGCTACCAGGCGATCTCCGGGATCACCCCCGACCTGACCACCCTCGGCAAGGCCATCGCCAACGGCGCCCCGATCGGCGCGCTCGGCGGCCGGGCCGACCTGATGGAGCAGTTCAGCAGCCGCCCCGGCGGCCCGGTGTTCTTCGCCGGCACCTACAACGGCCACCCGCTGCCGGTCGCGGCCGCCCTGGCCACCCTCCGCAAGCTGCGCGAACAGCCCGTCCACGAGCACGTGTTCCGGCTCGGTACGCGGGTGCGCAGCGAACTCACCGCGCTCTACCGGCGGATCGGCGTACCCGCGGTGGTGACCGGCTACGGCTCGGTCTTCGTCAGCTACTTCATGCCGGGCCCGGCCCCGCTCACCTACGACGACCTGCTCGCCAACGACACCGCGATGTTCGTCGGCTACCGCCGCCACCTCGTCGAGCACGGTGTCTTCGAACTGCCGCTCAACCTCAAGCGCAGCCACCTGTCGTACGCGCACACCGACGCCGACGTGGACCGGCTGCTGGAGGCGACCGAGGCGGCCGTCACGCGCACCCTCGCCGAGGGCGGGCCCAGCGACCTCGCGCACGCGTCCACCATGGGCGGCGCAGGAACCGGGGCGGGAGCCCGCTGATGCTGACCGTGAACACCACCCGCCCGGCCGGCCCCGCCGGCCGGATCAGCAAGGTCGAGACCCTGCAACTGGGCACCGCCTGGCGTGACTTCGGCTACGTCCGGATCCACACCGACCAGGGCCTGACCGGCGTCGGCGAGATCACCCACCCCTACCGGGTGGACGAGACCTGCCGGCTGGCCGAGGCGATGGGCCACCGCCACCTGCTGGGCGCCGACCCGTTCGACGTCGAAGAGCTCTGGCTGCGCATGTACCAGGGCGACTTCCTGCGCGGCGGCGACATCGGCGGCATCGTCGTCTCCGGCGTGGACCAGGCGCTGTACGACCTGATGGGCAAGGCCCTGGGCGTGCCCGCCTACCGGCTGACCGGCGGCGCCACCCGCGACCGGGTCCGGGTCTACGCCAACGGCTGGTACACCGGCGAGCGCGACCCGGCCGAGTTCGCCGCCAAGGCGAAGGAGACCGTTGCCAAGGGCTTCACCGCGTTGAAGTTCGACCCGTTCGGTGCCGGGCTGCACGAACTGGAACGGACCGAGCTGCGCCGCTCGCTGGCGCTGGTCGAGGCCGTGCGCGAGACGGTCGGCCCCGAGGTGGACCTCTTCGTCGAGGGCCACGCCCGGTTCGCGATGGCCACCGCCCGGCGGCTGGTGCACGAACTGCAGCCGTACGACATCGGCTGGTTCGAGGAGCCGCTGCCGTGGACGCACATCGAGCGCTACGCCGAGCTGCGGCAGATCGCACCGTTCCCGATCTCCGGCGGCGAGCACTTCCACAACCGGTACGAATACAAGCAGCTCTTCGCCACCGACGCCGTGGACATCGTGCAGCCCGACCTGTCGATGGCCGGCGGTTTCACCGAGCTGCGGAAGATCGCCGCGCAGGCCGACGCGCACGGCATGCTGGTCGCCCCGCACAACTCCAACTCGCCGCTGTGCACCACCGCTTCGGTGCACGCCACGCTCGGGATCAGCAACCTCAAGATCCTGGAGACCTTCGACGGGCTGCTCGAACCGTACGTCTTCGAGGCGGTCCGCGGCGCGCTGCCGATCGCCGACGGCCACGTCGAGCTGCCGACCGCGCCCGGGCTCGGCGTCGAACTGGTCGACGAGGTCTTCGCGGAGCACCCGCCCACCCACCGCTTCTGGAACATGTTCGCGGACGGCTGGGAGAAGAGGAACCGCACGTGATCGTCGACGTCCACTCCCATCTCTTCCGGCACAACCACGACTTCGACGACGCCTTCCGGGCCGAGTCGGCCCGTGCGCACGCCGGCGAGGTGGACCTCACGGTGCGCTACGAGGACTACGCCGCGAGCGCGCCGGAGGGGACCCGCACCGTGGTGGTCGGCGGCAAGGCGCGCCGCAGCGGGCTGTGGGTCGACGACGCCGCAGTCGCCCGCTACGTCGCCCGGCACCCCGACCGGCTGATCGGCTACCTCTCGCTCGACCCGACCCAGCCCGGCTGGCATGACGAACTCCGGTTCGGCCACGAGGAACTGGGCCTGCGCGGCATCAAACTGATGCCGATGTACGCCGGGTTCGACCCCGCCGACGCGGCGTACGAGCCGCTCTACGCGTACGCCGAGCAGCACGGCCTGCCCCTGCTGGTGCACACCGGAACCACCTTCGTCTCGCAGGCACCGCTGGAGTACGCGATGCCGCGGCACCTGGATTGGGTGGCCATGCGCCACCCGGAACTGCGGATGGTGCTGGCGCACCTGAGCCACCCCTTCGAGGGCGAGTGCATCGCGGTGATCCGCAAGCACCGGCACGTCTACGCCGACGTCAGCGCGCTGCACTACCGGCCGTTCCAGCTCTGGCACAGCCTGCGCCTCGTGCAGGACTACGGGGTGTGGGACAAACTGCTGTTCGGCAGCGACTACCCGTTCACCACGGTGAACGACTCGGTGGACGGGCTGCGCCGGATCGCCCGCATCCCCGGCATTCCCGGCCTCGACCCGCTCGACCAGGACGCCGTGGAGGCGCTGATCCACCGACCGTCGCTGGACCTGCTCGGGCTGGAGGGGGCGTGACCTCCACCGGGAACCCGGCCGCCGCGGCGCGCTTCGACCTGACCGGCCGCACCGCGCTGGTCACCGGCGCCGCCGGCGGCCTGGGCCGCGCCTTCGCGGTGGCGCTGGCCGAGGCCGGCGCCGACCTGGTCCTCACCGACCTGCCCGGTGCCGGCGGGCTCGGCGAGACCGCCGCCCTGGTCCGGGCGTGCGGGCGCGGCGCGCTCGTCGTCGAGCAGGACCTGTCCGACACCGCGGCGCTGCACCGCTTCGCCGACCGGGTGCGCGAGCAGGCCGGTCCGCTCCGCATCCTGGTCAACAACGCCGGCACGGCCGCGCTGGAGCGGTTCAACGAGATCACCCCGGAGAGCTGGTACCGCGTGATGCGGGTCAACCTCGACGCGGTGTTCTTCCTCACCCAGCGCATCGCCGAGCACATGGTCGCCGATGGCGTGCCCGGCCGGATCGTCAACATCACCTCCAAGAACGCGCTGGTCGCCGAGGCGGGGCTGGCGCACTACAACGCCTCCAAGGCCGCGGTGGACCTGCTCACCCAGACCCTCGCGGTCGAGCTGGCCCCGCACGGCATCACCGTCAACAGCATCGCCCCCGGCATGGTGGACACCCCCATCGACGGCGAGTTCTCGTTCGACCGGGAGGCGTTCGAGGCGGAGTACCGCCGGCACATCCCGCTGGGCCGCTACGCGCGGCCCGAGGAGTGCGCGAGCGCGCTGCTGCTGCTCGCCGGAGACGGTGGCGCCTACCTGACCGGCACCCGGATCGTGGTGGACGGCGGGGTCCTGGCCGACCAGATGCCGCGCACCGCGTTCATGCCCCCGTACCGCACGTCGCTCGGCCCCCAGCGGAAGGACGGCACCACCCCATGACCACCACCACCCGCAGACACCTGCTGCGCTCCGGCGGGCTCGGCGCGGCGGCCGTCGCGGCCGGCGCGCTGACCACCGCGCCGGCGCAGGCGGCCGCCCCCGCGGGCACCGGCAGCGACGGCGACAGCGGCAAGGACGGCGGTGCGGGGCGGCCCGGTACGACCGCCGCGGCCACCGTCGCCGACCTGCTCGCCATCCCGTCGAAGTCGCTGCGGGACGGGGCGGTGGCCGCCGTCGCCGGCTACCGCACGCCCGGCGACGGCGGCGGCATGACGACGCGGTGGGACGCCGGCAGCACCCGCGAGCCCAACGGAGGCACCGTGCTGCGGCCGAACGACCGCCCCGCGCACGGCCGTTGGCTGCGCCTGCACGACGGAGTGCTGGACTTCCGCGGTTTCGGCCTGTTCGGCGCGGCCACCCCGGCCGACGACGCGCTGGACGCCATGGTCGACGACCCGTCCGTGCACCGGGTCGAGGCCCACACCGACCTGCTCTTCCGCCGCCGCCACACCTACCACCGCTCCCGGATCGCGCTGGACTTCGGCGGCCACACCGTCCACACCGGCGGTATCGAGCGCAACACCCACGACAACCCGTTCGGCGCCGTCCTCTTCTTCCAGGGCACCGTCACCTCCGACACCGTCAGCCATGCCCTGCCCGCCGAGGTCATCGAACTCACCGACGCCTTCCCGGTACCCGACTCCGGCGCGTTCAAGGTCGGCCAGTGGTGGGCGGTGCAGAGCGACGAGGTGGCCGGCGGCGGCAGCGACGAGCGCGAACTGCAGAAGATGGTCGAGATCACCGAGATCATCGACGGCACCCACATCCGCGTCGACTACCTCAACGGCTGGCCGCTGGCCGCCGGCCGCACGGTCACCTGGCGCCGGGTCGAACCGGTCGCCGGCGCCCGGGTGGACAACCTCGTCTTCCTCGGCGCCGGCCAGGACACCGGCGCCATCGACGACGAGTACACCGGATCGCACCCGGTGGCCTACGAGTACGCGGTGGACTGCGACGTCTCCGGCATCCAGGCCACCGGCACGTTCTGGCCGGTCGTCATGCGGCGCTGGTGCACCCGCTACCGCACCGTCGCCTGCGGCCTGAAGAACCCGCCCACCGTCATGTACGGCGGCGCCGGCTATCTCACCCAGCAGATCTACTGCCTCTACGGCCACGTCGCGGACTGCACCACCAGCAACGTCAGGCACCTCAACGACCTGACGGCGTCGGCCTACTGCCAGGTCGTCAACTGCCACGGCGACGGCGACGACGAGGGCGGCAACCCCTTCACCACCCACGGGCAGTACGAGCACGACCTGCTCTTCGAGGGCAACTCCGGCCTGATGGACATCGCCAACTCCGGTGTCCAGTGGGGCAATTCCGCCAAGCGCATCACCGTCCGCGACCACGTCTGCTCCTGGTTCACCGCCAACACCAGGATCACCGACCTGACGCTGGAGAACGTCAAGGTCATCGCCCGGCCGACCTTCGACCCGTCCGGCACCCTGGTGATCAACGCGGACGGCGCCCAACTGCGCGGCTGCACCGCCTCCTTCTTCGCCGTCGCCCAGCAGTCCGCACGCTCCACCCGGCCGACGACGGTCACCGACTGCAGCTTCGACCTGCCGAAGACCTCCGTGCTCGTGCAGACCCCGGTCACGGCGCCGGTGCACTTCGTGCGCACCACGTTCACCGGCCTCGACGGCAACGTGCTGCGCGGCAGCGGCCCGGTCCACCTCACCGACTGCCGGCTCGCCGGCACGCCGGACGCGGCGCCGCTCGCGGTCGGGGCGTCCGAGATCACCGTCGAAGGCGGCAGCCTCACGGACACCGGCATCGCGCTGAGTGCCGTACGCGACCAGCGGATCAGCGTCGGCGGCGGCGCGGTCCTGTCCGGCACCAACGCGGCCAAGGCCCTGCTCTCCCGCGCCGCCGGGACCGCCGCCACCGTCACCTGGGACCTGGCCGACCTGCGCAGCAGCGCGGCCGACGCGGACACCGCCCACGTGCACGTCGCGGACGGCGGCAACCGCTACACCGCGGTCGGCGCCCGGCTCACCGGCGGCCGGCTCGCCCTGGCGGCTGCCGCGTTCACCGGCGCCTCCTCGCTCCTGCACACCGCGTGCACCGAGGACGGCGTCACCCGGGAGGGGCTGCCTGCGGACGGCAAGCGGGTCAGCGCCACCGGCGGCAACCTGATCCTCTGACCGGGCGGGACGCGGTGATGCGGGAGATGCCCGCTGCCCGCAGCACCGCAGGTCCGCACCAGGACCGGAGCCTCACCGCGTCACCGCGTCACCGCGTCACCGTAGGAAGGGAAGTCCCTCGCCATGCGTTACCGCACCGCCGCTCCGGCGGACGAGCCCGGGCTGCACGCGCTGTGGGCGGCGGCCTTCCCCGATGCGGCGACGGTCATCGCCCTGTGGGGCCGGGACCCGGGCCGGCACGCCCGCACGTTCCTCGCCGAGGACGACCGAGGGCGGCCGGTCTCGGCGCTCCACTACCTGCCGCGCCCGATCCGCTCGGCCACCGGCCGCCCGCAGCGCGTCGGCTGCCTCGGCAGCGTCGCCACCCACCCCGACGCGCGCGGCCGCGGCCACGTCCGTCACCTGCTCGCGGCGGCGGTGGACGCCATGACCGCGGGCGGCTGCGCCTGGTCGCTGCTGTTCACCGCCACTCCGCGGGTCTACGAGAGCGCGGGGTGGCGGACCTTCGCCGCCCCCGGCTGGTCCGGCCCGCTCGCCGAGCGGGCGCCGCACCCCGGCGCCGCGGCCGTACGCCCGTCGACCCGCGCCGACCTGCCGGCCCTGCGGGCCCTGCGGGACGGCTTCGACGCGACCCGCCCGCTGACCACGGTGCGCAGCGCGGACGACTGGGAGCACCGGGTACCCGTCAGGTACGCGCCCCCGGCGTGCGTCCTGGTCGCCGAGGACGGGGGGCGCGCCGGGCACTCCGGCTCCCCGCTGGGTTTCGCCGTACTCCGCCACCCCGCCCCCGGGGAGGCCGAGATCGCGGAGATGGCCCTGGCGCCCGGCCGGGAAGCGGCCGGTGCCGCTGCCCTGCTGTCGGCCGCCGCGATCCGGGCGCGCGCGGCGGGCGCGACCACCGCGGCGGTGCGCCTCCCCGCGGAGCCCGCCGTCGTCGGAGCGCTCCCGTACCTCCTCGCCGAGACCCGCCCCGCGACCACCCACTACGGGATGGCTCGCCCGGTCCTCACCCCCGCCGCCGAGGTGCTCGCGACCGTCACCGCACCGGGCGCCGTCCACTGGTACGGCGACTCCTTCTGATCCCCCGGGCGTTGTGCCCGGCCGGCACGTGACCGAGGCGGGAGGCAGTCGCCGCGGTCGCGCGTCCGGCGCCGAGCAACGCGTCATTGGCCTGCCGAGGAAGTCCGACTCGCGCGGCACTCGCCATGCGACGACAGACCGAATCGGGATTCACTCGGTCTGTCGTGACCCCCCGGTAATTGATCATGAAAAGGCCCGACTGGTGGAATCTGTACACCGCAATGCGCGGGCGGAAAGAGCCGCGTTCAGGTTTTCGTGGGGCTGCGCCCTGGAGCGTGGGCGGCCTTGACGATCCGGTGTATGTGGTTGCGGTCGTGGGAGTGGTGTAGCGGGTGGGACCTGTTCCGGGGGTTTGCTCCGGCGTCTGGGTTGGTGTCCGCATAGATGAACGGTCATCGGTTGATCTTCGAAGTGTCGAAGCCTCGAAGGAGATCAGCACGATGACCGCACCCGACAGTGTGCCCTTGCACGCTCTGACCGAGGAGAACCTGACCTCGGCGAGTCCTGACCTGCTGCGCCAGATGGTCAAAACGTTCGCGGACGCGTTGATGTCCGCGGACGCCGACGCCGCCTGCAACACCGCATACGGGCAGGTCAGCGATGATCGCGTCAACCAGCGCAACGGATACCGCCCACGGGAGTGGGACACCCGGGCGGGCACCGAGCGGGCGTGTCAATTTAACGGCTGATCTTGGTTGTTGAGGTTCAGTTGTTGGCCGGGGTGAGTCGGCCTTCGAAGGCGATCTGGAAGGCCACGAGGTGGGTCGTCGCTCGCGCGCCGCACCACGAACGGTCCGAGGATGAGGAAGAACGCGATCGCGAGCCCATTTCCGTGACCCATGTCCCGACCGCCCGTTGCGAGGCCGGGACATGGGGTGCTGGTGCGCCGGCTTACGGCGTGTTGGTGAATGTCCCCGGCGTGGTGTTTCCGTCCGGGTCGGTGATGGATGTGCCGGCCAGGTCCCCAGAACCGAGGTTCAAGGTGTCCCCGAATCCGTCGTCACCAGTCAGAGCGACCGGCGTCCAGTGGCGTCCTGCATCCGAGGCCGGGACGTCGTAGGAGTACGCGCACCAGCTGTACTCGCCGTTGCTGTCCGGTACGAGGTTGCCGGCGGGGTCGTAGTCCACGTACCAGTCCGTGGTGGCGTCGGGGGTGCCGCCGGCGACGGGCGCGAGCTGGAAGTGGATCCGTCCGCTGAACTCCTCCTGGTGGATGCCGTTGATCCTCCACAGCACGCAGATCATCGGCGGCCCGTCGGTGCCGTCGGTCTTCCACACGCCGAGGCCGGTGAGGTGCGGCGGCTCGGTCGTCGAGATCGTGAAGGTGTCCGAGGTGGCCTTGGTTCCCGGCACCCCGCCGCTGTTCGTCGCCCACAGCACGGCGTAGTAGCTGTCGCCGGTCGTGAGCCCGGTGACCGTCGCGGTGGCGACCGGCGCTTGGACGGTCACCGAGCCTGCGAGTGCTCCGTCGGTGGCGTCGTGGATCTCCACCGTGGTCGAGGCGAGGGCGGTGTCACCGCTGTCGCCAGGCGGCTGCCAGGTGATCGTGGCGGCGGCGTTGCCCGGGGTGACCACGACAGCCGTCGGAGCGGACGGCCCGACCGGTGCCCGTGGGGTGCCGGTAGCCGTCGCCTCGGGACCGGTGCCCAGGGCGTTCGTAGCGGTGACCACGACGGTGTACGCCGTGCCGTCGTTCAGTCCGGTGACCTCGGCTGTCAGCGTATTCGGCCCGACCAGGACGGGCGAGCCCACGGTGCCGCCACCCTGCCGTGTGATGACGGTGTAGCCGGTGACCTCGGTGCCGCCGTCGTCGGCGGGTGGAGCCCAGTCGACGCGCAGCGCGCCGTCGAGCGGGGTGATGGTGAGCCCGGTCGGGGCTCCCGGCGCGGTCTGCCGGTTCAAGGTGACGGTCACCGGTGCGGTGACGAGGGTGCCGCCACCGGCATCACTGAACGTCGCGATGATGGTGTAACTTCCGTCCTGCGGGAGGCTGTGGCCGATGTTCCAGGTCAGGGCCGGGGCACTGCCGTCACCGGCGGTCGGGGCGGGCCACGACGTCAGTGCGATCCCGGCGTTGGTGACGTCGGAGGGCGGGATGTCGGTGTAGGCAGTGGCACCCGCCGGCTCGTACTGCCATCGGACGCCGGTCAGGCCGGTGACCGACGTCGCCTTGAGGGCGAGCGGCGAACCGTCGGAGGTGGTGGTCGGGCCGGGGGACGTGACGGTCGCCGTCCCGATGCCGAAGGTGTAGTCGGTCGCGTTCGAGGTGTTGTCGGCTCGGTCGACGGTGCGGGCGTGCAGTGTGTGGCGCCCGTTGGCAGGCGCGGGCACGGTGATGGTCACGGGAGCGCTGGAGGCGCCGGTGGAGATGCGGGTCCAGGCGCCCGAGTCGAGGGACCACTCGAGCCAGTTGAGGTCGGTGGAGGCGGGCGTGACGGTGAAGGTCGTGGACTGGCCGGTGCTCGTGGTCCACGCTCCCGCGCGGTAGTCGGCGTCGTTGATGCTCGCCGGAGCCGGGGGAGCGGTCGTGTCGACGGTGAACGTCGTCCAGGGCGACCACGCGGTGTTGTAGTGAGTGCCGTCGTACGGGTTGGTACGGAACTCGTAGGTGTGGCCGTTGGTCAGTATGCCGGCCGGGACCTTCACCGAGGCGGGAGTGCCCGAGGCGACGAACGGGGAGACCAGCGTGTCCCCGACCTGGGCGTTGGTGGCCGTGTCGTAGATCTGGAAGGTGCCGTCGACCGTGTCGCCGTCCGGATCGGCGAAGGTGTCCTGGAGCGTCGGGGTCAGGGTGTTGACCATCCAGGCACCCGAGTAGGAGAGGTACGGCGGGCCGGCGCGGCGGTTGGTGCCGGTTTCGGGACGGAAGTTGTAGGTGACGCTCAGTCTGGGCGGGTTGCTGGCGGCGTTGGCCGAGTTGACGCGCTTCCACGCCTGGCTAGTGGTCTCACTGGCGGCCCGCAGACCCATGTTCGAGTTGGATGTCTGGGCCGACGCCCAGATCTGCGCGAGGTTGGTGACGTCGGCCGTGATCCAGCCGGCCGCGGCGCAGGCGGTGTTGCCCTTGGTCTGTGTGGACGAGGCGTACTTGGTGTTCCACGTCGGCTGCGAGGTCCAGCGTGAGGAGGTGGTGGGCTTGCCCGTCGCCCATACGTCCCACTCCTGCGCTGCGCAGCCCGTGTTGCCGGAGTGGAAGTTCCACAGGCTCAGAGTGGCGCTGGAGACCAGCGCGTTGGCGATCGGTGCGGTGTTCCAGGTGATGTAGGAGCGGGCGGTGCGGGGTGTGCCGTCGGCGTTGGTGGTGCCGGGGTTGCCCATGTCCAGTTCGACGTCGGTGGACCAGTCGACCGTCTCGCCCTGCTGCACATAGGTGTCGAAGACGTTGCCCAGCGCCGAGGTGGAGGGATCGACGGTGACCGGGTACCGGGTGGCGGGATCCGCCAGGAAGCCCGGGTCCGGAATGAAGACGAGGTCGGTCGTCGCGGAGTCGTCACTGTCGGGAACGACCTTCAGAACGACCTTCGCCCGGTGGGTGTGCTCACCGGACACCGGATCGACGTTCGCGTCCCACATCACGGGGGCCGGCATGACCGCACGTACCGTTCCGGCGGTGTCGGTGAACTTGACGCCTCCGTCGGGCTGCTGAGTCGCGCTCAGACCGGGGGTCCGCAACGGCAGGGTGTAGCCCCAGGCATCGTCGGCGGGCCGCTGGTTGATGTCCACGTACTGCTCGTAGCCGGTACGGGTGGCCTCGACGACCACGTCGGCGCCCGGGACGGCGTCGCGGTACGTGGCGGTGTTGCCCTTCAGCACCGGCGCCGGCAGGCCGCCCTTCCACCGCAGAGTGATCTGCTGTCCCCCTTGGCCGAGCGTTACCAGATCGCGTGCGCCGGACTGCTGGGCGGCCCGCAGCGAGGACGGCCGGGCACCACCGCCGCCGGAGAGCCGCAGGCCGTTCGGCTGCGCGGCGGGCTGCACGCTGCCATCCGCCGCCCTGTGCAGCGTCACGTCCACCGGCACCCAGGCGCCGTTCCGCTTGAACCGAATCGGTCCCGCGGACAGCTCGGTGGTCAGTGAGCCGTCCGGATTCGCCCAGGTGGTCGACGTCTCCGTGCGTGCGCTGACGACCTCCACCCGGGAACCGGACGCACGGGCCCGTGTCCTGGCCGCCGCCATGGCAGCGGGATCCGGCGAAGCGCTCGCCGGGCCGGCCGCGGAGGGCTTCGCGGTCTTGGCTCCCTTTGCCGCGATCGCGGGTGTGACCGGACTGGCGGCCGGAGCCGCAGCAGCGGGACCCCGCGGTCCGGGCGACACGGCCGTCGCCACGGCAGGAAGCGCCAGCGACACGACCGCTGAGACCGCTGCGGCGGTCGCGCGGACCGCCCATGAGCGGATCGGTCTCCGCCGCTTTCCCGGAATGTGAGATTCCACTGTGTTCCCCACCCTTTCGGTGCCATTTCTCGATCCTGGGAGATGCAGGGGGGATCAAATCACTGCTGATGGCCGTGGGTTGAGCGGGTGCTTCGACAGGTGCCGCAAACCTTCACGATGGTTATGCGTGCGTCATGATTGGCACATGAAAAGACCAAGGATCGCGCGGAATGCCGACGTCCGCCGGAGTGATCTTGTGGGGCCGCCGGGAGAGCTGGTAAATCCTGTGCGCTGAGGGGCACATGACGGTGCGTCGGACGGCTCGGTGAACCCGGGCCGCTTGGGGTGGGGGACGACACGTGATACGTCGTTGTGTCGCGCGGCTGCGCGCGGCCAATTCCGGTACGCAACTGGCACGCGTGCTGCGAGCGGGTCGAGCGGCCCGCTGGTGGGCCGTAGAGGGCCGCCGCTCCCGGATGACCGCGGGCGTGACCGCCCTCGCCGTGATCGCGGTCCTGGTTTCCTCGTTGCCCTTCCACGACCACTCGTGGCCGGCCCAGGCCGCGCCCGCGCACCCACGGGTGAGTGGTCAGAAGACGTCAAAGCCGCGCAAGCCGGCCGTGATCCCGATGGCGGACGGCCGCACTCCGCTGCGCCGGCCCAGCGAGCCGGTGGCCCCAGACGGCACATCCAAGAAGGGCCACGCCCCGGCCGCCCACCCCGGCGCCGGCGCCGGGCCGCATACGGCCAAGCTCGCCGATCCGGCCGCACAGCCCCGGCCGCACGGCTACTACATCCCCAGGTCCGGCGTGGTGCGCGTGGTCAACCACCGCATCGTCGCCCCGCCCGCGCTGGCCGGAGAGACCGGTGCTGGCGCCTCGGTCCGTGTCGACGCCCACGCCCCCGAGGGCCTGGTCGCCGGCCCCGTCGTGCCCAAGTCCGCCGGCAAGCCGTCGAAGTCCTCCTCGTCCAAGGGGTCTTCGACGTCCAGGCCCTCGCGGCGTCACGTTGCACCCGACACCTCCCAGGCCCGCACGATGACCTTCGGCCGGTCTCCGATCGCGCAGACCCCCGGCAGCGCTCCCGACTCCGCCGCTGCCGCTGTCCCGGGCGCCCCCACCGGCGTCACTGGTATCCCCCGCCAGAGCGGTGCGACCCTGAACTGGACCGCGCCGAGCAGTGACGGCGGCAGCCCGGTCACCGGATACAAGGTCACCGCCTCGCCGGGCGGCGCCACCGCCACCGTCGGGGCGACCACCTCCGGGTCGATCTACGGACTGACCAACGGCACCGCCTACACCTTCACCGTCGCGGCGGTCAACGCGGCCGGCACAGGCCCGGCTTCCGCACCCTCCGCGGCGATCACCCCCCAGTGGGCCGGTGTTCCCGGGCCGGTTACCGGCCTCCAAGTGACGCCCGGCAACGGTCAGGTGACCGCGGCGTGGACGCTGCCCACCGACGACGGCGGCGCCGACCTCCTCGAGACCGTGCTCGAAGTCCGGCTCCCGGGCAGCGACGACAGTCTCAGCTACGTCGTCGCGGACGCGCCGGCCGCCACGGCCACGCTCACCGGCCTGGACGACGGCACTGCGTACGTGATCACGGCCTACGTGGAGAACCGCGGTTATGTGACCAGCGACGAAGTGTCCTCCGACCCTGTCACACCGGTCGCGGGACCCGCACCCGCGCCGCCGACCCACGTGACCGCTACACCCGGCACCTCCCAGGCCACGGTGACATGGACGGCCTCCAGCGACGACGGCGGTTCTCCGATCACTGGGTACAAGGTCACCGGGTACGACTCGTCCAGCGCGCCGGTGGGCAGCCCCGTCACCGTGGCCGCAAGCGCCACGACCGCGACGGTCACCGGCCTGACCAACGGCAGCTACTACACCTTCGGCGTGGCCGCGGTGAACGCGGCCGGCACCAGCCCCGAGCGATTCTCCGCCCAGGTCGTCCCGGCCGGGCCGCCCGGCGTGCCCATGGGTTTGCTCGCCTATCCCGCCAACCACGGTCTCTTCGCCACCTGGGCCGACCCCGACGACAACGGCGGCAGCTCGATCACCTCGTACACCGTCGTGCTCACCGGGCCCGGCGGTACGACGCAGACCAAGATCGTCTCCGGTGGCGGCGCCCTGTTCACCGGTCTGACCAACGGCAGTTCGTACACCTTCAAGGTCAAGGCCGCCAACGCCGTCGTGGCGGGAACCTATTCGGGCTCCTCCTCGGCGGCTTCCCCCGCGGAGCACTCGCAGCACCCCGT
>Ga0131853_10009563_pt1 | contig 17739 bp, 5 predicted proteins | sample TergutLab28metaG_FD_92764 | JGI IMG/M metagenome (GOLD analysis project Ga0131853, IMG submission 92764) | Labiotermes labralis P1 segment gut microbial communities from Petit-Saut dam, French Guiana - Lab288 P1 (version 2) (version 2) | ecosystem: Host-associated > Arthropoda: Insects >... | reverse complement strand
CGCCTGCCACGGTCGACGTCTCCAAGCTGGCAACGGCGAACGCCGCGGCCGAGAAGAAGGCACCGTCGGCGTATTCGACGGCGTCGTGGAAGCCGTTCGCCCTGGCGCTCGACCAGGCCCTTAAGGTCCAGGAGACCCCGCAGACCCAGCAGCGCGCCGACACGGCCACCGCCGATCTGCAGGCCGCCGCGGCCAGACTGGTCACGAAGCAGTAGCCCGGCCGGCGCGCGGGACTCCGCGTGACGGCATCCGTGACCTGCCCCGGCCCCCGCGGCCGGGGCAGGTCCCCTCGCGTTCAGAGAGGTGCCCCGCAATGCGAAGGAGAAGGCCACCCATGAGAGCCGGAGGGATCGTCGCGGCGGCGACGACCGTCTCCCTGCTCGCCGCCGCCACCCTGACGGCGCAGCAGGCAGTCGCAGCGCCGTCCGGCACGACGGCCCCGGCCGACGCCTGGGTGCTCACCAACACCACCTACTCACCGGCCGATTACACCCAGGAGCCGTTCGTCGGCAACGGCTACCTCGCACAGCGCCTGCCCGCCATCGGGGCGGGCTTCGAGGGCAACGGCGACCTCGGCACGGGCAACTGGCCGATGAACAACCCGCGTTCGACCACGGCGCTGGTCGCCGGCGTCTACGAGAAGAGCGGCGCGAGCGACTACATCTCCACCCTGCCGAGCTGGTCCGACCTGTCCTTCGACGTCGACGGCCACGTCCTGGACGCCAAGGTGCCGGCCAGCCAGATCAGCGGGTACCGCCAGACACTCGACATGCGCGCGGGCACGGTGACGACCTCGTTCGTGTGGACACCCGAGACCGGCCGCTCCGCCTCGGTCACCTACGAGGTGCTGGCGAACCGCGACCGCATGCACCTCGGACAGGTCCGCGCGACGGTCACCCCGTCGTGGAGCGGCGACGTGACCGTCACCTCGCTGCTCAACGGCGCAGCCGTCCAGCGCATCACCCCGACGGACCGGTCCGTCGACACGTCCACCGACACCTCGACCGTCCGGCTGTCGACACCGGGCCGCAACACCACCGTCGCCGAAACCGCCCGGCTCGTCGGCGACCGGGGCGTGACGGTCTCCAGCCGCGCGGCCGTGCTGCCCGCCGACAACTCCGGTACGGCAGGCGAGCGGTGGACCGTACCGGTGCAGGCCCGGACGGCCTACGGGTTCACCAAGTACGTCGGGATCTCCACCGGCAACGACGCGGGCTCACCCGCCGAGGTGGCCGCGCGGACCGTCGACCAGGCCCAGGCGACCGGCTGGGACAGGCTCACCGCGGCGCACGCCTCCCAGTGGGCGGACCTGTGGAAGCGCCGCATCACCGTCAACGGCCGGCCGGACGTGCAGACGGCGATCAACAGCTCCTTCTACCTGCTGTACTCCAGCCTGCGCGCCGGCGTGGACTTCAGCATCCCGCCGTCCGGGCTGTCCAGCGACAACTACGCCGGTGTGATCTTCTGGGACGCCGACACCTGGATGTTCCCGTCCCTGCTGGCCCTGCACCCGGAACTGGCCAGATCCATCGTCAGGTTCCGGTACGACACCAGGGCGACGGCCGAGGCGAACGCGGCGGGGGTCGGCTACCGCGGCGGAGCCTGGGCCTGGGACAACGGGCCCTCCGCCACCTGCGGCGGGCTGGCCCCGTGCCAGGGCTACGAGGACCACCTGCAGTCCGACATCGCGCTCGCGCAGTGGCAGTACTACCAGGCCACCGGTGACACCGCCTGGCTGCGCGACGAGGGCTACCCCGTCATCAAGGACGTGGCCGACTTCTGGGCGAGCCGCGTCACCCTCGGGGCGGACGGCGAGTACCACATCAACCACGTCACCGGCCCGGACGAGTTCACCTCCGGCGTCAACGACGAGTCGGCCACCAACGCCGGCGCCGTCGTGGCGCTGCGGGACGCCGTGGCCGCGGCCAAGGCCGTCGGCGCCACCCCCGACCCCGCGTGGGCGAGCACCGCGGCGAACATCCACGTCGCCACCGACCCCGACGGCACCCACCCGGAGTACCCCGGCTACACGAACCAGACGGTCAAGCAGGCCGACACCGTGCTGATGACGTACCCGTTCGGCTACGTCACCGACGCCACGACCGCGGCCGCCGACCTCCAGCGCTACATGAAGGTCACCGACACCGGCGGCCCGGCGATGACCGCCTCCGTCGAAGCCATCGTCGCCGCACAGGCGCAGCAGCCCGGGTGCCTGGACTACACCCTGTTCCTCAACTCCTACCAGCCCTTCCTGCGCGGGGCCTTCGCGCAGTTCAACGAGACCCAGTACCTCACGCCCTCCGCGGGGCAGAGCTACCCGGCCTTCGACTTCGCCACCGGCGCCGGGGGCTTCCTGCAGACCCTCCTGTACGGCTTCACCGGTCTGCGCTGGGACGCGTCCTCGCTGAACCTCGCACCGACCCTGCCCCCGCAGCTGGCGGCCAACGGCGTCGCCATCACCGGTCTGCAGTACCGGGGCAGCAGCGTGGACCTCACCGTCGGCCCGAAGGCCACCACCGTCAAGCTCGCCTCGGGCAACCCGATCACGGTGAAGGCCACCGGAGACACCGCCGGAGGGACCCGGCTTCTGACGCGCGGGAAGCCCGTCTCGCTGGCGACCGCGCGGCCCGACCTGGCCCCCACGGACGACCTGTCCCGCTGCCAGACCGCGACCGCCTCCTCGTCCGCGGCCGTCGACCCGCCGGCAGCGGCCGTGGACGCCAGCACCGCCACCACCTGGACGGCCACCGGCGCCGACTCCTCGTTGACGGTCGGCATCGACCAGCACCCGGACAACCCGCACGGGCAGCCCCAGAGTTCGGCGGTGGGCCACGCCGACGTGACCTGGGGGCCGACCCGGCCGGCCGCGTACACCGTCCAGGCACGGACGCCGTCCGGTGCCTGGAAGCAGGTCGCGGCAGGCGCCGTGCCGGCCACGGGCAACCTCGACGCCGTCTGGCCGCCGCTCGCCGCCACCGCCGTGAAGTTCACTTTCTCCGGCGGGAGTCCCGCGAGCGTCGCCGAGCTGACCACCCCCAACGCCGCGGCCGCCGACGTGGTCACCACGCTCGACGCCCCGCAGGCCGTCGCTCCGGGGACGTCGGCGCACGTGACCGTGACCGCGCGGTCGATCGGCGGCGCGGACGCCACCGACGTGACGACGGACCTCTCGCTGCCGAGCGGCTGGACCGCCGCGGGGGACACGGGCCCGAGCACGATCCGCAAGGGCACCAGCGCCGTCACCACGTGGACGGTCACCGCGCCGGCCGGAACGGGCGCCGGGCAGGTGCCGTTGACCGCGACGACGAGCTGGCAGGGTGCGGCATCGAGGGACTCCAGCGTCGCCGGCGCCCGCCTGTACGTGGCCACGCCGGTCGCGCTCGGGCAGCCCGTCGAGGCCGAGAGCGCGATCCTGACCGGAGGCGCCTCCGTGGCGAAGGACCACTCCGGCTACACCGGCACCGGATTCGTCGGCGGCCTGTACAGCGGGGCCGCCGTGACCGGCGTCGTCACCGTGCCCAAGGCCGGCCAGTACCAGGTGGGCATCCGGTACGCCAACTGGACCGGCGGCCAGAGCCCCCCGTACCTCACGGAGACCCGGACGGTCAGCGTGATCGCCGGCGGCGTGACGCAGCAGGTCCAGCTCCCCGTCACGGGAAGCTGGGACACCTGGGCGACCGCCACCGCCGGGATCACCCTTCCCGCCGGGACCGACGTGGTGCAACTGGCCGTGGAGCCGGGCGATTCCGGCAGCGTCAACCTCGACAGCCTCACGGTGGAGTAGGCGCACGCCGAAGGTGAACTCCCGTACGGGGGTGGCCTGAGCGAACGCCGCCGCTTGCGCCAAGGTGCCCGGCCCCCGAGATGGGGGCCGGGCACCGCGCATCCTCGCGGGCACAGGCCGGAGCCCGATCAGATCCACCTGCGGCGAACGGCCTCCATACCGAGCTGGAAACGGGTTCTGGCGCCGACCTGTTCGGACAGCCGGTGGATGTGGCGGCGCACGGTGCGGACGTTCCAGCCGAAGGTGCGCGCGATGCTGTCGTCGGTGTGCCCGGCGGCCAGCAGGCCCATCAGGTTCTCGTCGCCGCCCTCGAGATCGCCGTCGCCTCCAGCCCCGTCCAGGTCGGACAGCAGGATCGACTTCGCCCACACCGCCTCGAAGAGCGCACACATCGCGTCCAGCAGCGCCGAGCTGTGAATCAGGTACGACGAGTCGGCACCACCGGCGGGTATGAGCGCCTTCCGGCCGTCGCACAGCAGCATCTTCATCGGCACCTCGCCGACCCGGGCCCGCTCGCCGCGCCGCACGCTCTTCCAGATCTCGTCGATACGCCCCGGCAGCGCGAGTGAGGACCGGTCGTACACGACCCGGAACTCGATCTTGCGGACGTCCAGGCCCTGCGCCTCGTACTCGCTGCCCTCCCCGACATACGGCGGCCGGTCGAACAGGCACACCTGGTCCTGCGCCTCCTGGTGGAGCACGGTGATCGCCTTGGCCACGTTGGCCCGGCCCTCGATGACCTCGACCAGGTCCGCCGGGTGCCGGCCGGTGGCGGTCGCCTTGCGGTGGTCGTCCGAGAGGCCCTGAACATGCTTGCGGAGCTGCAGCAGTTCGTACTCGCGACCGGCGATCAGCGGGGCTGCGACCTCGTCGGGCGCGACCGCGGCGAACCGTGCCGGGCGGCCCGGCAGCCGGGTCGCGAGGCCCCGACCGGCCAGCAGCGCAAGGGTCCTGACGATCCGGTGGCGGGGGAGCGCGAGTTCCGCAGCGAGTGTCGACGCGTCGGCGTGACGGCACCGCACCAGTGCCTCGTAGACCCGCGCGTCCTGCTCGGCGATGCCCACGGCTTCCCACATGCGCGCCATCCACTTCCGGTCAGGTGTCCTCAACCTGCAACGTACATCCTCTTGTTGGGCAGGTCAGGAGATGACACCTTCTCGCCGTCGGACTCTACGAGGAGCGTGGTGGGGAAAGTGGCACGTCGGGCGTGGCATTGGATGGCCGGGCTCCTGGTGATCGGATTGGTGGTGGCCGGGCTGGGGCTCGGCACCGCCGTGCCGAGCACCGCGGCACCCGGTGGAACGGATCCGAGCGGATCGTCATCGGCGGATCCGGCGCCGGTGACCGACCCTCGGTACGAGCCGGCGGCGTGCGCCTCGCTCACCGCCGCCGAGCGGAGCGCCAAGGTTCCGGTCGCCCGCTGCTTCGCGGTCGCGCTGGCCGCCGCGGCCGGCCGGACCCTGCGGCCGGACGCCGCGCCGCCGATCACGGCGATCAGCCCGGCCGCCCTCCAGCAGGCGTACCACCTGCCCGACGGCGGTGACGGCATGACCGTCGCGATCGTCGACGCCTACGGCTACTCCACGGCCGAGGCCGACCTCGCGGTCTACCGCAGCTACTACGGCCTGCGCGCCTGCACCACCGCCAACGGCTGCTTCACCAAGATCGACCAGCGCGGCGGCGCCAACTACCCGGCGGACGACAGCGGTTGGAGCGTCGAGACGGCGCTCGACCTGGACGCCGTGTCCAGCGTGTGCCCCAAGTGCAACATCCTGCTGGTGCAGGGCGACACCGCGAGCCTCGACGACCTCGGCACGGCGGTCGACACCGCCGCGGCGCGGCCCGGCGTGGTGGCGGTATCCAACTCCTACGGCCTCGACGGCGAGGACCCGGGCGTGGGCGCCTACGACCGCTACTACGACCACCCCGGCATCGCGATCACGGTCTCCGCGGGCGACACCGGCAACGTCCAGTCGTGGCCGGCGACCAACCCGAACGTGACCGCGGTCGGCGGCACCAACCTGACGAAGGACAGCAGCACCGCCCGCGGCTGGCACGAGTCGGCCTGGGGCACCGTGCGCGGCGGCGCCGGCGGCGGCTCGGGCTGCTCGCTGTACGAGCCGGCGCCGCTGTGGCAGAAGGACGTCGACACCTCGTGCGGCCCGCGCAAGGCGACCGCGGACATCTCCGCGGACGCCGACCCGGCCACCGGCCTCGGTGTCTACAACACGCTCGGCGCGGGCGGCTGGTCGCAGTACGGCGGCACCTCGCTGGCCGCGCCGCTGGTCGCGGGCATGTACGCGCTGGCCGGCAAGCCGACGCCGGGGACGTACCCGGCGTCCTACCCCTACGCGGCGACCTCGCAGTTCACCGATGTCACCGAGGGCGTGAACGGCCCCTGCGGCACCAAGCTCTGCCAGGCGGGACCGGGTTGGGACGGGCCGACCGGCCTGGGCACCCCGTACGGCGTCGCCGGACTGACCCAGGGCGCGACCGGCGAGATCGTCGGCACCGTGACCGACGCCGCGACCGGCAAGCCGGTGTCCGGCGTCGCGCTCAGCGCCACCGCCTCGGACAACCCCGGTGGCACCGCCTTCACCGCGACCACCGGTGACGACGGGCACTACGACCTGCACGCCCCGGCGGGCAGCTACTCGGTGACGGCCTCGATGTTCGGCTACGGGTCGAAGACCACCGACGGCGTCCAGGTCACCGTCGACCAGCAGGTGACCGGCGACTTCGCGCTGAACAAGCTTGCCGCGCGGACCGTGTCCGGCACCGTCACCGACGCCTCCGGCCACGGCTGGCCGATGCGCGCGAAGATCACCCTCGCCGACCACCCGGACGAGGCGGTCTACTCCGATCCGTACACCGGCCACTACGCGCTCTCGCTGCCGGCCGGCGCGGCCTACACGCTGCACGCGACCGCGGCCGACCTGTCCGGCTACGCCGCCTCCGACACGCCGGTCGACCTGACCACCGGCAGCGGCGCGGCGACCGCCGACATCGGCCTCGGCATCGACAAGAGCCTCTGCGTGGCCACCGGCTACGGCTGGAAGTACGACGGCGTCGGCACCGACTTCGAGGGCTGGACGGGGAAGACCCCGCAGAACGGCTGGACCGTCACCGACGCCAAGGGCAACGGTCAGACCTGGGCGTTCAGCGACCCCGGCAAGGCCAACAACCACACCGGCGGCAGCGGCAACTTCGCGATCGTCGACTCGGACTACTACGGCGCGGGCGCCGGGCAGGACACCAGCCTGGTCTCGCCGGTGATCGACCTCGGCGCGGTGGCCAACCCGAGCATCGGCTTCGACACCGACTACAACGGCGTCGGCGGCCAGACCGGCATGATCGACTACAGCATCGACGGCGGCCAGACCTGGACCAACGTCTGGACGAAGACGAGCATCGTCAGCGTCCGCGGACACGTCGACATCCCGATCCCGGGCGCCGCCGGCCAGTCGCAGGTGCAGGTGCGGTTCCACTTCACCGGCTACGGCGGTGCCTGGTGGGAGCTGGACAACGTGGTCGTCGGCCGCGGCCGGACCTGCGCGCCGACGCCCGGCGCCCTGGTCGCCGGCGTCGTCCGCGACCACAACACCGGCACCCCGCTCGTCGGGGCCACCGTCACCAGCGACGCCGCGCGCGACGAGTTCGGCGTCTCCACGGCGACCCCGGACGACGCGAACCTGCCCGACGGCTACTTCGCCTTCTTCACCACCCACACCGGCAACGCCGGTTTCACCGCGACCGACGGCCGCTACACGCCGGGCAAGGCCGCGCTCGACGTGACCGCGGACGGCGTGACCGAGCACGACTTCGACCTCGGCGCCGGGCACCTGACCGTGGACACCTCCGCGATCCGGCTGACGGGACAGATCGGGCAGACGAAGTCGACGACCTCGCTGACCAAGACGGTGACCTTCGGCAACGACGGCGCCGAGCCGGTGCACGTCAAACTGTCGGAGTCCGCGGCCGGTAACACCGCGGCGGGCACGCCCGCCTCGGGCGCCCCGGCGATGGTGCAGCCGGCCGACACCAGCTTCACCGACTCCGTGGCGCCGGCCGCCGCGCCGGCCGGCAAGGCGGCGCCGAGCGGTCAGCAGCAGCCGGCCGCGGCTCCGTGGACGCCGATCGCCGACTACGCGAGCCCGGTGATGGACAACGCGGTCGCCTCGCACGCGGGCAAGGTCTACGTGCTCGGCGGCAGCAGCGGCTCGGCGTCGTACGCCGCCGCCGGCGTCTACGACACCGCCGGCGGCGCGTGGTCGCCGATCGCCAACATGCCGGAGGCGCTCAACGGCTCCTCGGCCGGATTCGTCGGCAACACGCTTTACCTCACCGGTGGTTGGAACGCCGCCGGCGGCACGAGCAAACACACCTACGCCTACCGTCCGGCCGACAACACCTGGACCCGGGTGGCGGACCTGCCGGTCGGGCTGGCCGCGGCCGGAACCGCCGTCCTCGAAGGCAAGCTGTACGTCATCGGCGGCTGCACCACCGGCAGTTGCACGCCGACCTCCAAGGCGGTCTACAGCTACGACCCGACGGCGGACGCCTGGGCGACCGAACCCGCGTACCCGACCCTGGTCGCCTTCACCGCCTGCGGCGGCGTCGGCGGCGAGGTGGTGTGCGCCGGCGGCGTCAACGCCGACGCCAACAAGCCCATGACCTCCACCTACGCCCTGGTGCCCGGCGCCGGCGGCTGGACGCCGCAGGCGGCCCTGCCGGTGGACGCCTGGGGCGCGGCCTCGGCCACCTCGAACGGCCGGCTCCAGGTCATGGGCGGCTCCGTCAATGGCGGCACGTCGGTGACCAACCAGGGCTTCACCTACGACCCCGCGGCCGACCGGTGGACGGCGCTGCCGAACTCCGGCAACACGCTCTATCGCGGCGGAGCGGCCTGCGGCATCTACAAGATCGGCGGTACCCCCGGCGGGTTCAAGCCGGTGCCGTACGGCGAGGCGCTGCCCGGCTACGACGACTGCGGCGGCGACGTCGCGTGGCTGTCCGAGAACACCACCGAGTTCGATGTCGCGCCCGGCCGGCAGGTCACCGTCCAGGTGACCGGCGACGCCACCGGCATCACCCAGCCCGGTGACTTCGGCGCCTCCCTCGACATCGGCACCGACACGCCGTACGCCACCTCCGGGGTGGCCGTGACGATGCACGTCGACCCGCCCGCCTCGTGGGGCAAGGTCGCCGGCACCGTCGCCGACGCGGCCGGCGCGCCGGTCGGTGGATCGGTCGTCCAGATCTGCGGCCAGTGGTCGCAGAAGAGCGGCTGCGGCGCGGTCACCTACACCCTGCGGACCGACGCCACCGGCCACTACCAGCTGTGGCTCGACAAGAGCCTCAACTCGCTCGCGGTGCAGGTCACCAAGGACGGCTACAAGCCGCAGTTCCAGATCGTGAAGATCAAGCAGGGCCAGGTCAGCACCGTCGACTTCACCCTCGACATGCTCTGACACCGCTCCCCGCCACCGGCCGGTCCCCTCGGGGCGGGCCGGTGGCGGGGGCCCGACGGCCCCACCTCTCCACCCCCGCTGAACCGGCCGGACTCACCCTCCGGGGGTCCTGCCTGTCGTTTTCGCGCCGTGTCGTCAAGTCGTCATGCCTGCAACCGCGTCGATGCCGGCGCCGCTGCCGGCATCGGCGCGGTCATCGCCCGCCAACTCCCAGGAGCCTTCCGTGCGTCTGAGATCCCTCGCGGCCTCCGCCACCGTCGTGGCGATGGCCGCCCTGCTGCCGGTCACCGCCGTCCACGCGGCGACGCCGGCCGCGTCCCCGCCGTCCGGACTGCCCTCCGGTCCGGCCACCGCCGCCGCACCGGCCACCACGGTCACCGTCCCGCTGCCCACCGGAGACACGGTGACCGTCGAACGCTCCGGCGGCGCCCTGCGTTCGGCGACCGTCACTCCCGCACCCGGACGGGAGAACCTCGCCTTCACCACCAGCTCGGTGGGCGCCGGTGACGTGCAGGTCGTCCCGGAGGACGCCGAACCGCTGCTCGCCGCCGGGCGGATCGACCCCCGGCTGTTCGACGTGCAGGCACTGCTCGACGCCGGGTACGGCACCGACGGCACCACCGCCCGCGGCGCCGTCGACCTGATCGTGCAGCACGCCAGAGGCACCTCGGCCGCCGAACGGGCGCGCACCGCGGCCGGCAGCGCCGCCCATCCGCGGCGGTCGATTTCCCGCCTCGGCCTGACCCCGCTGGAACCCCGGGGCCGCGCCGACGCCGCCACCACCTGGAAGCACCTGACGGCCACCGGCGGCCGGTCGCTGGCCGGCGGCGCCGCCAAGGTGTGGCTCGACGGGCGGATGCACGTCGCGCTGGACAAGAGCGTCCCGCAGATCGACGCGCCCCGGGCGTGGTCGGACGGCTACACCGGCAAGGGCGTCACGGTCGCCGTCCTCGACAGCGGCGTGGACTTCGGCCACCCGGACCTGGCCGGCCGGGTCACCACCTCCGCCAACTTCCTCGGCGGCACCAGCGCGCAGGACGACAACGGGCACGGTACCCACGTCGCCTCCACCATCGCCGGCGTCGACACCACCTACCGCGGAGTCGCGCCCGACGCGTCGCTCGCCGTCGGCAAGGTCTGCGACAGCACCGGCACCTGCCCGACCTCGGCCCTGCTCGCGGGCATCGACTGGGCGGTCAACACCGTGCACGCCAAGGTCGTCAACATGAGCCTGGGCGGCCCCGCCGACGAGACCGACCCGGCCATCGCAGTGATCAACGACCTGTCGGCGCAGGACGGCACCCTGTTCGTGGTCGCCGCCGGCAACGACGGCGAGAACGGCCCCGGCTCCGTCGGCGCGCCCGCCATCGCCGACTCCGCGCTGGCCGTCGGCGCCGTCGACTCGAACGACGCGCTCGCCGCGTTCTCCAGTCGCGGGCCGCGCCCGAGTGACAACGCGGTCAAGCCCGACATCACCGCGCCCGGCGTGAACATCGTCGCGGCCAAGCTCGGCGGCGGACACGTCGCCAAGTCCGGTACGTCGATGGCCACCCCGCACGTCGCCGGCTCCGCCGCGCTCGTCGCCCAGGCGCACCCGGACTGGACCGGTGAGCAGATCAAGACCGCGCTCATGAACAGCGCCAAGCCCACCGCCAGGCTCTCCGCCTACCAGCAGGGGACCGGGCGGGTGGACGCCGGCCGCGCCGTCGAGCAGACCGTGCTGGCCAGTCCCGCCAACCTGACGACGGCGCAGGACTGGTCCCAGGACGCCGGCAAGGACAGCACGCACACCGTGACGTTCACCAACTCCGGTGACAACGCCACCACTCTCGACCTGGCGATCGAGAACCCCCTGTCGCCCACCGCCCAGCCGGGCAACGCGGGGCAGTTCGGTGTCGACCGCGACAGCGTCACCGTCCCCGCGCACGGCACCGCGGCCGCGAACGTCACGATGCGCGCCTCGATGCTGCCGCACGGCCCGTGGTCCGCGGTCCTCACCGCCTCCCATGGCGGCACGCCGGTCACCCGCACCCTCCTCGGCGTCAACAGCGCCGTCCCCAATCACCAGTTGACGGTGAAGGCGGTGCAGCGCGACGGCAGTCCGGCCACCGGCAGCGCGCTGCTCGTCAACCGCTGGACCGGTGACCGCTACCCGGTCCGGATCACCGCCGGCACCGGTACGGCGACGGTGCCCGAGGCTCAGTACTGGGCCGGCATGACCCTCGCCAGCGGTTCCGGCACGGACCGGAGCACCACCATGGCGGTCGCGTCGGTGACTCCGTTGACCGACACCGACGTGACGCTCGACGCCCGCACCGCCGCGCCGGTCCGCGTCGACGTCCACGACGACCGGGCCCAGGCCACCGCCGTGCAGGCCGCGTTGGCGCTGCCAGCCGGCTCCGGCACGTACACGATGAGCGTGGTGACCACCGGCGCCACCGCGGGACAGTCGCTGTACGCGACCCCGTTCGGTGAGGCGACGGCGAAGTACCGCACGTACGGTGTGTTCACGGCCAAGGGCGCCTCCTCGGCGGCCCCGAGCCCGTTCTTCTACCACGTGGCCCGGACCTGGACCGGCGGCGTGCCCGCCGACCCCGCGTTCTCCGTACGGCGCGGTGAACTCACCGACGTACGCGTCCACTTCCATGCCCAGGGCGTCCACGCGCTCGGCACCACCTCGGCCGCGCCGGACGACGATGTGCTGCTGCCGCTCAACATCGACCAGTCCGTCGCCTACCCGTCCACCGTGCACGACTACCGCACCGAAGGGCAGTGGCTGGACCGCGCCAACGTCGCCGGCCGCCACACCCTGGCCACCCCGTCGCAGACCTTCGGCCAACACGCCCTGCGCAGCCTGGACTTCGCCGCGCCGATCCTCGGCCCGGCGCTGCCCGCGGCGCCGTTCTACCGGCTGAACGACACCATGGTCTGGACCGCGACCCCGTGGTTCGCCGACGGTGACGGCCGCCGCGGCGGCACCGACTCCGGGGCGACCGGCACCCTCACCCTCGCCGAGGACGGCCAGCAGGTGGGCTCGTGGAACGCCCTGGGCGCCGGCAAGACCCTGACGGTCCCGGCCGGCGGCGGCCGCTACACCCTGAGCGCCGACATCACCCGCGCCCAGTCCTACGCCGCGCTCTCCACCCGCGTGCAGACCGTGTGGGGCTTCGACTCCGCGACGGACGACGGCTCGGGGACCCTGCTGCCGCTGATGGCCATCCGGTTCACCCCGTACGGGCTCGACGACTACGGCAACGCCGCGGCCGGTGCGACGACCCGCGTGGACGTGGCGGTCCAGCGGGTGGCCGGCTCCGCCGATGCCACCGTCGGCGACCCGAGCATGGAGGTGAGCTGGGACGACGGCGCCACCTGGGCGCCCGCCAGGGTCCACCCGGCCAACGGGCAGTCGGCGCCGCATGCCGATCTGACCGCCCCGGCCGGCGCGTCCTTCGCGACGATCCGCGCCAAGGTCACGGCGAGCGACGGCAGTTCGCTGACCCAGACCGTCACCCGGGCGTTCGGCGTCGCCTCGCCGCGGTGACCCGTCCGGGCGGCTGACCCCGGGCCGCCCTCTCCGGCAACCGGCAGCCCTCCGCGGCCGCCCCCTGTTCCCCCTGGTCCTGCGACGCCCACCGCGGCTCGCAGGACCGGGGGCCCATCCCGTCAGCTCCCCACCCTCAGGAGGGAACGTCTTGGCGACACTCGATGACCGTTCACGAAAGGGGCTCAGACGGCTGCTGGGCGTCGCGGCGACCGCTGCGACGCTCGCGCTGACCGTCCAGCTCCCGGCGCAGGCCGCGCCCGGAGCCGCGTCCGGGCACACGGCGGCGGCCGGCACGCAGCAGTCCGCCGCCGCGAGCAAGTCGACACCGGCGGTGAAGACCACCGCGCACCCGTCGCACCGTCTCTGCGCGCACTCCAAGAACCCGGCGCAGGCATCGTGTTCCGCGGTGGAGCGGGACGACGTCGCGCAGAGCAAGGCGCAGGTCAGGGCCAACGCCGACGCCGTGCCCTCCGGGTTCGGCCCGGCGGACCTTCAGGCCGCCTACAACCTGCCGTCGACCGGCGGCGCGGGGCAGACGGTCGCGATCGTCGACGCGTACGACGATCCGAACGCGGAGTCCGAACTCGCCGCGTACCGGCAGCAGTACGGGCTGCCGGCGTGCACCACCGCCAATGGCTGCTTCACCAAGCTCGACCAGCGCGGCGGCACCAAGTACCCGACGGCCAACTCCAGTTGGGCCGGGGAGATCGCGCTCGACATCCAGATGGTCAGCGCGATCTGCCCCGACTGCAAGATCATGCTGGTGGAGGCGGACAGCGCCTCGATGGACAACCTCGGCACCGCGGTGGACACCGCCGTCGCCCAGGGCGCCGGGTTCGTCTCCAACAGCTACGGCGGGGCCGAGGATCCCTCCGACCCGCAGGCGGACTCCGCGTACTACGACCACCCGGGCGTCGTGATCACCGCCAGCTCCGGTGACGACGGCTACGGGGTGAGCTACCCCGCGGCCTCGCCGTTGGTGACCGCGGTCGGCGGCACCTCGCTGGTGCGCGACGACTCCTCCGCCCGCGGCTGGTCGGAGTCCGCGTGGAGCGGCGCCGGCAGCGGCTGCTCGCACTACGGGACGAAGCCGGCCGTCCAGACCGACAGCGGCTGCGCCGCGCGCACCGTCGCCGACGTGTCCGCGGTCGCCGACCCGAACACCGGCGTCGCCGTCTACTCGGCCTCGGCCTGGCACGTGTTCGGCGGCACCAGCGTCGCCTCCCCGGTCATCGCCGGGGTCTACGCGCTGGCCGGCGCGGCGCCGGCCGGGTCGTACCCGATGACCTTCCCGTACGGCCGTCCGCAGGCGCTCAACGACGTGACGTCGGGCTCCAACGGATCGTGCGGTGGCAGCTACCTGTGCACCGCCGGCACCGGCTACGACGGCCCGACCGGCCTCGGGACGCCCAACGGCGTCGCGGCGTTCACCAGCGGCCCGCACGCCGTGGTCCAGGGCACGGTCACCGACGGCGCCACCGGCAAGCCGATCGCCGGCGCGCTGGTCACCGCCGGGGACACCCGGGTGAGCAGCGCGGCCGACGGCACGTACGCGCTGACGGTCAGCCCCGGCACGTACGACATCGCGATCGCCAAGTTCGGCTACGCGACGAAGACGTTCACCGGTGTCGCGCTGACCGACGGTCAGACCCTCACCGAGGACGCGGCCCTGACCGCCAAGGCGACGGTGAAGATCACCGGCACCGTGACGGACGCCGCCGGCCACGGCTGGCCGCTCTACGCCACCGTCCAGGTCAAGGGCGAGCCGAGCAGCGCCGTGCACACCGACCCGGCCACCGGCCACTACACGCTGAGCGTCCCGGCGGACGGCAGCTACACCCTGCAGACCGCCGCCGCCTACGCCGGGTACACCCAGCCGGAGAGCAGCGTCACGGTGGGCGGCAGCGACCTCACCCAGGACGTCGCCGTCCCGGTCGACGAGGGATGCACCGCCGCCGGCTACTCGCTCCAGACGCACGGCGACAGCCAGGACTTCAGCACCGCGTCCGGCGCGACGCCGCCCGACGGCTGGACCGTCACCGACGACGCGGGCACCGGCCAGACCTGGCGCTTCGACTCCACCCGCGGCAACTCGACCACCGGATCGGGCACCTTCGCGATGGTGGACAGCCGGACCTACGGGGCCACCGGGACGCAGGACACCTCGCTGGTCAGCCCGGTGTACGACATGAGCACCCAGACGCACCCCTACGTCTCGTTCGCCACCTGGTACGAGGGGTACAAGAACAGCACCGCAGACGTGGACCTGAGCCTGGACGGCGGCACCACGTGGACGACCGCGGGCGAATGGACCAACACGGCCAACCGCGGCCACGTCGCGCGCTTCGACCTGCCGCAGGCGGCGGGCCACAGCGACGTCCGGGTGCGGTTCCGCTACCTCGGGGCGTACTCCTACTACTGGGAGGTCGACAACGTCTTCATCGGCGGCCAGACCTGCGACCTGGTCCCCGGTGACCTGGTCGTCGGCCAGGTGACCGACAAGAACACCGGCAACGGCGTGGCCGGCGCGAGCGTGGTCTCCGCCGACAAGCCGGCCGAGTCCGCCACCTCCGCGCCGACCCCGGACGACCCCGCGCTCGGCGACGGCTTCTACTGGTTCTTCTCCACCCTCACCGGCACGCACCCGCTGACGGTGTCCGCGGGTCACTACTCGGCGGCGACCTCGCCGGTCACCCTGACCGCCGACCGCGCCAACACCGCGGACGTCGCCCTGAACGCCGGGCGGCTGTCGGTCAGTTCGTCCTCCGTAGCCAGGACGCTGGCCTGGCAGGGCAGCGGCTCGTCCACCGTCACGGTCACCAACACCGGGACCGCGGACGCCGTGGTGAACCTCGACGAGCAGGACCGCGGCTTCACCATGCAGAGCCGGTCGGCCGGCGCCGCGGACCAGGAGATCCCGGGCACCTACACGCCCGGGTTCATCGACCCGGCCCGCCGCACCACCGCCGCGCCCGCCGAGGCCGGCCCGGCCGCGCCTCCGTGGACCACGCTGGCGAACCTGCCGACCGCGGTCATGGACAACGCCGCAGCCACCGCGCCCGACGGCAAGGTCTACAGCGTCGGCGGGCTGAACGGGACCTCGATCCTCTCCGCGGTCACGGTGTACGACCCGGAGACGACCGCCTGGTCGGCCGTCGCCGACCCCGGGGTGCAGCGCGAGGCGCCGCAGGCCGCCTTCATGAACGGCAAGCTGTACGTCACCGGCGGATGGTCGGGCACCGGCGTGACCACGCAGTCCACGCAGGCGTACGACCCGGCGACCGGCACCTGGGCGAAGGTCGCGGACATCCCGCGCGGCTTCGCGGGCGCCGGTTCCGCGGTCGTCGGCGGCAAGTGGTACATCGTCGGCGGCTGCGCCGCGTCCTGCGGTGCGGCCGCGGTCGAGGTCTACGACCCGGCGACCGACACCTGGAGCGCCGCGGCCGACTACCCGGAGACCACGGCCTGGCTGGGCTGCGGCGGCATCGGCAGCGCGCTGTACTGCGCCGGCGGCTACAACGGCAGCACCGCCTCCACCCACGCCTACAGCTACGACCCGGTGACCGACACGTGGACGCGGCTGCCCGACATGCCGTTCGACCTGTGGGGCATGGGCGCGGCGGGCGCGGGCGGCAAGCTGCTGCTGTCCGCCGGGGTGACCGGTCAGAGCACCCTGCTGACCAACAAGGGCACCTCCTACGACCCGCTGACGAACACCTGGACGGCACTGCCCAACTCCAACGCCGCCCTGTACCGCGCCGGCAGCACCTGCGGCTTCTACAAGGTCGGTGGTTCCGGCGGCAGCTACGCCCCGAGCAGCAACGTCGAGATGCTGCCCGGGTACGGCGACTGCACCGGCGCCACCGACGTCGGCTGGCTGTCCGCCGACCCGACGTCGATCACGCTGGCGCCCGGTCAGTCCACGACCGTGAAGGTCACCATGGACGCCTCGGGTTCGGCGATCAACCAGCCCGGCACGTACGCGGCCGCGCTGTCGGTCCGGCAGAGCACGCCGTACCAGGTCGCCCCGATCGCCGTGGCGATGACCGTGCAGCCGCCCAAGTCCTGGGGCAAGATCACCGGAACGGTCACCGGGGCGCTCTGCTCCGCCGGTCCCGCGCCGCTCAGGGCCGCGACCGTGCAGATCGACGGATGGGCCCAGAGCTTCACGCTGAAGACCGACGCGGACGGGCGCTACCAGCTGTGGCTGGACGTCCGGAACAACCCGCTCATGGTCACCGCCGCCAAGGACGGCTGGGCACCGCATCCTGCCTCGGCCAAGGTCAAGCGAGGACAGACCACCGTCCTCGACTTCGCCCTGCACCCGGACCACGCCTGCGCCTAGGAAGGGGACTCCCTGAAGGGGTGCGGTGCGACTACAGCCATCCGCGCTGGGCCGCCCGCACCCCGGCCTGGAACCTGCCCGTGCTGCCCAGCCGGTCCTGGAGCACGCGGACCCGGCGCCGCAGCGTCCGCACGCTGACGCCGAACTGCCGGGCGATGGACTCGTCGGTCATACCGGCGCCCAGCAGTTCCACCAACTCCTGCTCGCCCGCGTCGAGTCCGCCGTCGCGCAGCAGCTCGCGGTCCGGGAACCGGCCGCGGCTGCGCACGGGTGCCCCCTGCCTCCACAACGCCTCGAACAGCGCCTGCAGCGCGTTCACCAGCGCCGACCCGTGGACGACCAGAGCGCGGTGACCGTGAATGCTCTCGTCCACGGTGAGCGGCAGCAGTGCCGAGCGGCGGTCGATCAGCAGCAGTTTCAGCGGCGCCTCGGCCAGCACGCGAGCCTCCTCGCCGCCGGCGACCATCGCGGTGATGTGCGCCAGCCGGGCCGGGTTGCCGAGGACGGCCGCCGCGTAAAGGGAGCGGAACCGTACGCCGCGCGCCAGCGCCTCCGCCTCGGCCAGGGCCATCGGCTCCTGCGCGCCCACGTACGG
>Ga0131853_10009561_pt1 | contig 17741 bp, 17 predicted proteins | sample TergutLab28metaG_FD_92764 | JGI IMG/M metagenome (GOLD analysis project Ga0131853, IMG submission 92764) | Labiotermes labralis P1 segment gut microbial communities from Petit-Saut dam, French Guiana - Lab288 P1 (version 2) (version 2) | ecosystem: Host-associated > Arthropoda: Insects >... | reverse complement strand
GTTCGGGCCGAAGCCGCTTTCGAGGTTGAAGACCGCCTTCAGGCCGTTGCCGAGGTCTTCCTGACCGCGCAGGCCCCAACGCGACGGCACTTCGCCCGTGAGCGGCGACATGCCCACGAAGGTACCGCCCGAGTTGGAGGCATGGTTATAGGCTTCCACGCCCGTATCCATGATGCCGTACAGCGTGACGCTGCTCTGGGCGTGTGCCGCCCCGGCTGCCAGCACGAGGCCGGCCGCTGCAAGTAGCTTCTTCATCTTCTAGTGTCTCCAGTTGTTGCAGTTGTTATAGATAGGTAGTGCATCGTCCACGCTCGCTGGCGAGCGAGCGTGGGTCGAACCTTTATTGCCGGACCATCGTGAAGCGGGCACGCCGCTCCGCAATGCGCCAGCCCGATTCCGTCTTCACGAAGCGATCGTGAAACTCCCCGACAACCTGACGCGCCGCCGCCGGACGCCCAAACGGTCCGGCTTCGTCCGCCGCAGACGCGCTCCACAGCAGCACGCTGCTCGTGCCGCTGGCTTCGTTCTCCGACTGCACGTCGACCAGCACGTTGGCGACGAGGTGGCAGGTGAGGCGATCCGCGGGCTTGTCCGCATACGCGGCGGCGATGACCGCGCGTCCTTCGAGGCGGCTGCCGTCCGGGCGGATCATGACGCCGTCGTCCGCGAACAGTTCGGCCAGACCTGCCGCGTCGCGTGCATCGTTAAGCACAGCGAACTTCACGATCAGATCCTGGCAAGCCAGTTTTGCCGCAAGCGTGCTTTCCGGGGTCATTGCGGCGCCTCCATTTGCAGCCAGCGTGCGAGCGCATCGGCCACCGCCTGCGGCGTTTCCATCGTCACCATGTGACCCGAGTGCTCGATGATTTCCAGCGCCGCGTGACCGATCAAATCGCGCATCTCCACGTGCCGCTCGGGCGGGGCCCAGCTATCGTCGCGCCCGCACAGCACGAGCGTCGGGCAACGGAGTTGGCCGAGCACCGGCGTCGCGTCGGGGCGGCCCAGCAGCGCGCGGACCTGCGCCTCGAACTGTTCGATGCCGCTGCGCTCGATCATGTCGAGAATCGACTCGAACAACGGCGTGCCGAGCCAGTCCGGGTGCACCATGCCCTTCGCCCAGACGGCGCCCATCGCGCGCATCCCCTCGGTGCGGGCCTGCTCGCGCAGCGCGAAGCGTCCTGCGCGTTCGCGCTCGCCCGCTTCGCCCTCGGCCACCGCCTGAAAGCCGGTATCGAGCAGCGCCAGCCGCGTCACGCGCTCCGGCGCCTGACGCACGACTTCGAGCGCGATGCGCCCGCCCATCGAATGGCCCGCCAGCGCAAAGCGCGGCTCCTTCACCGTGTCGAGCACGTGGGCGGCCATCGCTTCGAAATTGTCGAGACGGCCCCACGCCACGACCCGGCAGTCGGCCTGCGACTGCAACAGCGCGGCGGTCGGTTCCCACGCCGCGTAGTCGCACATCAGCCCCGGCAGCAACACCAGAACCGGACGCGAATCACTCATACGGAGTCCTCACTCGATTGGCGGGTGGCAGCGAACCGGCGCTTCATCCGAGCCGTTCCGTAACAGTCGGCGTGAGGCGCATCAGGCCTTCCGCGTACTTGATGTCGCGCGCGGCGGTGATGCCGATGTTGCGTTTGGCCTGCACGCCGCGTTGCAGCGCCACGCGCGTGTAGTACTCCCACAGATGTTCCTGACCGGCCATGCATTGGATGGCGGCCATTTTCTTGTCCCACACCTGCGTGATGTCGATGAACGTGTTGGGGATCCACTCGCACTGTTCGGTCTGATGCGGCTCGAACGCGTACACGGCCGGTGCGCCGATGATCTTCTGGCCCGGGTTGTGGCCTTCCGCCTGGGCGATGATTCGCGCTTCCTGCGTGACGTGCATCGCGAGCGGGTGATCGAAGTTGTACGGGTCCTTCTCCGAATGGCTCAGCACGAATTCCGGCTGCAGGTCGCGGAACACGTCGACGAGGCGGAACATCGCTTCGTCGGAGACGCGCAGCGGGTAATCGCCGAGATCGAAGAATTCGATTTCGCAGCCGAGCACGTCGGCCGCGCGCTGCGCTTCTTCGCGACGTGCCGCCTTGACGGTCGCCTCGGTCATCTGCGGGCCCTTGCGCCAGAGCTTGGCGGACTCGCCGCGCTCACCGAACGCGAGGCACACGACCTTCATGCGATAGCCCTGCGCGACGTGCGCGGCGATCGTGCCGGCCGAGCGCCAGACGAAATCCGCCGAGTGTGCGCTGACGACGAGGCCGGTTTTGCCTGCGTGAGTAGAAGAAACAGAAGTCGTGCTCATGATGTCGATTCAAACAGCCAGTTATTGTTGATTCATGGGTCACGCGGCGCCTGGACCGCGCTTGGACCAGGCTTGACCGCGCTTGACCGTGACGGACGATATCGGGTCGCTTTCGTGCCAAGGATCCCGGGCGAGGGATCCCTACGTATGACAAACAAGATTAATGACCCGCCGGGATCCCGTCGAATGCAACTCTCTGGTGGCGCGTTGCGTTTTGCGTATACCCCCGGGGTATCCCGTAAGGGGTTGCGATGGTTTGGAGGGTGGTCGATGCCGGAGCGGCTCAGGCGAGGTTGGGAACCTCGACCGATACGGCGCGCAGTTCTTCGATCAACGCGAGCACATCGGGGGAAAGTACGCTGTCACTGCGTGTGGCCACGCCGATCAAACGGGTCGCGCCGCGCACGGGCACAGGTAGGACGGCCAGTTCGCCGCTGCGCAATTCCTCGCAGATCTGCACGGGCGACATCAGCGCGAGCCGGTCGCTATCGGACAGGAGGCCGCGCAGGACTGCGTAGTTGTTGACCTGCAGTTGCGTCCTCGGCGGCGCGAGGCCGTCGTTGGCGAATGCGCGTGTAAAAGTCTCGCGCCCCGGCGTGCCCGGCAGCGGCGCGATCCAGTCATAGCCGGCCAGATCGGCGAGCGTCGCCATCGGCCGGTCGAACGCCGGATGGCCGGCGCGCGCGACGACTCTCAACGAGTCGTCGAACAGCGCTTCCTGATGAATGTCCGCGGGCACGCCGCGCGTGCGCAGCGCGCCGACGATCATGTCGACGTCCGCGTGTTGAAGCTGGCGCACGAGGGCGTCGTAGGTGCCGTCGACGACGGTCACGGTCAGGTGCGGATACTTGCTCATCAGGCGTTCCATCGCGCGCGGCAACAGAAAGCCGCACGACAGCGGCAAGGCGGCCACGATCACCGAGCCGTGCTGGCGCCCGCCAAAGCGGCCCAGTTCGTCCTCGGCGAGCACGAGTTCCGACAACGCGCGCTTGACCGGCGCGAGCAAGGCGCGCCCGTCCTCGGTCAGTTCGGTGCCCTTGGGCGTGCGGCGCAGCAGCTTCATGCCGGCCAGCGCTTCGATCTGGTCGAGATTGCGCTGGATGGTCGGCTGCGAGCATTGCAGACGCTGCGCGGCCAAGGCGCCGCTGCCGCAATCGGCGACGGCGACGAAGCTCGTCAGTTGCGGCGAGGTCACGACGGCCGCGAAGCGCTGGGCGCCGCGCTCGGCGCCTTCGGCGCGCGGAGTGCGCGCCAGCACCTCGCGATAACCGTTGGCGAGTTCATTGAGCGCGCGCCGCGCCCGCACGCCGAGCAGCGTGCCCGCCGGTTTGGGCACGAGACCGCGCACGGTGCGCTGGAACAGCGCGAAACCGAGTTCGCTTTCGACGTCCGCGATCGCGCGTCCGACCGCTGACGGCGACAGATGCAGCACGCGCGCGGCCTGCGTGACGGAGTCGTGCTCGATGACGGCGACGACGGCCCGCAAGGCCCTGAGCTTGCGATGCAGGGTACCGCCGACGCTCACACTGGGCGCCGCACGGCCCCATGCATCGGGCGTCGCGGGGTCAGGCTGACGCACGTTCAGACCATCGTCGGAACGCGACGCGTGGCGAGAAACTCATCGAGCGTTTCGCCGCGCATGCTCGCATAGACCTCGAGATTGGACTTGCGCGCGACACGCGCGAACTTCTCCAGCACGAAGAAGTTCACGCCATGCCGCACGAGCCCGATCCAGTCGCGCTGCTCGACCATCGTCTTCTCTTGCGCGGTGAGACCGGCGGCCGTCATCACGGCGTCCGGATCCTGCAAAAAAGCCTCGCGATAAGCCGCGCCGATCATGTTCCAGAAGAACCGGTTCAGCTTCAGCGTGCGGTTGCTGGTGCGCAGATCGAATGCATAAGTACCGTCGATCTGCTCGATGCCTTCGAGTTGCGGATTCATTTGGCCTCCTCGAAGACCGCGACGGTCATCGCGGTCGTCATGCCGAGGTAATAGTTCATATGCACACGCTTGACGTTTTCGCCGAGCGCACCGCGCATCGACAGCCACATGATCTGCTCGACGCTCTCCGCGCCGCCGCGCTTGATGTAATCGGCGTGGCGCAGTTGGGTCAGCTGTTCGGGATCCCGTTCGAGCAGATCGAGGAACTCGCGATCCCACTCCTCGTTGTTGAAGCCCGTGCGCTCGCCGTGAATCTGGTGCGACAGGCCGCCGGTGCCGACCACCACCACGCGCAGATCCTCCGGATACGACTCGATCGCGCGGCGCACCGCCTGGCCGAGACGGAAGCAGCGCCGCCCCGTGGGCAGCGGATACTGCAGCACGTTGACGGCGATCGGCACGATGGTGCCGGGCCAGTCGGGCTCGTGCGGCCACATCAGCGGCAGCGGCGAGGTGCAGCCGTGGTCGATCGGCTTTTCCTGGAACACGGCCATGTCGAACTCGTCGTTGACGAGCGATTCGGCGATGTGCGCCTGCAGGCCGACATTGCCGCGCAGCGGCGGCAGCGGACGCGGGCCCGCGCCTTCGTCGGCGATCGGGAACGACTCGCCGATACCGATCGCGAAGGTCGGGTACAGATCGAAGAAGAACGTCATGCAGTGGTCGTTGTAGAAAAACACGAGCACGTCGGCCTGTTTCTCGGCGAGCCAGCGGGCGACCGGTTCGTAGCCCTGAAAGAGCGGCGCCCAGGCCGGATGCTCCTGCTTGCCCTTGTCGTAGGCGAGGCCGATGGTCGGCACGTGCGACGTACCGATTCCTCCGATGATTGTTGCCATGAATGCGACTCCCGATGAATAGAGGCACGCGGCGCAATGCGCGCGATTTTCGATAGGTGCGATCCTATATTGGATCCCGAACCGGGTTAAATCAGGGTTTATGCGGGTGTCGTTCGCGGCTTTTTGGATCCAATAATTCAGCCCATCCTGAAAGAAGCTTGGGCGGCCACGCCATTTCGGCCGCCTTTTATGAGGAACACGATGCTTCACGCGACACCGACCATCCTGCAACTGCGCGAAATGATCCTGAACGGCGATCTCGAACCCGGAGAGCGCGTGAAGGAAGCGCAGATTGCCGAGCAATTGGGGGTGTCGCGCATGCCCGTGCGTCAGGCGCTGCCGCTGCTCGCGCAGGAAGGCCTGCTCGTGCGTTCGGGCAACCGGGGCTATGCGGTACGCGAATTCACGCATGGCGAAAGCTTGCAGGCGCTGCGCCTGCGCGGTGCGCTCGAAGGCTTTGCGGCGCGCACGCTCGCCGAACAGGGCGCGAGCCCCGCGCTGCTTAAAAGCCTCGAAGCCTGCCTCGCGGACGGCGACGCCCTGCTCGCGCCGCGCTTGATGACATCCGAAGTCCAGATCGAATACGCGCAGATGAATGCGCGCTTTCACGAACTCATCGTGAACGGCACGCAGTCGGCGCTGCTCGAAAATTTCGTCTCGCGCTGCAACCTCGTGGCATTCGTCGCACCTGGCAGCGTCGCATTCGGCCACGCCGACCCGCAACTGTCCATCGACCTCCTGACTTACGCGCATCGGCAGCATCACGCGATCGTCGACGCCGTTCGCGAACGCCAGGCCGATCGTGCCGAGTTCATGTGTCGAGAACATATCGTGACCCAGGAACACAGCATGGGATCGTGAGACTTGCATGAAGCCCGCGTGAAATCTGACAAGCAGTCCTGAACTAAATCTGAGAGCAAGGCGCGCAGCGCGCCAAGGAGGAGAGAATGACGTTCCTGAAAAATACGTGGTACGTAGCGTGCAGAACCAACGAGATCGAGGGCAAGCCGCTCGGCCGCAAGATCTGCAACGAGTCGATGGTGATCTTCCGCGGCGCCAACAACGAAGTGTCGGCGCTCGAAGACTTCTGCCCGCACCGCGGCGCGCCGCTCTCGCTCGGCTTCGCGCGCGGCGGCAACCTCGTGTGCGGCTACCACGGCCTCGAAGTCGGCACCGACGGACGCTGCGCGAAGATGGTGGGCCAGCGTGTCGGCGGCTTCCCCACGGTGAAGCGCTACCCGGCCGTCGAGCGCTACGGCTTCATCTGGGTCTGGCCCGGCGACGCCGAACAGGCCGATCCGGCCGCCATTCCGCACTACGAATGGGGCGTCAGCGACGAATGGGCCTATGACGGCGGCATGTATCACGTCAAATGCGATTACCGCCTGATGATCGACAATCTGATGGACCTGACGCACGAAACGTACGTGCACTCGACGAGCATCGGCCAGGACGAGATCGAAGAAGCGCCGCCCGAAACCACCGTCGACGGCCACACGGTCATCACGAGCCGCCACATGAAGAACATCAAGGCGCCGCCGTTCTGGGCCAGCGCGCTGCGCGCGAACGGTCTCGACGGCGACGTGCCGTGCGACCGCTGGCAGATCTGCCGCTTCACGCCGCCTAGCCACGTGATGATCGACGTCGGCGTGGCGCACGCGGGCAAGGGCGGCTTCGATGCCGCGCCCGAGCACAAGGCGGGCAGCATCGTCGTGGACTTCATCACGCCGGAGACGGAAACGTCGATCTGGTATTTCTGGGGCATGGCGCGCAATTTCCGTCCTCAGGACACCGAATTGACCGACATGATCCGCAAGGGTCAGGGCGGAATTTTCGCGGAAGACCAGGAAATGCTCGAATCGCAGCAGCGCAACCTGTCGACCTGGCCCGAGCGCCAGTTGCTTAAATTGAACATCGATTCGGGTGGCGTACAATCGCGAAAGATTCTCGATCGTCTGATTCAGGAAGAACTCGCAAACAAGGCAGAGCGCAAGTGAACATGAAGGTTTTACTCGCACAGAAGCACACGGCAGCAGAAGACATCTGTGTGTTTGAATTGGTCAGTCCCGACGGTGCGCCGTTGCCCGCCTTCGAGGCCGGCGCGCATATCGACGTCAACCTCGCTAACGGGCTGGTTCGGCAATACTCGCTCTGCAATGCGCCGGGCGAGACGCATCGCTACCAGATCGGCGTGCTGCGCGATCCGGCGTCGCGCGGCGGCTCGACCGCCATGCATGCGCTGGAGCCGGGCATGGCGCTCGAAATCAGCGCACCGCGCAATCACTTCGCGCTCGACGCCAAAGCATCGCATTCGATCCTGCTCGCGGGCGGCATTGGCGTCACGCCGATTCTCTGCATGGCTGAACAGCTTGCTGCGAGCGATGCATCGTTCGAACTGCACTATTGCACGCGTTCGCCCGAGCGCACCGCGTTCGCCGAGCGCTTCGCCGCGCAAGACCTGCAGCCGCGCGCGCGGATCTATCACGACGTCGACGCGCCCGAGCAGCGCATCGATCTCGACGCCGTCGTCGCCGCGCCCGAGGCGGGCAAGCATCTCTATGTCTGCGGTCCGGCGGGTTTCATCGACGCCGTGCTCACGCGCGCCAAGGCCGCGGGCTGGCAGGACGCCAATCTGCACCGCGAGTATTTCGCGGCCGCGCCGCAACCGGCCGCCGAGAGCGGATGGTTCAAAGTGCAGATCCAGAGCACCGGCCAGATCATCGACGTCGAGCCGGAACAGACGATCACCGAGGCACTGTCGGCCAACGGCGTCGACATCTTGACGTCGTGCGAACAAGGCGTGTGCGGAACCTGTCTCACGCGCGTGATCTCGGGCGAGCCCGAGCATCGCGACTGCTACCTCACCGACGAGGAGCACGCGGCGAACGATCAGATTCTGCCCTGCTGTTCGCGCTCGCGTTCGCCGCTTCTCGTGCTCGATCTGTAAATCGAGCGCCGCGGGTCATCAACCCAAAAGCAAAACGCGCTGCCCGGAGCCATCCGGTGCAGCGCGTTTTTTTGTGTGCTCGGCGATTAGCGAGCGCTTTCAGTTGCGCCAGGCGCGCGTCTCGTTCAGTTGCCGCGATGTCTCGCGCAGCAGCGCGATCTGTGCGGCCGTCACCGCCAGCAGATCGTCGCCGACGAGCGGATATTCGATCGCCCAGGTAATCCCGGCCGCCATCGGCGCCATCACGCTGCGCCACGCCGCGACGGACTCGGTCAGCGGCACCGCCACCCATTTGGCCGGCAGACGCTGCACGCCCTTGCAATGCAGGTACGTCACGCGGCCGGCAAACGCATCGGCGGCCGCGAGCGAACACTCGCCCACGTAATGCCAGTTGCCCATGTCGAACGTCATGCCGAGCGGCAGGCGAGCCTCGTCGCAGCCGGCGAAAAAGCGCATCAGCGCACCGATGGAACCCGCGCTGACGGTCTGGTCGTTTTCGATCACCAGCGTCACCGCATGCTGCGAGAGCCGTTCGCGCAGCGTCGCAAATGAAACCGACGAACCCGCGCCAAAGCCGCCAATCGACATCTTGAGCCGCGTCGCGCCGAGCAGCGCCGCATGTTCGAGCGCTTCGCTCAAGGCGGCATCGTCGAGCGCGCCATCGGCACGCCACAAACCATGCGGGCTCGAATACACGACCTGCATGCCGAGGCTGCGCACGCACTCGCGCAACGCGGGCAACTCGGCCTGAGCATCGCGCAGCAGTTCGCCGCGCACCTCGACGCCATCGGCACCCGCGGCATGAGAGAGTTCAGTGAAATAAAGCTGGCCGTGGCGCAATACTTCGGCGGCGCCAAAGGCCGTCAACGAAATCAGTACAGGAGACGACTGCGTTACTGCCATATTCAGGACACCTTGTGTTCGCCGTGATGCGAACTCAGGATCTGTCCGAGGAACGCGCGCGTGCGCGGGTCCGTGGGCTGGCCGAAGAACTGCGCCGGCGGCGCCTCTTCGACGATGCGGCCATCGGCCATGAAAATCACGCGGTCGGCCACGCTGCGCGCAAAGCCCATTTCGTGCGTCACGCAGAGCATCGTCATGCCTTCTTCAGCGAGACCGATCATCGTGTCGAGCACTTCCTTGACCATCTCCGGGTCGAGCGCCGAAGTCGGCTCGTCGAACAGCATGATGCGCGGGCTCATGCACAGCGCGCGTGCGATCGCCACACGCTGCTGCTGGCCGCCCGAAAGCTGGCTCGGATATTTGTGGGCCTGATCGGGGATGCGCACCCGCGTCAGGTACTGCATGGCGATCGCCTCGGCGTCGGCCTTCGACATGCCGCGCACGCGCTTGGGCGCGAGCGTGCAGTTCTCGAGGATCGTCAGATGGGGAAACAGGTTGAACTGCTGGAACACCATGCCCACTTCCTGGCGTGCGGCATCGGCCGCGCGCCCGCCCTGGGACAGGTCCACGCCATCGACGACGATGCGCCCTTGCTGGATCGTCTCGAGCTGATTGATACAGCGGATCAGCGTCGACTTGCCCGAGCCCGAGGGGCCGCAGATCACGATACGCTCACCCGGCTTCACGCTCAGGTTGATGTCGTTGAGCACATGGAACTGGCCGTACCATTTCTCCACATGTTCCATGCGGATGATGGCATCGTCGCCAGTTGCGGGTCGCTTGTCGGTGGTTTGCATCATTGGGCATCCAGAATGAACCGGCGCCACCGTGGCGCCGGGTTCGATAGCTGACCGGGAAGCAGGCAGCGTCTTACGTTATTACTGCATCTTGGGCAGATCGACGCCCAGCCACTTCTGGTACAGCTTGTTGAGCTGGCCATTGGCCGTGTTGCGCGCGACGAACTCGTTGACCGTCTTCAGCAGCACCGGATCGTTCTGGCGCATCGCGATACCCATGTCCTGCTGCACGAGGTTGAACTTCTGTGCGTACTGGCCGGGGGCGCGCTTGTTGATCGCCGAAGCCACCGTCACCGAGCAGCCGATCGCGTCGACCTGGCCTGCCAGCAGTGCCTGCATGGCCGAAGCGTCGTCGTCGAAGCGGCGGATGTCCGTTCCCGGGGGCGCAATCTTCGTGATCGCGACGTCCTGCGTGCTCGCGCGCGCAACGCCAACGCGCAGGCCCTTCAGGTCGGCAGCCGCCTTGATCGGCGCGCCGGTCTTGCCGAGCAGCACGATCGTTGCAGCGGCGTACGGGTCGGAGAACTGCACCTGCTTGGCGCGCTCCGGCGTGATCGCGAGCGATGCCACCAGCAGATCGACCTTGTTGGTCAGCAGGTAGGGGATGCGGTTCGGGCCCGTCACCGGGATGATGTTGGCCTTCACGCCGAGGTCGTGGGCGAGCAGCTTGGCCACGTCGGCGTCATAGCCGTCGGGCTGGTTCTGCGCGTTCGTGGTGCCGTACGGGGGGAAGTCCACCAGCATGCCGATGGTGATCTCGCCCTTCTGCTTGATGTTTTGCAGCGTGTCGGCCGATGCGAACGGCGACACGAGCGACAGGCTGGCCGCGAGGCCGAGCGAAGCAAGACTGAGCGAGAATGCGCGACGGGTGATTCGGGCCATCATGGTCTCCAATGTATGACGTCAGGTTGTGGTGATACGTGCTGCGAGATTAAAAAATGAGTACAACTTAGCGTGCCAGCGCGGTCTTGCGGCGCCGCTCGAGACGAGCGGCCAGCAGCGACAGCGGCCAGCACAGGACAAAATAAACCGCGCCCACGGTCGAGAACACTTTAAGCGCTTCGAACGTGGCGTTGTTGACCACCTGTCCGGCGCGCGTGACCTCGGTAAAGCCGATGATCGCGGCCAGCGACGTGCCCTTGATGATCTGCACGAGGTAGCCGACGGTCGGCGGCACGGCGATCTTGAGCGCCTGCGGCAACACCACGAAGCGCATGCGGTCGAGGTACGACAACGACAGCGCCTGGGCCGCTTCGAACTGTCCGTGCGGCACCGCTTCGATACAGCCGCGCCAGATTTCGCCGAGGAACGCGCCGCTATTGAGCACGAGCGCGACGCTCGCGGCCGGCAGCGGATTCAGATCGAAGCCGAGCACGGGCGCGCCGAAGAAGATCAGGAACAGTTGCAGCAGCAGCGGCGTGCCCTGAAACACCTTGATGAAAACCTGCGAAGCACGGCGCAGGAACGGCGCGTGGGCCGTGCGGGCGAGCGCCAGCAACAGGCCGAGCACGCCGCCGCCGGCGAAGGCGATGACGGACAGGATCACCGTCCAGCGGGCTGCCGCGACGATGAACCACAGATCGAGAAAACCGAAAGTACGCATGGGAATGAGGCTCCTGGTCCGCTTAGCGACGGTCGGGGTAATTGAGCGCGTGCTCGTACACCACGCGGAACAGCGCCGAAAACACGAGCGACAGAATCAGGTAAATGCCCGTCACCACGAGATAGATCTCGAAGCTACGGAACGTCTGCGATTGCAGCGTGGCCGCCACCGAAGTCAGGTCGTCGGCGGAAATCACCGACACCACGGCCGAACTGAGCATCAGCAGGATGAACTGGCTCGTGAGCGCCGGATAGATCGTCTTGAGCGCGGGCTTGAGGATCACGAAGCAGAAGATCTGCCACTGCTTGAGGTTCAGCGCGCGGGCCGCCTCGATCTGGCCTTTGGGAATCGACTCGATGCCGGCACGGATGATTTCGGCCGCATACGCCCCGAGGTTGACCACCATCGCGACGAGCGCCGCCGTATGCGGCGACCAGCGCAGGCCGATCACCGGCAGCGCGAAGAAGAAAAAGAACAGCTGCACGAGGAACGGCGTATTGCGGATGATCTCGATATACGCGTTGATCAGGAAACGCAACGGCGCCGGACCCGAGGTCTTGCCCCAGGCGCACAGAATTGCCACGCACAGGCCGATCGCCGTAGCCGTTAGCGAAAGCTCGATCGTGATCCAGGTGCCCTGGAGCAGTAACGGCCATGCCGCAAAGACATCGCCAAACTGAAACGTGTAATTCACCGTACCTCCGTACTGCTGTGCCGCCGCGCGATAGGGAGCGGGCTGCGTCCGTTCATGCCCGCCGATTCGTCAGGCGGTAGTTTAAGAAACCGGTTTCAGTCATGGCGACCCGGATAAACCCTGGTTTATTGTCCCTGCGACGAACCGCGCGGAATCAAAGTGCCGCGCAACAGAATCTGGCGCGGCGGCAGATCGAGCCCGCGCATGCGCTCGATCAGGCAGTTCGCGGCCAGCCGCCCGAGATCGCCGGTCGGCTGCGCCACGGTGGAAATGCCCGCGCCCACATAAGGCGCCCATTCGGTTTCGTCGATGCCGACGAGACCGAGCGTCTGACCCCATTGCCCGCCCTGATGCGCGAGCACTTCGATCAAGCGCAGCGTCGTCACCGCGTTGTTGGAGAGTACGGCGGCGGGACGCCCGCCCGCCTGCGTGCGGAACGTGCGCAGCGCCTCGTCCAGCGCGGCGAACTGGTGCTCGGCATCGCCTTCGGGCGCCTCGAACACGTGCCCGTTCACGCCGGGAATACCGCGCCTCGGCAAGGCGAATACGCACTCGCGGAAGGCCCGCTCGCGCTCGATACGCGAGCTGACGCCGCGGATCGGCTCGGTCACGTAGAGCAGGTCGCGGTAGCCCTGCGAGATCAGGTGCGACGCGGCCTGCTCGATCGCATCGCCGTTGTCGATCGAGACGAAATCGGCGTGCATGTTGCTGTGGCGGCGGTCGACCAGCACCACGGGCTTGCCGAGGCGCGCCACCTCGGCGGCGGCGCGCGCGTCCTGCCCGAGCGTGTTGAGGATGTAGCCGTCCACCTGATACGACGACAGGGCCGAAAGCGCCTCGCTTTCGCGGGCGCTGTCGTTGCCGAGGTTGAACAGCATCAGCAGATAACCGGCTTCCTGGCAGGCCTTTTCCGCGCCGCGCAGCACGGCGACCGAGTAGGGATTGGTCACGTCGGCCACGATCAGGCCCACCAGCCGCGTGCCGCCGCGCTTGAGCGCACCGGCCACGCGGCTCGGGATATAGCCGAGTTCGGCCACGGCCTTTTCGACGCGGGTGGCGATGTCGGCGGTCAAGAGCGCGTCGCGGTGATTGAAGAAACGCGACACGGTCGCCTTCGACACCCCCGCCACGCGTGCGACGTCGGCAATGGTGGCGCGTGGCACGACCGCGGCCGGCGACAACGACGGGGTCTGCTCGGGCGCGTCTATCTTCGATCGGGAAGCTGGCATGGCATTGGGCCCGGCGCCTGCGCGCCTGCCACTGAAATCAGTTTCAGGAATTTTCCGGGCGATGCTAATGGCGTGGGAATGCCATCGTCTATCCGGTGAAAACCCTGGGGTGGCGAGATAAACGAGAGGAGCGGGCTTGCTGCTCTTTTGTGACTGCGGGGGACGTTTGCCTTGGACATCAAGCACTTGGGCCCGATGTCCCGACGTTACCCACAGGGCTTTCCACGAAAACTGTGGAAAAGTGGGCCGCACCGTGCCTATCAGGCGGTGCCGGCCCGTGATTCCTTTGGCGTCAGGGACTTGCGCGCGCTGTCCGATACTTACCCACAAGCCTGTCCACGAAATCTGGGGATAAGCCGGGGCGCCGCCGTCACTGTCCCTGCTGCCCCTGCTGCTGTTGCTGCGGCAACGGCGGCGTGTACTGCGCCGGGCCACCGCCGCCCGGAGCCGGTTCGGCGTCATCGGGCGTCGGTGTCGGCGCGATCGCGGGCTCCTGCGGCAGTGTCGACGACGGCCCGCTGGCCGGCGCGATCAGCGGCGGCTCGCCCACCGCGTACGGCTGCGAAGCCGGTGCGGACGCCGGGGCCGCCGAAGGCGCGGCTGGCGCCTCCGAAGGTGCCTCCGAAGGTGCCTCGGTAGGCGCCGGAGTCGGCACTTCAGGCGCCGAGGCCGGAGCGGGAACCGGAGCCGGCACAGCACGCGGCGCCTGAACCGGCGGACGCTTGACCGGCGCCACGGCCTTCGGCTTCGACACAAACAGCGCGCCGAACCACCCGCCGACCTTGCCGCGCAGCGTCTCGAACACGCCCGGCGTGACTTCGGTCTCGAAGCGCGCATGCGGATCGACGATGCGCGCGCGCAGCGCCCGCTGGAAGAAATCGCCGACGATCGGCAGCGCGCTGCGGTTGCCCTGCCCCCAGTTGTCGCCAAGCGTCACGCGGCCATCGTCGAAGCCCACCCACGAGCCCGCCACGAGCTGCGGCGACATGAGGATGAACCAGCCGTCCGTATCGCCCTGGGTCGTGCCGGTCTTGCCCGCCACATCGGCGTGGATGCCGAAGCGCGTGCGGATGCTCACGCCCGTGCCGCGATTCACGACGTCGCGCATCACGTCGATCAGCGTGCGGTCCGGGGCGCTCGCGAGCGCGCGCTCGGGCGTCGCGCTCGGGAATTCGGCGAGCACGTGGCCCTCGCTGTCGTCGATGCTCGTCACCATGCGCGGCTGGATGTACTCGCCGTCGTTGGCGATCGTGCTGTACGCCGACACCATCTCCTTGAGCGTCACCGGGCTCGTGCCGAGCGCGAGCGACGGCACCGGGTCCAACTGGCTGTCGCGCACGCCCATCGCACGCGCGAGGCGGATGACCTTGTCCGGTCCGACCTGCTCCATCAGTTGCGCGGTAATGCGGTTGCGCGAGAACGCGATGCCGTCGCGCAGCGTCATCGGCTTGCCGCTCGGCGGCTCGGCGTCGTTGGGGCGCCAGATTTCGCCGCCCTTCAGCGGTATGGCGACGGGCTGGTCGATGAACGTGTCGCTCGGCTTCGCGCCATCGGCAAACGCCGCGCCGTAGACGAACGCCTTGAACGTCGAACCCGGCTGACGCCGCGCCTCCTGGACGTGGTCATACGGCTCGTCCATGAAATCGCGGCTGCCGACCCACGCCTTGATCTGCCCGTTGCGCGGATCGATCGCGAGGAAGCCCGCCTGCAGGCCCGTCTTGTTCTTGCACAGGTCGTGCATGAACGCATGATTGGCGGCGAGCTGCTTGAGCGCGTCCTTGTCGTCCGCGCCCGCGTCGCGAGCAGCCTTGTAATCGGGCGTCTCGCGCATGAACGTCTTGAACAGATCGTTGCCGGCCGTGCAGCGCCCGCCCCACATGCCGTTCGCGATGCCCTGCAACTGGTTCGCATGCTGCGTGAGCGCGGCCGTCGCCATGGCCTGCAGACGCGCGTCGATCGTCGTGTGGACAACGAGTCCATCCAAATAGATGTTGTAGCCGTTACGGTCGGCCCACGCGATGAGCCAGCGGCGCAACTGCTGCGCGAAGTGCGGCGCGGGTCCGGGCTCTTCGGTCAGACGCTCGAAGTTCAGGCGCAGCGGCTTTTTCGACAGCACCGCGAACTGCGCGGGCGAGAGCTTGCCGTACTTCACCATCTGCCCGAGCACGGTATTGCGCCGCGCGAGCGCGCGCTCGGGATTGAGCACCGGGTTGTAGTAGGCGTTGCCCTTGAGCATGCCCGTGAGCGTCGCCGCCTGGAGGATGTCGAGCTGTTTCGCCGAGACGCCGAAGTACGTCTGCGCCGCCATCTCGATGCCGTACGCGTTGTAGAGGAACGGGACGGTGTTCAGATACGTCTCGAGAATCTGCTGCTTGCTGTAGACCGATTCGATCTTGAGCGCGGTAATCGCTTCCTTGATCTTGCGCGTGAGCGTCGGCGCACGACCGATCTGGTCGGGATACAGATTGCGTGCGAGCTGCTGCGTGATCGTCGAGCCGCCCTGGTGGCCGCCCGAGAAGTCGTGCAGCGCGGCGCCCGCCATGCGCTTGAAATCGATGCCGTGATGCTCGTAGAAGCGGTGGTCTTCGGTCGAAATCAGCGCATCGACCATGTGCGGCGAAATCTCGCTGAGCGGCTCCCATTCGCGGTTCGACGGCGTGAAGGTGGCGAGCAGCTTACCGTCGGCGGAGAGGATCTGCGCGGGTTCGTCCACGCGCGCCTTGCGGATGTTGCCGATGCTGGGCGTGAACGGAATCAGCACGAGCACCCAGAGCACGACGAACGTCGGCAACGCGGCCAGCGCATAGAGCACGGTGCGCCGCGTCGGATGGCGCAGATGCCCAAGCAGCCCGGCCCAGGCACGGGCGAGGAGCGGTTCGAGGCGGGTCCGGGCGGTCCCGATGACGGGCCGCAGCAGGGCGGACCCTTTCGCGAGCAGATCGCGAACAGACGACACAAAACGCTTCACGCGGGCAGGAAATGGGCTGAGAAAGCGTGCATCGTATCAAAAATCCAGGCGCGCACCGCAAGCGCGCAGGGAGCGGCCGGGCGTACTGAGGCCGGCAACGCAGGTTACCCACGGTTTTCGATCAGCCGCCCGCAATGAGCTTGCGGCGCGCCGCCTTCACCTGGGCGAAACGCGCGTCGTCCCAGTCGTAGAACCCCGCGCCGCTGCGCACGCCCGTGCGCCCGGCCTGCACCTGTTCGCGCAGCAGATCGATCACGTCCAGATCGGTCGCGAGCGCCGGCATCAAATGCGAGGCGATGTCGACAAAGGTATCGAGGCCGCCCATGTCGGCGCTCTCGAACGGACCGACGATCCCCCAGCGCCGCCCAAGCGACGCCTTCATCACGCGATCGACGACATCCGGCGTGGCCGCCCCCGAGCGCACGATGTTCAGCGCCTCGCGCAGCACCGCGAATTGCAGCCGGTTGCCGACGAAACCCGGAATCGACTTCGCGAGCACCACCGGTTCCATGCCGATCGCGCGCATCAGGGCTGCCGCGCGCGCGGTGACATCGGGCGTCGTCGCCGAGCCCGGCACCACCTCGACGAGCGGAATCATGTGCGGCGGGTTCCAGAAATGGGCGATCACGAAGCGCTCGGGCGCGGGCAACGGCGCGGTCAGCATGTCCGGTTCGAAGCCGCTCGTATTGCTCGCGAGAATCGCGTCGGGCGCGAGCACAGGGCCCAGTTGCGCATACAGGCGGTGCTTGACGTCGAGCACCTCGGGCACCGCTTCGAAGACGAACTGGGCGGCGGACATCGCATCGAGCCGGTCGCTCGTCTCGATGCGCGCGAGCGCGGCGGTCCGTGCGGCGGCATCGATGCGGCCGGCGTCGATCAGTTCGTCGAGCACCGCTTCGGCCTTCCCCGCCACGGAAGCGAGGCGCGCGGGATCGACGTCGTACACGACCGTCTTCAGGCCGTGCAATGCGCACTGCACAGCAATGCCGGCACCCATCAGTCCCGTCCCGACTACGCCTGCCACCGTCACCGTGCCGTTCATGCCGCCCGCCCATTTTTTAAGATAGACGGGGAGGATAGCGCGTCATCACATCGGCCGGCGCGGTTTTCGGGCCGGGGTGGCTATCATTCGATTCTGCGGGCCTCAACTTCCAACGTATAAGGCGACACATACGATGCAAAGCACCACCGTCGTTCACGTCGACATTGCAAGTCAAAAGCTCTGCTTGACGGAAAACGGGCGGGTCGTCCGCGAATACGCGGTGTCCACCGGTGCAAACGGGCATGGATGTGAGTCCGGTAGCTACAAAACGCCGACCGGCTTACACAGAATCAGGCTGAAAATTGGAGAAGGTCAACCGCTTGGCGCAGTCTTTTCCCGTCGCCGGCCCACCGGAGAAATCTATTCCCCGGCGATTGACGCCGCAGCGCCGGAACGCGACTGGATTTTGACGCGCATTCTTTGGCTGGAAGGCCTGGAACGTGGTCGAAACAGAGGAGGAAATCTGGACACGCTGC